>Ga0209591_10004248_pt1 | contig 16313 bp, 12 predicted proteins | sample MAT01_FD_187207 | JGI IMG/M metagenome (GOLD analysis project Ga0209591, IMG submission 187207) | Freshwater microbial communities from Lake Fryxell liftoff mats and glacier meltwater in Antarctica - MAT-01 (SPAdes) (version 2) | ecosystem: Environmental > Aquatic > Freshwater > Ice > Liftoff... | reverse complement strand
GCGCGAACTGCTCAAGCAGGGCGACATCGACAGCCGAGTGGTCGCACCGGTGCCCTGGTTTCCCAGCCGTGACGAACGCTTCGGCGACTATGCGTGCTTCGCCCGCACCCCGCTGCGCGAGCGGCGCAACGGCATCGACGTGCTGCACCCTCGCTACCTCACGATCCCGAAGATCGGCATGACGCTGGCGCCCCTGCTGCTGGCGCTGGGTGCGCGCCGCGCCGTGCAGCGCCTGCGCGACGAAGGCTTCGACTTCGACCTCATCGACGCGCATTACTTCTACCCCGACGGCGTGGCCGCGGCCCTGCTGTCGCGCTGGTTCGGGCGGCCTTTCTGCGTCACCGCGCGCGGCAGCGACATCAACCTGATCGCCCGCCACGCGCTGCCGCGGCGCTGGATGCGCTGGGCGGCACGGCAGGCGGCGGCGTGCATCGGTGTCTCGGCAGCGCTGGTGCAGGCCATGCGCGCCGCCGGCTTGCAGGCGCGCCAGCTGCTGACGATGCGCAACGGCGTCGATCTGCAACGCTTTCGCCCGCTGCCGCGCGACGAGGCACGAGCCCAGCTGGGCCTCGAGGGGCACCCGCTGCTGCTTTCGGTGGGCAACCTGATCCCGCTGAAGGGCCATGACTTGTCCATCGATGCGCTGGCGCTGCTGCGCCAGACGCACCCGAGCGCGCGATTGGTGATCCTCGGGGCGGGGCCGGAAGCCGAGCGGTTGCGCACCCATGCCGCGGCGCGCGGCGTGGCTGCGGCGGTGCAATTCGGCGGCACCGTGCCCAACGCCGAACTGGCACCCTGGTACAGCGCCGCTGACGTGCTGCTGCTGGCATCCAGCCGCGAGGGTTGGCCCAACGTGCTGCTGGAGGCGATGGCCTGCGGCACGCCAGTGGTGGCGACCGCCGTCGGCGGTATTCCGGAGATCGTCGGCAGCGAATCGGCCGGCCGGCTGGTCGATCGACGCCACGGCGACGCCATCGCCGACGCGGTGCGCGGGCTGCTGGCGCAACCACCCGACCGCGGCGCCGTGCGCCGCCACGCGGAAGCCTTCGGCTGGGACGAGACCAGCCGCCGCCAGTCGAACCTGTTCGCCAGCGTGCTGGCAACCCAGGAGCCCGCCCGTGCCGCTGCGTGACATCGCGCTGACCGGCGTCTTCGGTGTGCTGCTGGTGATGGCGCTGCGCGAAACATGGATCGGCGCGCTGCTGTGGACCTGGTTCAGTCTGATGAACCCGCACCGGCTGACGTACGGCTTCGCCTTCGCGTTGCCGTTTGCGCAGATCACCGCGATCGTCACGCTGGCCTCGATCCTTTGGAGCCGCGGCAAGGTGCGGCTGCCGCCGGAGCCTTCTGTCGTGGTGCTCGTGCTGTTCGTGCTGTGGACCTGCCTGAGCACCTTTTTCGCGATCCTGCCCGGCCCGTCGTCGCAGACGCTGCTGACCACGGTGAAGATCCAGTTGATGACGCTGGTCTGCATCGCCGCGCTGCGCGAGCGCAAGCACATCGAGCTGTTCGTCTGGGTCAACGTGTTGTCGATCGGCTTCTACGGACTCAAGGGCGGCATCTTCGCCATCGCCAGCGGCGGCGCGTCGCGCGTCTGGGGCCCGCAGGATTCGTATATCTCTGACAACAACGCGCTCGGGCTGGCGCTGGTGATGATCATCCCGCTCGGCTACTACCTGTGGCAGGTGACGACCAAGCGCTGGCTGCGGCACTCGATCCTGCTCTTCCTGCTGCTCAATGCGGTAGCGGTGCTCTCCACACAGTCGCGCGGTGCCTTCCTGGGGATCGTGGCGATGTCAGTCGTGCTTTGGATGCGCACCCGCCAAAAGCTGCTCGGCGGCATCGCCTTGGTGTTGGCCGGAACGCTGTTCATTGCCTTCATGCCAGCGTCCTGGGAAACGCGCATGCGGTCCATCCAGAACTACGAAGAGGACTCAAGCGCAATGCAGCGCATCAACGCCTGGGAAACGGCGATCAACATTGCCAACGACCGCGTCACGGGCGCCGGCTTCGCCATCGCCAACCGCGACATCTTCGCGCGCTATGCACCGAATCCCGAGTGGGTCTTCACCGCGCACAGCATCTACTTCCAACCCCTCGGTGAGCACGGGTGGATCGGCCTGCTGCTGTTCCTGACCCTGGGCATGCTGAGCTTCTTCAACGCTGCCCGAATACGCAAGAAGGCCCTCGAACGCCCCGAGACGCTGTGGGCGCGCGACCTGGCCGGGATGATCCAGGTCTCGATGGTCGGGTACGCCGTGGGCGGCGCGTTCCTCAGCCTGGCGTATTGGGACCTGCCCTACAACATCATGGTCATGCTGATCGCAACCAAGTTCTGGCTGGTCGAGAAGCGCTGGCAGGAAGAGAAGACCGGTCCCTTCGGCTCGACCTCGGCCGCCGCGGTTGCCGCCGGCAAGGGGGCAACCCCGCCCGGTCCGTCGCCGGCGGCAGGCGGGCCTGCCCAACCGACGGCCCGGTGACGATGCCGATGCGCTGGCTGTTGCAGGCCTTGTCGCCGCCCGCCGCCCGCGCGCGGCTGTCGATCCTGATCTTCCACCGCGTGCTGCCCGCACCCGACCCGCTCTTCCAGGGCGAGGTCGACGCCGCGCAATTCGAAGCCATCTGCGCCTGGCTGCGCCAATGGTGCAACGTCCTGCCGCTGGACCAGGCCTGCCGCCGCTTGCAGGACGGCACGTTGCCGGCACGCGCCGCCGCCATCACCTTCGACGACGGATACGCCGACAACCACGACATCGCGCTGCCGATCCTGCGCCGCCATGGCCTGACGGCGACCTTCTTTGTCGCCACCGGCTTCCTGGACGGCGGGCGGATGTGGAACGACACGATGTTCGAGTCGGTTCGCCGGGCCCGCGTCGACGTGCTGGACCTGTCGAATGCCGGCGTGCCCGGCCTGGGCCGGCTGCCGGTCGCGACGCTGGCCGAGCGGCGCGCGGCGATCGCCGCCCTGTTGAGTGCCGTGCGCTACCTGCCGGGCCCCGAGCGCGCGGCCGCGGTGACTGCCGTAGCACGCGCCGCTGCGGTCGAACTGCCCGACGACCTGATGATGACGAGTGAGCAGGTGCGCAGCCTGCACCGGCAAGGCATGTCGATCGGCGGCCACACGGTCAACCACCCGATCCTCTGCCGGCTGCCGTTGGGCGACGCCCGTCATGAAATCGCGGCCGGCAAGCAGCGCCTGGAAGAGATCACGCAGGCGCCGGTCACGGTCTTCGCGTACCCGAACGGCCGGCCCGGCGAGGACTTCGCCGCCGAACACGCTGCACTGGCCGAGGAGCTCGGATTTGCCGCCGCCGTTACCACCGCCTGGGGCGCCGCGGGGCCGCGCAGCAACCGCTTCCAGCTGCCCCGCTTCACGCCGTGGGACCGTTCGCGCTGGGCCTTCGGCCTGCGCCTGGCCCGCAACCTCGGCCTGCGCCCGCCTGCGGCGCGGTTCGTCTGAAGGCGGTGGCTTTGGACTGGCGGCTCGTCGTTGCCAAGAAGGCGCTGGTCGCGCGGGTGCCGTTCGGCGATGCACTGCGGCGCGCCAAGCGGCGCCGTGTCGGCTATCGGCCGGACCTCGGCAACCTCGAAACCACACTCGAGAACTACGCCGACATGCACGCCGCAGCGCTGCGCGCCGGCCGGCCGATCGCCGGGGCGCGGGTGCTGGAAGTCGGTTCGGGCTGGTTCCCGCTGATCCCGATCCTGCTCTGCCTGGACGGCGCGCGCGAGGTCGTGATGACCGACCTCAATCCCCACATGGACGAGGTCACCTTCGCGGCGGCCGTCGACTACCTGCGCGGACGTTTTCCAGAGCGCACGGCGCTGCGCGACATCCGGCGGCTGTCCGACTTGCCGCTGCGCTACCTGGCGCCGTACGCGCCCGCCGACGTCGCCGATGGCTCGATCGACCTGGTGGTCTCGCGCACGGTGCTCGAACACATCGATCCCGGTCCGCTGGTGGCGCTGCTCGGCGCGCTGCGGCCGAAGCTGGCCGCCGGTGCGCGCATGGTGCATCTGGTCGACCACTCCGACCACCTTCAGCATATCGACCGCGGCCTGTCCCCGGTCAACTTCCTGTCGTGGGGCGAAGGACGCCACCGACTTGTCAACCTGCTGATCGGTGAAGGCGAGAACCGGTTGCGCCATCACCAGTACCCGCCGCTGTTCGAACGTGCCGGCCTGGAACTGGTGTTCGAGCAAGGCACGCCACACCCCGCCACCCTGGACAGCTTGCGTGGCCTGCGGCTGGCCCCGCCTTTCGACGCCATGAGCGCCGAGCAGTTGTCGGTGCTGGTGTCGATCTACGCGCTCAAGGCGGCGGGCGCGTCATGAACGCTTGGCAAACTACGTCACGGGCCCCGGTGCCTCGTTCGCGGGGCTGGCACTGAAAGTCCCGATACTGCGCGGCTGCGCGGCGCCGATGCGCCCGGAAAGTCGAACATGAAAGTCACCGTTGTCGGTACCGGCTATGTGGGCCTGGTCACCGGGGGCTGCCTCGCTGAGATGGGCAACCACGTGCTCTGCCTGGACGTGGACGCGCGCAAGATCGCGCTGCTCAACGACGGCGGCATCCCGATTCACGAACCCGGGCTGGACGTGATCGTGCGGCGCAATGTGCTGGCCGGGCGGCTGCAGTTCACCACCGACGTGGCCGCTGCGGTGGCGCACGGCACGATCCAGATGATCGGCGTCGGCACCCCGCCGGACGAGGATGGCTCGGCCGACCTGCAGTACGTGCTGGCGGCAGCCGCCAATATCGGCCGCCACATGACCGACTACAAGGTCGTGGTCGACAAGAGCACGGTGCCGGTGGGCACCGCCGACAAGGTCCGCGCGGCGATCGCGCAGGCCCTGGCCGAACGCGGCGTGGCGGTCGACTTCGCGGTCGTCTCGAACCCCGAGTTCCTCAAGGAAGGCGCTGCGGTCGAGGACTGCATGCGGCCGGACCGCATCGTGCTCGGCGCCGACGACGAGCGCGCGGTGCTGCTGATGCGCTCGCTCTACACACCCTTCATGCGCAACCACGACCGGCTGCAGCTGATGGACGTGCGCAGCGCCGAGTTCACCAAGTACGCCGCCAACGCGATGCTGGCGACGCGCATCAGCTTCATGAACGAGCTGGCATTGCTGGCCGAGAAGGTCGGCGCCGACATCGAGCAGGTGCGCCGCGGCATCGGCAGCGACCCGCGCATCGGCACCCACTTCCTCTATGCCGGCACCGGCTATGGCGGCAGTTGCTTTCCGAAGGACGTCAAGGCGCTGATCCACACCGGGCGCGAGAACCAGCTCGAGCTGGCCGTGCTGCAAGCTGTCGAAACCGCCAACGAGCGCCAGAAGCACGTGCTGGTCGACAAGGTGGTCGCCGCCTTTGGCGAAGACCTGCACGGCGTGACGCTGGCGCTGTGGGGCCTGGCCTTCAAGCCCAACACCGACGACATGCGCGAGGCGCCCAGCCGCGTGATCGTGGCGGAACTGCTGAAGCGGGGCGCCACGCTGCGCGCCTACGACCCGGTGGCGATGAAGGAGGCCGCGCGCATCTTCGAGGGCCTGCCGCGGCTGGCGTTGGTCGACAGCCAGAACGCCGCGGTGGAGGGCGCTGACGCGCTGCTGGTGGTGACGGAATGGAAGGAGTTCCGCAACCCGGACTTCGAGTTCCTGAAGGGCGCGCTGCGCAAGAGCATGATCTTCGACGGCCGCAACATCCTCGACCCGGCGCTGGTGCGGCTGCACGGGCTGAGCTACCAGGGCATCGGCCGGGTAGCGGGATGAACGCGCCGCCGCAACCCCCCGCGGGGTTCGACACCAGCTCGCACGAGAGCTTCTACGAGTACTACAAGAACTACAGCGAGTCGCCGGCCACGCTGCAACGCTTTGGTGCCATTGCCGAAGTCGTGATGCGCGTGCGCGGCGCTGCGCCGGTGGGCACCGCGCTCGACGTGCTCGACGTCGGCTGCAACGCCGGCACGCAAAGCCGTTTCTGGGCCGGCCACCGCTACGTCGGCATCGACATCAACGAGCCGCTGGTGCGGCTGGCGCAGCAGCGCGCCGTGGCCGACGGCAGTGGTGCGAAGTTCGAGGTTGCTTCGGCCACCGCGCTGCCTTTCGCGAGCGCCAGCTTCGACGTCTGCCTGCTGCCCGAACTGCTCGAACACATCGAGGACTGGGAGTCCTGCCTGAACGAAGCCGCCCGTGTGCTGCGGCCTGGCGGCACCGTTTACGTCAGCACCAGCAGCTGGTTGTGCCCGAAGCAGCAGGAGTTCAACCTGCCGATGTACAGCTGGTACCCGGGCTTCGTGAAGCGGCGCATCGAAAAGCGCGCGGTCACCGACTGGCCCGCGGTGGCCAATTACGCCAAGTACCCGGCCGTGCACTGGTTCAGCTTCTACCAGCTGCGCCGCTTTCTCGGCGCGCGCGGCTTCAAGTCCTTCGACCGCTTCGACATCATGCGCATGGACAACAAGAGCCCGCTTCAACGCGCCATCGTCGGCACGTTGAAGGCGCTGCCACCGCTGCGGCTGCTGGGGCACATAGCCACCGAAGGCACGGTGATCGTCGCCCGCCGTACTGCTGCCTGAACCGATGAACCCCAACAACACCCCCATTCGCGCCCGCGCCCCGTTACGCCTGGGCCTGGCCGGCGGCGGCACCGATGTCTCGCCGTACTGCGACGAGCACGGCGGCTTCGTGCTCAACGCCACCATCGACCGCTATGCCTATGCGGTGATCGAACCGCTGGCCGAACCGGTGATCCGCTTCCAGGCCGCCGACCAGCAGAGCACGGTCGAGCTGAAGCTCGACGATCCACTCGTCATCGATGGCGAGCTGAAGCTGCACAAGGCCGTGTACCGCGCGGTGATCGACACCTACAACGGCGGCCGGCGCATCCCGCTCACGCTGACCACCTTCTGCGACGCACCGGCCGGCTCTGGGCTGGGCAGTTCGAGCACCCTGGTGGTGGTGATGATCCGCGCCTTCGCCGAGTTGCTGAACCTGCCGCTGGACGACTACACGATCGCGGCGCTGGCCTTTCGCATCGAACGCATCGACTGCGGCCTGGGCGGCGGCCGGCAGGACCAGTACTCGGCCACCTTCGGCGGCTTCAATTTCATGGAGTTCTATGCCGAAGGCCGCGCGGTGGTGAACCCGCTGCGCATCAAGAACTGGATCATCTGCGAGCTCGAAGCGTCGCTCGTGCTCTTCTACACCGGCGTGTCGCGCGAATCGGCACGCATCATTGCCGACCAGAGCAGCGGCGTCGCCAGTGGCTCGGCAGTCGCGATCGATGCGATGCACGGCCTGAAGCGCGAAGCCCTGGTGATGAAGGAGTGCCTGCTCAAGGGCGACTTCGCCGGCATGGTGGCCAGCATGCGCCAGGGCTGGCAGAGCAAGAAGCAGAGTGCGAAGAGCGTCAGCAACCCGCACATCGACGGCATCTACGACGCGACGATCGCGGCGGGCGCGCTGTCGGGCAAGGTCTCGGGCGCGGGCGGCGGCGGCTTCATGATGTTCTTCGTGCCCCCCGAGCGGCGCATGGACGTCGTGCGCACGCTGGGCCGCTATGAAGGCCAGATCAGCAACGTCCACTTCACCAAACACGGCACGCAAGCCTGGAGGCTTTGAATCCCATGAGCGAGATGAGCGAGATGAGCGACATCAGCGACACGACGACCACCGCTTCGATGACCCGTTATGCCGCGCAACAGATCGAAGAGGCACACCGCATCCTCGGCGTGATGCGTGAAGACGCAGCATTGCAACAGGCCGTGGCCGCTGCGGCCCAGTCCTGCATCGCCAGCCTGAAGGGTGGCGGCAAGGTGCTCTTTGCCGGCAACGGCGGCAGCGCGGCAGATGCCCAGCACATGGCCGGTGAATTCGTCAGCCGCTTCATGTTCGACCGGCCCGGGCTGGCGGCAGTGGCGCTGACGACGGACACCTCGATCCTGACGGCCATCGGCAACGACTACGGCTACGACAAGCTGTTTGAGCGCCAGGTGCAGGCGCTGGGCCGGAAGGGCGACGTGCTGGTGGTCTACAGCACCTCGGGCAAGAGCCCGAACGTGTTGCGCGCGCTCGAAGCGGCGCGCGCGCAGGGGCTGGTGACGATCGGCTTCACCGGCAACCGCGGCGGCCCGATGCACGCGTTGTGCGATCACGTGCTGGCGACGCCGTCGCCCGACACGCCGAAGATCCAGGAAGGCCATCTCGTGATGGGCCATATCCTGTGCGGGCTTGTCGAACGCGCGATGTTTACGCCCCCCCCCGGAGCGCCTGCGGCGCTGCCCGCCCAGGGGGGCGCCGCTGGCGGGCCGGCGGAGCCGGATCCGCGGCGGCCGCTTGGGGGCGCGGCAGGCTGAACCGGAGGGGCCGTCGTGCTGGAAGCCGTTGTCCTTGCGGGCGGGTTTGGCACCCGGCTTCGCGCCGTGGTGCCGGACCTGCCCAAGCCGATGGCGCCGGTGGCCGGCCGACCGTTCCTGGAAATCCTGCTGTCCATGCTGGCGCAGAAGGGCGTGCAGCGTGCAGTGTTGTCGCTGGGCCACCAGGCCGACCTGATCGTGCGGCACTTCGGTGGCCGCTACGCCGGCATCGAACTGGTCAGCGAGATCGAGACCGAGCCGCTGGGCACGGGCGGCGCGTTGCGCGCGGCGCTGTCACGTTGTAAGGGCGATGCGGCGCTGGTCGTCAACGGCGACACCTTTCTCGATCTGGAACTCGATGCGTTGGCGGCGCGGTGGCAGCAGCGCCACGTGCCGTTGATCGTGGGCCGCGCGGTCGACGACACGGCGCGCTTCGGCCGGCTGGACGTCAGCGGCCATGTGCTGCTCGGGTTTGCCGCCCGGGGTGCGGGCGGGCCGGGTGTCATCAACATGGGTCACTACGTGCTGCCGACGGCACTGTTCGAAGGCCAGGCCGGTTTGCCGAAGAGTTTCAGCTTCGAAGCCGATTTCCTCGCACCGCGGGCGCGCGAGCTGGGCTTCGAGGTCTTTGTCACCGAGGGCCTGTTCATCGACATCGGTGTGCCCGAGGACTACGCCCGCGCTCAACACGAACTCGCGCCCTGGGCTTGATCGACGCACGCAACGAGATGGCCACGCCGGCGCTCTTCCTCGATCGAGACGGCGTGATCAACGTGGATCACGCCTACGTGCACCGGATCGAGGACTTCGAGTTCATCCCCGGCATCTTCGAGCTCTGCCGCGCCGCGCGTGCCGCAGGGCACAAGCTGGTGGTGGTGACGAACCAGGCCGGCATCGCCCGCGGGCTGTACAGCGAAGACCAGTTCCATGCGCTGACGGCCTGGATGAAGCAGCGCTTCGCCGACGAAGGCGCGCCGCTGGACGGCGTCTACTTCTGCCCGACGCACCCGACGGCTGGCATCGGGCACTACCGCGTCGAGTCAACCTTCCGCAAGCCCGGGCCGGGCATGCTGCTGCAAGCGGCACGCGAACTGGCGATCGACCTGCCACGCAGCGCCATCGTCGGTGACAAGGTCAGCGACATGCAGGCTGGCGCAGCGGCGGGGCTGAGACGCCTGTTCCTATTCGACCCCGCAGGCTGTGAGCCGCTACCGCCCGGGCTGGGCGGCGTGCACCGCATCACGCGCCTGCTGGACGCACAGGCCGACGCTCAAAACCTGTAGAGCGACAGGTCCTTGCCCGCGTTGTCGCAGATGAGGACAGCGTTGAGCAGCGGCAGGTAGACCATCTTGCGTTCGAGGTTCTTGCCCGGCGACGGCACGGCACCCGTGAGGCCCGGCGCGCGACGCGCCGTCCACGGCGTCGTCGTCGGGTCGATCTCGATCAGTTCCATCTTGCCGCTGGCCATCAGCGTGAACAGCCAGAAACGGTTCTTCGACGGGATGTAGGTCAATGCGGCACTGTCGTAGAACCAGTTGTCCGGCGCGAAGTCGTTCTGCGTCAGGCCGTCTGCCAACTGGCACTGCCCGTTGGCCTTCACGCTGCGCGTGTCGAGGTCGTAGTCCCAGTAGATGCCCGTCGTGCCGCCGTAGCTGACCTTGCGTTGCGGCGCCTGGACGATCACGACCCGACGGCCGACCCGCACGTCGGCAATGCCCGAGTAGATGTTCCACGGCGAGCCCCAGTTCGTCCACTGGTTCGACGTCAAGTTGTACCCGGTGGCGCGATAGATACCTTCGCTGCCGGCCGCTGAGACCAGCACTTCGCGCGTCGCTTCATCGTAGATGGCAACCATGTTCTCGCCGCTCATGAATTGAGCCGCCTGGTCGCGGATCTGCCGCTTGTAGGTCCAGCGGCGCTCACTCAGCGAGTAGCGCCACAGGCGCCTGCAGACCATCACCAACTCGTTCGTCTCCGGAACGTAGACCATCGACGAATAAGTGTGTCGCGAAGTCGGCTTGCCGTCCCAAAAAAGCTCGTCGTAGAAGACATCGTTGATGGCCTGGAGCGTGCCGAGGGCAATCTTGGCTTTCGCGGCCGCGTCGCTTTCGGCGCAGAAGGTGAAGCTGCCGCCGTTGCGTGACCCGATGTACGCCGTGCTCCACGGCGCTGTAGGGCTCGGCAGGTCCTCGATCGCCCAGGCCATCTTCAGTGCGTCGAAGCGATAGATACCGTTGTTGCCGCTGGCCGAGTGGCCCCCGCCCTTCAGCCACATGCGGCTGCCGGCGGGGTCGATGGCCATGCCGTTCCAGGCATCGGTGACGCCGTTCCACTTCTCCACGCCGGGGTCGTTCCAGCCCGGAATGGCTGCCTTGACGACAGCGTCCATTGCATCGAGCCGAGTGCCGCCAACCTGCACCCAGCGGTTCAAGGGCAGAGCGTTCCACGAAGCCGCGTTGACCACGCCGGCCGCATTGCGCCCCGGTGTCCAGACATCGCCCGCCACGCTGCCGGTGGCGCCGCCGTCGCCCCAGCCCTGGGCCGCGGTGCTGGCCGGCTGCACGACCAGATTGATAGGCTTGGAAAGCAGGGTGGCCATAACTTCAGTTGCTCCGGGGCACGGCGCCCCATCGGGGGTCCGACGCGAAACCGTCGCGCCATGACGAGAGGTTGACGAGGTTGGCGTTGACGGCCGCCCACGCCGTGGCCGCACCCGGCACTCGGCGCTCCACCGCGGCCACCAGCGCGGCCCACAGGTAGCTGGGGTAGTACGCGCCGGCCGTCGGGTTGGCGGTGTACTGGGCGAAGGTGTCGGCCTTGTAGTCGGGAAAGCTCATCCAGGTCCCGCTGGCGGCCGCCGGCGCATCGCTGTGTGCCCACGCCGACTGCTGGCCGTAGTCGGCCATCGAGTCGATGGTCGCGGCGTCGCGGCCGAGCGTGTACATGTATGGCACGTAGCGCCACGCGCCGTTGCCCTGTTCGTTGACCCAGCGCACCGGTTGCAGCGCGCACCAGTCGGCCAGCGTGTCGAGTGCGGCCTGCTGCGTGCCGCCCAACAGGCGGGCCGCGGCCAGCTTGTGCAACTCGGTCGTCAGGTAGTGGTGGAACCACAGCGGCTCCTGGAAACCGGGTCGGTTCGGCGCGCTGTCTTGCGCGATTGCCGCCGTCTCGCCCCAGCTGGCGTTCAGTCGCGCCTTGGCATCGTTGCGCCAGCCGTCGAGATAGGTGACGTTCGCTGTCAGAGACGACAGCGCCGCCGCGCGCCACGGCAGGTCGCCCGGCGTGAGCAGGATCGCGTGGCCCAGGCTGCGCATGCACCAGGCGCGGCCGCGGCCCTGGTACGGCCGGCCGAAGACGCCGGTGGCGGTGCCACCGTAAGTGCTCCAGGTGCCATTCCATACGGCGACCTTCTGGGCGATCTCGATGTACACGGGGCTGGGGCGCGCGACGAAGGCCATCAATCCGGCGGCCGGGTGGTGCGCCACCTCCCAGCTCATCCGGTCGTTCGGGCCATAGGTCACGGGCCAGTTGGACTGCATGCTGCGGCCGGCGAGTTGCTCGAAGGTCGGCACCAGGCCGGTCGTGCTGTCGCGGTAGTTCACGTTGTAGCCGAGCACCGACAACGCGCTGGCTTCGACCGCACGTGCTGCGCGGGCGTCGCCGGTCTGCAGGAACCTCGCTTCCCACAGCGGCAGCGGGCCGATGCTCGGGTGGTCGCCGCCGGCACCCATGCCCGCGCCGCGCTGGCGGCCGGCGCCGAAGGGCACGTAGGCGTCGTTGGCGTAGGCCGCCATGTCGCCGCCGGCGCGGTCGCACTTGAAGAGCAGCGGGTGGGCTTGCAGGTCGGCGTGCGCCTGCGTGCACCGCGTACCGGGGTCGCCACCGACCCAGCCGGCCGCGTACCAGGCACGAAAGGCGGCGTGTTGGGCTTCGGGCGCAGCGGCGGTGTCCCCGCTGCCGATGGCGTTGCCGTTGACCAGCACCTGCGCGTTGTAGGCCACGCCGGACGGCTTGGCCGGTGCGGCGCTGTTCATCGAGCCGTTCTCGATCACCACTTCGACGAGTGCGTGCGCACTCGAGAAGGCCTGCACGTCGATCACCGCTTCGAGCCGGGCGCCGCCCGGCAGCGTCAGCCGATAGCGTGCGCAGATGGTGTGTGCGTTGGCCCACCACAGGCGCTCGGGCCGGCTGAAGTCGATCAGTTCGGCGCGGCCGAGCGCGCCCATCTCGACGGCGACGCTGGCCAGCAGTTGCGCGACCCGCGCCGCGCCGAGCGCAGTGGTCGCGGGCACCGCCTGAGCCTGCAGACGCAGGCTTCGGGTCTCGTTCGCGCTGAAGGGCGAGACACCGGCGAGCACGACCACGCTGGCCGACCCATCCGGCCAACGTGACACCACGCTGGCGGCCAACCCCCCATCGTCGGGCGAGACCAGCGTGATGCCGTTCGGCACCTGCCCTGGCAGCGGCAGAACGGTGCCGACGAACGGCAGCGTACCGCTGCGGTTGCCGGACACGCGCAGCGTGGTGAGCGTGGTGCCGGCAGGAGGAGGCGGCGGTGGCGGTGCAGGGGGAGACGGCGGCGGCGACGCTGGCGGTGTCGGCGTGGACGGCGCTGGCGCCGGCGGGGCTGCCGCGATTCCGTCGGCCGCCGCGGCTCCACCGCCGCAGGCCGACAAGGCCCGCAAGCCGAGCAACGCCGCCGCCAGATTCATCAAACGGCGGCGGCCTGGCACCGTGCCGCCGCTGCGGCCTTGCTTCGCGCCCGGCACGTCGATCAAGGCAAGCTGTACTCGAACACGACGCCCGAAGTCGCGCCGACGGGCGTGCCGGCAGAGACACTCAACAGCCCATCCGGCGTCAGCGCCATCCCTGCGGCCAGCGGTGCGCCACTGGCATGCACGCCGAAACGGCCGCCGCGTGTCAGGCCGGCCGGCAGCGTGTCGGAAAGATTCACGCTCGCCGGTGACCCGGCGACGAAAGCCCAGACCTGCTGCATGTTCCATTCCGGCAGCGCAGCTACCGGCGGCGGGCTGGGTGACGACGGGTCCGGGGCCGGCGTGGCGGCGGTCGTGGCTTCGGCCGCGCCGCCACCGCATCCGGCTAGCAGCAAGGTGCCGGCGGACAGCGCCCAGGCGCTCGCATCGCGGCGGGTGACACCATTCATGTTCGAAGTTTGGCCCGTCGACCCAGGCCCGCAGTTGCAAAGGATGAAGTGTCGCCCGCGCGCCAGAGGCGGCGGGCAGCCCAAGCGTAGTCGTCGGCGCTCAGTCGTAACTTCGGGTGTGGCCGGTGCGGGTGAGGTCGATTCAGAACCGGTACAAATGCATGTTCTTCGACGCCGAGTCGCAGAGCATCACGGCGTTCAACGCTGGCAGGAAGACCAGCTTGCGCTCCATGTTCTTGCCCGGCGCCGGAATGTTGCCCACCATTCCCGTTACCCGGCGCACCGTCCACGGCGCGGTCGTCGGATCGATCTCGAGGAGGGTCATCCCGCCGGCCGCCATCAACGTGTAGAGCCAGTAGCGGTTCTTGGACGGGATGTAGGTCAGCGCGGCACCGTCGTAGAACCAGTTGGCGGGTGCGAAGTCGCTCGGTTGCAGGCCATCGGCGAGTTGCATCGAGCCCGACGCGGCGACGCTGCGCGTGTCCAGGTTGTAGTCCCAGTAACGCGTCGGCTGCGCGCCGTAGCCGCCGCCGCTGCTGCAGCCGGGCTGCACGATCACCACTCGGCGGCCGACGCGCACGTCGGCGATGCCCGAGTAAAGATTCCACGGGCTGCCCCAGTTGGTCCACTGGTTGCTGGTCAGCGAATACCCGGTCGCCTTGTAGATGCCCTCGCTGCCGGCCGACGACACGAGCACCTCGCGCGTGGCCTCGTCATAGATCGAGACCATGTTCTCGCCGCTCATGTATAGCGCGGTCTGGTCGCGGATCAACCGTTTGTAGGTCCACTGGCGGCTGGTCAGCGAATAGCGCCAAAGGCGGCGGCAGACCATCACCAGCTCGTTGCTTTCGGGCACGTAGACCATCGACGAGTAGGTATGGCGCGAGGTCGGTTTGCCGTCCCAGAGCAGCTCGTCGTGGAAGACGTCGTTGATCGGGTTGAGTGTGCCTGCGGTTACCTTGGCCTGGTAGGCCACGGCGCTCTCCTGGCACCACGTGAAGGTGCCTCCGACAGTGCCGGTGCTGCGGTAGCTTGCGCTCCATGCGTTGGTGTCGCTGGGCATGTCCTCGATCGCCCAGGCCATCTTCAATGCATCGAATCGATAGATGCCGTTGTTGCCGCTGGCCGAGTGCCCACCGCCTTTGAGCCACATGCGGCTGCCGGCAGTGTCCAGCGCCATGCCGTTCCAGCCATCGGTGACCCCCTTCCAGCGTTCGACACCCGGGTCCTGCCAGCCCGGAATCGCGGCCTTGACGACGGCGTCCATCGCGTCCAGCCGCGTGCCTGCCACCTGCACCCAGCGGTTGACCGGCACGCTGGCCCACGAGGCCTGCGTGACCGTGCCGTCGGCGTTGCGGGCCGGGTTCCAGACATCCGCACCGGGCTCGGGCGCGGGTGCAGGGGCCGGTGCCGGCGGCGGAGCCGGGGTGGGGGAGGGGGCCGGCGCAGGAATGACGCCACCGCCGAAGACGACCTGCCTGATCGGGGTCGAGCCCCAGCGCGGGTCGGCAGAGAAGCCGTTTCGCCAGGCATCGATGCCGGTGATCTTGCCGATCACCGTGAGCCACGCCTGTTCGGAGCCGGGCAGGTTGCGGTCGACCGCAGCCACCAGCGCCGACCAAAGGTACGCCGGGTAGTAGGCGTTCGCCGTGGGGCTGGCCGTGTACTGGGAGTAGGTGTCAGCCTTGTAGTTTGCGAAGGCCATCCATGGCCCTGCCACGCTGGGTGGTGTGTCGCTGTGCGCCCAGGCCGACTGCTGGCCGTAGTCGGGCAACGAGTCGATGGTCGCGGCGTCGCGGCCCAGCGTGTAGGTGTACGGCACGTAGCGCCACGAACCGTTGGGCTGCTCGTTGATCCAGCGGATCGGCTGCATGCAGGCCCAGTCGGCGAGCGCGGCCAGGGCGGCCTGCGACGGGCCGCCGATCAGCGGCGACTGCGCCATCTTGTGCAACTCGACGGCCAGGTAGTGGTGGAACCACAGCGGCTCCTGGAAGCCGGGCCGGTTCGGTGCGCTGTCCTGGATGATGGCCGCTGTTTCGCCCCAGGTCGCACCGAGCTTTGCCTTCGGATCGTTGCGCCAGGTGTTGAGGTAAACGACGTTGAGGTCAATCGACGCCTTGGCCGATGCCTTCCAGGCCAGGAAGTCGGGCGTCAGCAGCGTGGCGTGGGCCAGGCTGCGCATGCACCAGGCTCGGCCACGTCCTTGGTAGGGGCGGCCGAAGACACCGGTGGCGGTGCCGCCGTAGGTGCTCCAGGTGCCGTTCCATACGGCGATCTTCTGGGCGATCTCGATGAACACCGGGCTCGGCCGGCTGACGAAGGCCATCAGCCCGGCGGCGGGGTGGTGGGCCACCTCCCAACGCATCGCGTCGTTGCCGTTGGCCTGGCTCGGCCAGTTGAATTGCTGGCTGCGGCCGACGAGTTGAGTGAAGGTCGGCACCAGCCCGGTCGCGCTGTCGCGGTAGTTGACGTTGTATCCCAGCACCGCCAGAGCGCTGGCTTCCACTGCACGCGCTGCACGGGGGTCGCCGGTTTGAAGGAACTGCGCCTCCCACAGCGGCAATGGGCCGATGCTCGGGTGGTCGCCGCCGGCGCCCATTCCGCTGGCGCGCTGCCGCCCCGCGCTCCACGGCACGTAGGCGTCGTTCGCATACCCCGCCATCGAGCCGCCGCCACGGTCGCACTTGAACAGCAGCGGGTGCCGTTGCAGATCGGTGTGCAGCTGCGTGACGCGCACATTGGGGTTGCCCCCGACCCAGTACGACGCGTACCAGGCGCGGAAGGCCGAGTGC
>Ga0209591_10004241_pt1 | contig 16320 bp, 14 predicted proteins | sample MAT01_FD_187207 | JGI IMG/M metagenome (GOLD analysis project Ga0209591, IMG submission 187207) | Freshwater microbial communities from Lake Fryxell liftoff mats and glacier meltwater in Antarctica - MAT-01 (SPAdes) (version 2) | ecosystem: Environmental > Aquatic > Freshwater > Ice > Liftoff... | reverse complement strand
TTTTATCTACAATGCTTTCAAACAGAGCGTCTTCATATTTAGATTCGGTTCTAAAATGAAAGCAACTACTTAATAATATCCCATTGATAAAAAACAGAAACGCTTTATTCAATAATAATTTTCGTAGAATTTTTTTCATTTACACTTTGATATAAATTTTCTTTTTATCGAGTAAATATACAATTAGCCAATAGAATATAATCATTAAGATGGCATATAGTAATGATCCAACTCTTTCGTCGGTTGCAATAGGTTTACAAATATTTTCATAAAACCATGGAAGAGGAGAGGTGTACAAATTTTTTCCTTCAGCATCTATCGATTCAGTCCATCTTAATAATCCCAACACCCTAGGTAAAAACCCACTCAATACAAAAATAAATAAAGGATTTTTTCCAAACACATCAAAGAACCTACTCCAACTGCCTTTTACTTCTTTAAATTCTATTAAATAAATCAGCATAGCAATAGTAACAATTGCAAGACCAGAAGTGTAAATAGTGTAACTACTGGTCCATATTTTTTTATTAATTGGGAAAGCCATATCCCAACAGTAACCGGTTAATAGTAAAACAACACCAGCAATAAATAAGTGCGAAAGCATTTCAAAATTCTTTCCTTTTAGTTGAATGTATTGTCCAACTAAAAAGCCAAATATTACTTGCACAATTGCACCGGGCAAGCTCATTAATCCTTCTGGATCAAAAGGAACACCTTCGCCTTTATAAATATGTGTAACGCCTAAAATATTAATATCAATAGAAGTTCCAAACCAGCCAGCTAAGCTGTAAGGATCACCTGGTGTGCCAGCTACTAAACAAATGAACCAATAAACTAAAAGCATTATCATTCCAGTAATAAATGCGCCTTTGGTTTTACCATAAAAAACAATTACAGAGCCAAAGAAATAGCAAAGTGCAATTCTTTGAAGAACGCCAAGTATGCGAACATTCTCCCATAATTTAGCAACTATATTTCCACCGCTCCACTTTATAAATGGACTCCAATTTAAGAATAAGCCAATTGCAAAAATGAGTAGTGTTCTTTTGATTACTTTTTTCCAAAACTCAGCAGGACCAGCTTTTTCAAATCGAGGCATAACAAAAGCCATTGCGTTACCTACTGCAAATAAGAAAAAAGGGAATACCAAATCGGTAGGCGTGCAGCCATGCCAAGGGGCGTGTTCAAGTGGACCAAAAATATGCCCCCAACTACCTGGGTTATTTACCAGAATCATTAGTGCTACTGTTGCACCTCTAAATACATCTAATGAGTAATACCTATTTTGCATGCAAGGTAATTTAATGGTTGAAGTTACTTGTTAAAACGCAAATAGTAAATATTATATGCTGATGTATTTGTAAATTGCAGGTAGTGAAATTCACACGTGATAATATTATTTTTTTAGCAAAATTTTTCGGACTCTTTCTAGTTCTTTATTATGGTACTTATGCATTTATTGGATTATCTACCGAAGGAGATCTTTATTTTCCATGGCTAAAGTATATTGATTATGTAAGTTGGTATCGACATTTTTTACTGAAGTCTGCGGAACATTTTTTAGGTGTATTAGGAGAATATGCTTTTGTTGAGGACCGATTTTATTTAAATATAAATGGACGATTAAGAATACAATTGATTTATGAATGTTTAGGTATTGGTGTTAATTCTTTTTGGGTTGCTTTTGTAGTTACCAATAAATTGGGTGGAAAAGTTTATAAGGTTTATTGGGTTTTATCAGGGTTTTTAATAATTACTTTACTCAATATAAGTAGAATAATTGTCCTTGGATTAGCACTATACAACAAATGGCCATTATTAGCAAAAATTGAGCACCATACATTGTATAACTACTTAGTTTATGTGGTAATTATATTGATGGTTTGGTTGTATAAAAAGCGATAAAATTAAACAGTAGATTTATCTTTTTTTAAAACGCTTCAATCCTAATAAAGCTCCAGTTAATAGTAGTCCAGCAACTCCACCATCAAGTGGAATAGCAGCATCAGGCGGGGGATCAAATCCGCCGCCACCTTGCCCAGGGCCACCTGGGTCATCCATAGAACTTATTCTTCCAAAAGCTGCTGCACTGTCTGTTAAAAAAGGATTTGTGCCAGGATTAGGATCAATAGTTGGCGTCATAGAACCGCTGGGCATATACAAAGTATCCAAACTTGGTATAATGGAATTACTTAGTTGTGCAACTGCACTATTACTAAGTGAAATAGCCGCCATAAACAAAACTATAGTTATTCTACTCTTCATACTACTCATACATTGATACGCTATTAACGATAGTTGATGCTTGGTTATTTTTGAAAAATTATATTTGTTGTTACAGATTGTTGGTTGTTGATATTGGTCAACCTCAAACGATACAGCCCACTTAACAATGAGGTATTAATAGATACGGGTAATGTACTTAAACCACCAGGATTATTAATTATTTGAGTTGTTAAAACTTTACCAGTGTTATCAATAATGGCTAACTGATAATTACCGGCTTCCAGTTGATTGAGTTGAATATTAAATGTTTTTCCGGTAATAGGATTTGGATAAATATTAATTTTAGATTCTTTATTTATCTGTTGCATCAATACCGTGTTGGTTAATCCGAATTGAGCTTCATTATTATAGTAACGTACTCTGTAATAAATTTTTCCTGTAATAGCTGAAGAATCTTTAAAAGAGTAGCTTCCAGAACCATTAGAGTAAACTCTTGAAATATTAGTGAATTCAATTCCGTTGGTCGATTTTTCTAGATCGTATAGTAACTGATTATTATCATTGGTTAATTTCCAATTCAACAAAACGGAAGCGCCGGTATTAGTTCCGGTTAAAGAAGCCGTTTGTAAATTAGGAGCAAGTTCAGTTGGTTGTTTAAAAACAAAACTAAAGCGATTAAAAAAAGAAGTTGAATCAGTTCTAAGAGAAGTAAAATCTACTTTAATAGTATCTATATCGTTTCTAATAAATGTTTGCTTTTTTAGGAACGCATCATTCAAAAAAGCAAATCTTCCATTAGAGGAGAAAGTAGTTGGAATGATGTTTAATATGTAAGCATCGTTATTTACTACATTCCATAATCGTAAAGGGATGATATCATTTTCAGTAACTAGTTTTCTGCTTTCAATACTCAATACATTTATGCCATTGGTATTATTTACGATAGCTAAATTTTCGCCACCGTTAGAAATTTTTCCTGCGTCTTCAGTTGTAAGAACAGCATTACTGCTATTGCTGTTGAACAATAACACAGATCCATCTAATAATACATTGCCATCACGAGCCGCAACATATTTTTGTAAAATTATTCCTAATTTATTTTGAGGAGTAGGAAGGGTGACGGGGATACTAAAAACAGAAGTTGCGCCACTGCCTACATCCTTGTCGTTTTCTTCAATTCTAACAGCCGGACTAGTGCTATTATTGTTGCGAATAAAAATAGCTTGTCCTGGTTGAATAAAATTGTTGGTACTTCCAACACCGCTATTGGTTCCAGTTTCAGAGCCATTACCACCAGTTCTTAGCCATACAGCATATATTCCATTAATTCCCTGTAAAGGATCAAAATACCAATAAGTACTTTGAATATTTACAGTACTTCCATTGTCTAATATTTTACCCCAACTTACAGGTGCAGCATAAGGGTTGCCTATTAAACTAAATCCGGTATTGGTTGCACTATTTAAAGAATAGGATGAACTATATACTCCATTGGTTACTCCACCAGTTGAATAAGAAACATCACCATAAATTAGTCTTCCTGTTGCTCTTAAAGTTGTAGCAACATTCATGGTAGTTGGAGTGGGGACAGTATAAAGATTTACATTTCTATCACCGCGAATTAAAATTCTGTAACCTCTAAATGGATCTAGTGGGGTAGATGCTGTATTTGTTACTGTTGGGAAAGTTGAACCAGTATAGGTAAACATAGAAGCATTACCAGTTTGGGTAATATCTAAACCAGTAGATAAATCAACACCTGCTCCACCTCTCACTCCAGTAATATGTGTACCATATCCAGCAGGTGCAGCTCCATTTTCTTGCCAATTATTTAAAATATTACTAGAGAAAGTTTGAACTGATGGGGTTAGGTCCCTATAGCTTCTAAAGCCAGAAGGAATAAAACGTTCAGCACGAATACCACCACCAGAGCCATAAGATATACTTGCCCCAGCGCCAACCTGATCTACTCTAGCAGTGTTAGCAATAGAGGTAGATAATAAACCCAAAGTTTGGTTGTTGGTATTTAAATTACCACTAGTAAGAATTAAGCGACTGAAAATATTTACATTGGTATTTAGTATGGCACCACCACCTACACCAGTTCTATTAAGCGTTAGTGTATTTAATTGATTTTCGGAACCAGTCTGGCTAAATCCTATCGCACAAACCGAAGTACTAGAACTACCAATAGTAAGATTCGAAGTTGATGACCCGATCATTTTTCCATTAGATACGTTGGCTGTACCATTTAAGGTAAGCGTATTTCCATTAATAGAAAGAAATCCGCTTGTATTATTTAGTGATAAAATATTTGCAACAGTTAAATTGGCTCCTAATGATTTTGTTCCTGTGCCACTAATAGTAAGGTTTTCGTATGGTAAAGTTGGTATAGTTAAACTGCCGTTGCCGCTGTATTCAAATGTAGAATTTGATCCAATAGTATATGTTCCAGCGCCTGGGGTAAATGTTCCTGAAATAGTTACAAGTGCACCAGCCAATATATCTCTATTTCCACCAGTTGCGTTTAAAGTTGAATAAGTACCAGATTGAATTCGTTGGTTACCAGCAGCAGATCGTTCGTAGTTTACTGGGAAAGTCCATGATATTCCAGTTGGCACATTATTAGTTGAGCCATTTACCCTGAGTAAACCAGTACCTGCAGAAGAAAAACCACCTACATCAGAAAGACCGCTTGTTCCTCCAGTATTACTAAAACGCAAAGTACTTCCAGAATTAATGGTAAGTACTCCACTAATAAAAACTATGGTAGAACTAAATGTAACAGTTACACTATTACTAATAGTAAAATTGGCAAATGCAGCTCCAGCTCCATTTGTGTGAGTTCCAGTTGTATTCATTTCGAACGTAGAGCCAGCAATAAAATTAGTAGTTGTTGCTGTTAAAATGGTTGTATTTATATTTGTCAATAAACCATGTACATACCTCCCGCCATTTTCAATTTCAAATAAAGTGCCTGTTCCACTTGAACTTGCAAAACTGATTGAATGACTAGCAGTTAATAGTCCACCATTTGCTATTATTAGATTTCCAGCATTGTCAATTCCAGCATCGTCTATCAACAATGTATTGCTTGTAGTTAGAGAGCTTCCGCTTCTAACATTAAAAATATCACCAGTTATAAAATCGCCTGGTGCAGTTCCTGTGCCATCAGTATTTGTTCCCCAAGTAGCAGTTAAATTAGCAGCACCAGTAGCTTTTGAATAATAAGTTGTTTGAGAAAAAGCAATAATTGGCACCATGCCGATTAACAAACCTGCAGCTAGAATAAAACGGATACTTTTGTTGGTTAAAAAATACATGATAAAATTCATCAAACTATAATATACAAAGATACTCAATTTAACCAAAATGTTGCTTAAAGGATCTAGAATATAGTATAAATTAACAACATTTGTATTGTTTTATATACCAACTAGTTGGTATTGGCTAAAATTTCATTTTTCTGTCAAAAACTTGTTGATAGGTACTACAAAACAAATACCTTTAGTGTCTTAACAACGTATATATTTGACAAGTAACGTACAAAGTCCTGATTCTCTTTCACTTGTGACTGAGCAGGCAGCGCTTTAACCCTAATCGTATGAAAAAACAATTATTAGCTTTTGGCTTTCTTGTTTTCCTATTTACAAGCTGTTTAAATACCAAAAAATACAGAGATGAAATGCAGCTTTTTCAAAAAGGCCTAGACAGTATTGGCACTTACCAATACCATGAAACCACTATTAAACCCGGCGATAATTTAATTGTAAAAGTATATACCCAGGCAACCAATAACCAAGAGCAGGCAATGGTATTAAATATGGGTGGGTTGGGTAAAACCGATGGAACTTATTTGGTGAACCTGCAGGGGCAAATTGATCTTCCAAGAATTGGTTTACAAAAAGTAGAAGGCTTAACTACCAAAGAATTAAAACAGTTATTAATCAACAAATGGACGCCTTTTGTAAAAGACATTGGTGTTAATGTACAGTTGGAAGAAATTACGATTAATATGATTGGGGAATTTAAAGCTCCTGGAATTAAAAAGTTTAAAAAAGAAACAGTTACATTATTTGAAGCATTATCTGAGGCAAGTGGTTTTACAGATGATGGCTTGAGAAATGATGTATTGGTAATAAGAGAAGAAAACGGGAAAAGAAATGTATATAAAATTGATTTTAGAGATGCAAAATTGTACAACTCACCAGTATATCAATTACAACAAAATGACTTATTAGTAGCAAGTATAAATGATAGCAAATTCCAACAAAGAGCTTCACAGAATTTCACCCAAAAATTCGGACCAGTCTTAACTTTATTAGGACTCTTTAATTTTGTTGCGGCCATCGCTATTTTAATCGTAACATTAAATAGATAATTATTTGAATGAGTAATCTTTCTCAAATAGGCTTTTCCGATCAACAAGGCATACCTGCTGGCAATATTAGAGATATGGTATTTAAATACCTCCTCAATTTACCTTTGTTTATCTTATCTATGGCAATAAGTTTAGGTGGTTTAAATATTTACCTTAGGTATTCCGGTAAAGTGTATCAGGCTAATTCTCAAATTTTAGTCGGGGGTGCAAGTGCAATTTCTGCAAATAATACCGATTTGGTTTCTCAAGGTTTGTTTGGTGTAAGAGCTATTAATATCGACAATGAATTGGAATTATTACGCTCAAAAAAACTAATAGAAAGGGTAGTAAAAAAAGGGCAATTTAATATTCGTTACTTTAATGAAGGAACCATTAAAAGAATGGAATTAGATAAATTATCTCCAATTGAATTGAATTATTTAAAATTAATTGATTCTTCAAATTCATGGAGTATTAGTTTTAGTCAAGTTAATAATAAAAGTGCTCAATATCAATTTGGGCAAACAATTACAGGTACTTACAAATGGGGTGATACTTTACGTTTGCCTGTTGCAAATATTATAGTAAAAAAAAGGTTCAGAGATATTAATGATAACGGACAACCTCATACCATCGAATGGAGTACAGTTCAAACTGCTACAAATGAAATTAGAGGAGGATTATCAGTAAAAAGTCTAAGCTCACGAACAACTATTATTTCCTTATCAATATTATCTGCTAATCCAGCAAGATCTGCCGATATCTTGAATTTATTAGGTTATGAATTTGCAGAACAAGATGTAGAATTAAAAAGAGAAATTTCTATTTCTACGCTTAATTTCATAGAAGATAGATTAAGTGTCGTATCCGATGATTTAAGAAGAATTGATAGCAATAGAACAGGGTTGAATGGCAATGCGCGCTTCTTAGATGTTGCTTCCGAATTAATGTATTATCAGAATAAATATGGAAGTACTGAAAATAGGTTAGAAGATGCCTATATAGATACTGCTGTAATTAGGCTAATAGAAGACTATGTAAAGGATGATCGTAATAAGTTCAAAAAAATATATTCACCTTTAGGTTTGGGTGATGGTACTTTAGGTGCTGTAATTTCTAGGTATAATGATGCAATTACAGAAAGGGATAAAGCAACTTATGAAAACCCCGATGACAATATTATTGTGCAATCAATTGAAAATAAGATCAATAATTTAAAGGGTAATTTAATAGTAAGTTTGGCTAATGTAAAAAGGGCTTATGGTTTAAAAATTCAAATATTCAATGATAGAAATAGTTTGTATGAAGATAAAATGGGATTAATACCAGATAAAAATGCAAGAGAAATTGAATTAAAAAAACAAAAAGAATTAAAGGAAAGATTGTATTTATATTTATTGCAACGCAGAGAAGAAACAGCCATTGCTTCGATTTCTAGTAAATCTAATTATTCTAATATAGATGCAGCATCCTATTCACAAGTGCCTATTGAGCCAAAGGAATCTCAATTAAAAACCTTTGCTTTTTTATTGGGGCTGATTGTGCCAATTGCTTTATTATATATTATTGATTTATTAAATGATAAAGTAATTTCCCGAAATGATATTGTTGCCAAAACTGATATACCAGTAATAGGAGAAGTTAGCCATTTAGATGGTAATGACGAGCTAGTTGTTAATAAATCGAGGTCAATGATTGCAGAGCAATTTAGAATAATCAGAAGTAATCTACAATTTTTATTACCGGTTACTAAGGATACCAGAGCAAAAACCTTTTTAATTGCTTCTACAATTAGTGGAGAAGGGAAATCATTCATCAGTACTAATCTAGCGGGTGTATTAGAATTAACCGGTAAGAAAGTGGCATTGTTAGAATTTGATTTACGAAAATTAAAAAGCTTAAAAATCATTAAAAACGAAGAGTTCAGTAAAGGCATTACCAATTTTTTAATTGGGCAAACCGATAATATCAATGATCTAGCGTATTTTATTGATGAATTCCCCAATTTGCATGTTTACAAAACAGGTCCATTGCCTCCCAATCCTTCTGAGTTAATGATTGGAGATAGGATGGATTTATTATTTGAAAAATTGAAAGAGAGTTATGATTATATAGTAATTGATTCTGCACCTGTGGGATTGGTTAGTGATGCATTTGCTTTAGATAAATACAGCGATTCCACCATATTTATTTTTAGACAACGATATAGTTTAAAAAAGCAAATTGATTTTGTAAATGAGTTGAAGGCGTTGGGTAAATTAAAAAATATTGTATTAGTAGTAAATGATATTAACCCTAGTGGTAAATATGGCTATTATGGATATGGTTATACTTATGGTTATAGGTACAATTACGGATTAGGCTTTTACTATGGCGATAAAAACTATGGGTATTTTAGTAAAGGCAATAAAGGGAATGGTTATTTTGATGAGGGAAAAAAAAGTTTTTGGGCAAGATTATGGGGCAAATAATAGCGGAGGAAAAACTACATGTAGCTGATGAAGATTGGTCGGAAATAATTGGGCCGAGTACAGGCTTATTGGATTTAAACCTAAAGGAAGTATGGAAGTACAGAGATTTATTAGTCATGTTTGTCCGTAGAGATTTTGTAGCAACCTATAAACAAACAATACTTGGTCCTTTATGGTTTTTTATTCAGCCATTATTAACAACTGTTACATTCGTAATTGTATTTGGGAATATTGCCAAGATATCTACAGATGGGGTGCCTCAAGTATTATTTTATTTATCGGGGTTAACATTATGGAATTATTTTGCGGATTGTTTAAATAAAACGGCCACTATATTTAGAGATAATGCTGGTATTTTTGGAAAAGTTTATTTTCCCCGTTTAATTATACCTCTTTCTATTGTTGTATCTAATTTAGTAAGGTTTGCAATTCAGTTTGCATTATTTGGCGCTATTTGGTTATGGTTTTTATACAAAGGAAATATTCAACCCAATATATTTATACTCTTAACTCCGTTATTAGTAATATTAATGGCAATCATGTCGCTTGGTTTAGGCTTGATTATTACAGCGCTAACTACTAAGTATCGTGACCTAGTTTTCTTGCTCACATTTGGTGTGCAGTTATTAATGTACGCCACTCCAATAATTTACCCCATGAGCGCATTGCCAGTAAAATATGCATCAATCATAAAAGCAAATCCCTTATCGGCAATAGTTGAAACATTCAGATATGCATTTACTGGATCTGGCACTTTTAATTGGTTGTATTTATTGTACAGTGCTGTTTTTTCAATAATTGTTTTAGTAATCGGCACAGTTGTCTTTAACAAAGTAGAAAAATCCTTCATGGATACTGTTTAATATGAGTACAGTAATTAAAGTAGAAAATATTTCCAAACAATATCGCTTAGGTGATGTGGGCACAGGAACCATTAGTCACGATTTAAATAGATGGTGGGCAATGTTGCGTGGTAAAGAAGATCCTACTTTACAACTAGGTGAAGTTAATGACCGAAGTAAAGCTGGGGAAAGTGATTATGTATGGGCATTAAAAGATATCAATTTTGAAGTAAAAGCAGGAGAAGTATTAGGTATCATTGGCAGGAATGGAGCTGGCAAATCAACCCTTTTAAAAATATTATCTAAAACAACACAGCCAACAACTGGAACTGTAAAATTAAAAGGAAGAGTAGCCAGTTTGTTGGAAGTAGGAACAGGGTTTCACCCTGAGCTTTCTGGTCGAGATAATATTTTTTTGAATGGTGCCATATTGGGAATGACCAAAAGAGAAATACAATCTAAGTTCGACGAGATTGTAGATTTTAGTGGGGTTGAGCGGTATATAGATACTCCAGTAAAACGTTACAGTAGTGGTATGTATGTACGTTTGGCATTTGCTGTTGCAGCACATTTAGAACCCGAGATATTGATTGTAGATGAAGTATTAGCTGTTGGAGATGCCGAATTCCAAAAAAAGTGTTTAGGTAAAATGAAAGATGTAAGTGTAAATGATGGCAGAACTGTATTGTTTGTGAGCCATAATATGACTGCGATACAAGGTTTGTGTAATCAAGCTTTAGTATTAAATAATGGAATGGTTTCTTTCCCCAAAGGTAACACAAACAAGGCATTACAAATGTTTAAAAATAGCATCTCTGCCCAATCTTTATCAAGCGATTTAAGCTTAGTTCAAACTAGATCAGGTAGTGGTAATCTAGTTATTAATTCGATGATATTTAAAAATAAAAACAGCGAAATAATTATATCGCCAAGTACAGGAGAAAAAATCACCATTGAATTTGAAGTAAAAGCTTTTATGGATATTAAAAGTCTCTCTATTGCTATTGGATTTTATTCTCAGCTTGGAGAATGTAAACTTATTTTATGGAACGAGTTATTAAACTCCTTTTTTGATGTAAATAAAGGGGTGCTGTTAATTTTTTGTGTTATAGATAATTTCCCATTAACTGTTGGATCCTATACAATTAACTTAATTACTTCGTCGAATAACGAAATCCTCGATTGGATACAAGAAGCCAAATCAATAGAAGTACTAGGGGGTGATTATTATAATACTGGAAAAACAATTGAATCTTCTCATCAAACAGCACTTGTTCCTCATAAATGGGAAAAATTAATCTAGTTTTTAGTTATTTTAAAAAAAATTTAGGTAATTTAAATTTTCCTAAAACTTCGTTTTATCATTTAATTTTGTATTTACCTGAATGGATAAAGTATAGAAAAAGTGGAAGATCTAGCATAATTGATGAAAGGCCTTGGATTACATTTGAAGCACTAGACTTCTTAAAAAAAAATGTCCTCAAGCCAAATTATAAAATATTTGAATACGGATCTGGAGGATCTTCGTTCTTTTTTTCAAAAGTATCAAGTGAACTTGTAAGTGTTGAACACGATAAAACTTGGTACGAAAAAGTTATAAATGCACTTGCGCAAAAAAAAATAACCAACGTAAATTATAATTTGGCCGAACCTGAAAAATTAGACAAGCCAATATTAAATCCAGATTATTCAAATCCAACTCAATATTTAAGTTCAGATAGTTTTTTTTTAAACAACTATTTATTCAAAAAATACGCATCTGCTATAGATCAATTTCCCGAATCATATTTCGATATTGTATTTGTTGATGGTAGGGCAAGGCCTTCTTGTATTTTACACTCAGTATCTAAAATTAAAAAAGATGGTTTTTTTATTTTAGATAATTCGGATCGAGGATATTATATAGATCAACTTTCAAAAGAGTTAAAATCTTTTAAAATTATTTTTTCTAAGATTGGTCCAGGCCCATATGGAGATGATTTTTGGGGAACAACTATTTATAAAAAAATCAATTGAATTGAAACAAGTAATTAAAAAATTTATTCGGTTCTTAATTCTTCCAAGCATTAAAAATATTATTAATGAGTCTTACATGAATGAACTGCAAGAAATTAGAAATCAAACAGTTTGTTATTCACAAGAAGGGGAAGATTTAATTTTAGAAACTTTTTTTCATGGTATTAAAAATGGGTTTTATGTAGATATTGGTTCTTATCATCCTAAATTATATTCAAATACTTATCTTTTTTATTTAAAAGGATGGCGAGGTATTAATATTGATGCAAGGCCTGGTAGCAAATCTTTATTTGATGTAGCGCGGCCAAAAGATATTAATATAGAAACTGCAGTAGGAACATCAACTGTACCTTTGAAATACTTTATGTTTGATGAGCCCGGATTAAATGGATTTTCTGAAGACTTATCTAAAGACCGTGAAGCCAATACGAATTATAAAATAATTAATACTATTCAACTATCTATTTCTTCGTTGGAAAAAATTCTAGATGTTTATTTGCCACAAGCTACTTCTATAGATTTTATGAGTATTGATGTTGAAGGGTTCGATTATGATGTACTACAGTCAAATAATTGGCAAAAATACAAACCCAAAATTATCCTTGTTGAAACCTCTGTAACAGATGCCTATGACCAACTAAATTCTCCAATAAGTAAATTTTTAGGTGAAATGGGATATTCATTGGTAGCAAAAACATATCGAACTAGTTTTTATAAATTATGAGTGAACTAGCACCAATTGCACTTTTTGTTTACAATCGCCCTCATTACTTAATTGAAACACTTGAATCTTTAGCTAAGAACGATTTAGCCGGCAAATCCATTTTGTATATTTTTTCTGATGGGCCTAAATCAACTTCTACTGAATTAGAAATAATGAAAATAGATGAAGTACGGTTACTGATTAAAAACGTTAAAGGATTTAAAGAAGTTATTATACAAGAAAACAAGAATAATTTAGGACTTGCAAAGTCTATAATTTCAGGTGTTTCTAAAGTGCTAAACATACATAAGAAAATTGTTGTATTGGAAGACGATATTTTTGTTTCTCGTTTTTTTTTGCAGTATATGAACAGCGCATTAGACATGTATAACACAAGTAAAAAAGTTCTTAGTATTGGATCGTGGAACTTCTTTTCATCTAAAGATAACGAATCAGAAACTTTTTTTTGTCCAATACCAGATACTATAGGTTGGGCTACTTGGAACGATCGTTGGGAATTGTTTGAAAGTGACTCATCTAAGCTTTTAGTTCAATTAAAAAAAAAGAATTTAATTAAGGCTTTCAATTTATTTGGAGCTTATAACTTTTCTGGAATGCTACTAGAACAGTCCAAAGGAAATATAAGTTCTTGGGCTATTAGATGGCAAGCAACAGCATATTTACATAATAAATTAACACTTTACTCAAAATACTCTTTTACCAATCATATTGGAATTGATGATTCTGCTACTCATTCAGAAGGTGTTGACTATACTAAATACATTACACTAGCTGAAAAGCAAATTCAGCTAGTAAAGCAAGACGCAAATTTAAGATTAAGTTTTTTTAGCTTACTTATAAAAAGGTATAAAAGCATGTATGGTAGAAGCAATACTAAATATTCTGTCATAAAAACAATTCTAATTAAAATTGAGATGTATTTGTTTGTAAAATTTCGTACAATTTATACTTGGTTGTAGTTTATGAATATAAAAATGTTCTTACCTCCCATACTTATTAAAATAAAGCGCAAATTATTTCCTGCTGTTAAAAGTAAAGGTGCATGGGAAGGTGATTATTTATGCTGGAACGAGGCCTTAGAAAATTCAACAGGATATGATGCTGACTTAATAATTGATACTGTTAAGACTTCTACTGCAAAAGTTAGAGACGGGCTTTCAAAATATGTTCGCGATGGATTTCTATTTAATGAAATAGATTACGCTTGGCCTTTGGCAGCAATTTTGCAAAAAGTGTATATCGAAAAAAAATCATTATACTTAATTGATTTTGGAGGAGGACTTGGAAGTTCATATCACCAAAACTCAGTTTTTCTTAGTAACATGAATGATGTTAAATGGATTATTGTAGAACAAGAAAAATTTGTAAATATTGGGAAACAGGAATTTCAAAATAATCAAGTCGGGTTTTATAATAAGATCGAAGACGTATTAGCTAAATACCCTATTAATTTAATAATTTTTTCAGGGGTTCTACAGTGTATAGAAGATCCATTTTCAATGATAAATACTATTTTAGAATCCAATATAGAATATATATTTATAGACAGAACAGGGTTCATTAATGATAACAAAAAACGAATATGCTTGCAGATTGTTTCTAAAGAAATATATAATGCTACTTATCCGTCATGGTTTTTTGTTGAAAAAGATTTTTTAACACTCTTTTCTAAATATTACGATTTAATTTTTGAGTTTAAAAGTTATTGTGATCAAGATCAGAAAACTGATGATGGAAAAGTTGTTTATTGGAAAGGGTTTTTATTTAGAAAAAAATAATGGAAAAATTACCGTATCTAAATCTTGGATGTGGAAGTCATTTTGATGAGCGATGGGTAAATATGGACTTTAGTAGTTCTAGCCCTTTTGTAATAGAACATAACTTGTTAAATGGAATACCTTTCCCCTCTAATCATTTTGAAGTCGTTTATCATTCTCACGTTTTAGAACATTTTCATAAAATAGATGGCGAGCAATTTATTAGAGAATGTAATAGAGTTTTAATTCCTGGGGGTATTATTAGAATTGCAATTCCTGATTTGGAACAAATAATTAATAATTATACCCGTTTTTTAACTTTAGTTAAAGAAAATCCACAGGACAAATATCTTGAAGCATGCTATGATTGGATAATGTTAGAGTTATACGACCAAACTGTAAGGAACTATTCTGGAGGTGGTATGCTAGAATTTTTATCACAAGAGCATATAATTAATGAAACATATGTTTTTGAGAGATGTGGGTTCGAGGTTAGCCATATGATAGATAATATAAAACTTAAGCGTAAAATTTTACCAAATCCCAATCCAGTAAAATATAGACCATCCTTTAAAAATAGAATATTAAACTTACCTAATACATTGAGGAGAAAGCTTTTAGAATATCTACTTGACAAGGATATCATAGCATTGAATGTAGGTAAGTTTAGACTTGGCGGTGAAGTCCATTCATGGATGTATGATAGTTTTTCTTTAGGCAGATTACTTAGCTCTAACGGATTTACTAATGTACAAAAATGTGATCAACAAACGAGTAGTATTAATGAATGGAGAGAGTATAAACTTGAACAAGTTAATGGTAAGCTACGGAAACCAGATTCACTTTTTATAGAAGCAATAAAAGTTTAATGCTCTACTTTGCTACTTTATTCGATAAAAATTATCTTTCGCGCGGTATAGTTCTTTATAACTCAATTAATAGTGTTTGTGCAAACTTTAAACTATACATACTTTGCTTAGATCTTGAGACTAAAAATTATATAGATTCCAATGATTCTATTTTTAAAAAAGCAGAAACGGTACTACTTAGTGAACTAGAAAGTGAAGATGCTGAGTTATATAATTGCAAAAGTAACAGATCGGTTATTGAATACTATTTTACTTTAAGTGCGTGTTGGCCTAATTATCTTTTGAAAAAAAAGTTAGTATCACATATTTGCACCTTGGATGCCGATATATGTTTTTACAGCTCCCCTCAAAAAATATTTGACTACCTAAACGATTATTCAATTATTATTACTCCACATAAATTTTCAAATGAATTAAAGCATTTAGAAATTTACGGTATTTATAATGTTAGTTTTCAAATATTTAAAAATGATTCTGTTGGTCTTTCTTGTTTAGAAAAATGGAGAAACCAATGTTTAAATTGGTGTGGTGATTTTTTAGATCTAGAAAACAATCGGTTTGCCGATCAAAAATATTTAGATTCTTGGATGGCAGATTTTCCTTCAAAAGTTAAAGTGCTAAACGATAATGTGAGTGGATTAGCACCTTGGAATATTAATCGTTTCAATTTGGTAATTATAAACAATTCGTTTTTTGTTGATCTAGAACCACTTATATGCTTTCATTTTCAGCATTTTAAATTGCTAAATAAATACATTGCTACTAATTGGTTTTTGCCTTATTTAGTAAAACCAAACAAGGCAATTAATTTATTATATAAAGAGTATTGGCTTAAAATTGAGCAAATAAATAAAGCTTTAAATTTTAAACAGGATGGTTCTCAACGTGTAAATTTAACCGGAAATAAAATCATCCAAATTTTAGATGAAAAAATTGTTTTTTTAAAAGTCAATACTTGGCTTTTAGTATTTAATACTAAATATATACCAATCTTATTACAGCGCTTTATTAGAAAAATACATGCATAAATACCTATATACATGTATTTTTAAATA
>Ga0209591_10004239_pt1 | contig 16329 bp, 14 predicted proteins | sample MAT01_FD_187207 | JGI IMG/M metagenome (GOLD analysis project Ga0209591, IMG submission 187207) | Freshwater microbial communities from Lake Fryxell liftoff mats and glacier meltwater in Antarctica - MAT-01 (SPAdes) (version 2) | ecosystem: Environmental > Aquatic > Freshwater > Ice > Liftoff... | reverse complement strand
GACCTGCGTGCGGTGCAGTGGGGCAAGCTGCTGCTGAACCTGAACAACCCGGTCAACGCGCTGTCGGGCCTGCCGCTGCGCGCCGAACTGCTGGACCGCGACTGCCGCCGCGTCTTCGCGGCACTGCAACTCGAGGCGCTGGCCGCGCTGAAGGCGGCGCGCATCGCGCCCGCGCAGATGACGGCGCTGCCCCCCGAGCGCCTGCCGCTGGTGCTGAAGCTGCCGAATTGGTTGTTCACTCGGGTGGCCGCACGCATGCTGCGCATCGACGAGAAGGCGCGCAGCAGCATGGCCGACGATCTCGCCTTGGGCCGGCCCACCGAGGTCGACGCGATCTGCGGCGCGGTGGTGCGACTGGCCCAGGCGCACGGCCTGCAGGCGCCGCGCTGCGCCAAGATGGTGGAACTGTTGAGTGTGAACAAGCCCGTGCCACTGGGTGGCCGTGTGCTGCGTCAGCAGCTGGGTTTGTAGGCCGTCTTCAGTCTTCAGTCTTCAGTCTTCAGTCTTCAGCCAAGCAGTTCGCGCAGCACTTCGCCAGCACGCGCCACCTGGGCCGCGTCGACATCCAGGTGCGTGACTGCGCGCACCGTGCGCGGTGCGAAGGCGTTCAGCAACACCCCGCGCACGCGCGCCTGGGCGACGAGAGTGGCGGCGTCGGGCGCACCTTCTCGCAAGCGAAAAACGACGATGTTGGTCTGCACCGTTGCCAGGTCCAGCAGCACTGCGGGGCTGACGGCCAGGGTCTGGGCCAGGGCGTGTGCGTGGCGATGGTCTTCGGCCAGGCGCGCGCGGTGGTGGTCCAGGCCGTGCAGCGCGGCGGCGGCGTAGAAGCCGGTCTGGCGCATGGCGCCGCCGAGCATGCGGCGGTGGCGCGTGGCAGCAGTGATCAGCTCGCGCCGGCCGGCCAGCAGCGAACCCCCCGGCGCACCCAGGCCCTTGCTGAAGGCCACCGCCACCAGGTTGAAAGGCGCGGCCAGTTCGGCTTCGCTGCGCCCGCTGGCGACTGCCGCGTTCCACAAGCGCGCCCCATCCAGAAAACTGGCCATGCCACGCGCATGCGCCACGGCGCAGATGCGCTCGGCCTCGGCCTGCGGGAAGACGAGGCCGCCGCCGCGGTTGTGCGTGTTCTCGATCTGCACCAGCGTGGTGGGCGGAAACACCGGCAGGCCGCGCGGCTTGATGGCGGCTTCGAAGTCGGCTGCGGTGAAGAGCCCACCCTGCCCCACTTCCACCAGTTGCACCCCGGCGTTGGCAGCGGCACCGCCTGTTTCGTGCCAGCCGGCATGCGCCTCGCGGCTGGTGATGACCTCGTCACCCGGCCGCGTCAGCACCCGCAACGCCACCTGGTTGGCCATGGTGCCGCTGGGCAACCACAGCGCGGCTTCCTTGCCCAGCAAGGCAGCGCAGCGTTCCTGCAGCTGCGTGGTGAGCGCGTCTTCGCCGTACTGGTCGTCGCCCACGGGCGCCGCGGCAATGGCCGCCCGCATGGCTGCGGTGGGGCGCGTCACGGTGTCCGAGCGCAGATCGATGGTTTCCATGGGCGGCATCCTAGTTCCCCTTGCTGGTGCCGAGTGTCGGGATGGACACGGCCGTTCAGAAGGCGTCGCGGCACGGCGCCGAGAGGCAGAATCCCCCCAATTGCTGGAACCCCTACACCCGACCCACCCTCGCGATGTCCGCACCTGGCACCGAACTCGGCATCTCGCCCCTGATGGCTGGCGAGCGGCATCTCAGCGTCGACGAGGCGCGTGCCGCGATTGCCGCAGCCATCCAGCCCATCCATGCGCCTAAGCGCGTAGCGCTGGCGCTGGCGCTGGGCCGCGTGCTGGCGACCGATGTGCTGTCGCCCATCGACGTGCCGGCGCATGACAACTCGGCGATGGATGGCTACGCCTTTCGCGGCGCCGAGTTGTCGGCCAACCAGCCGACCGTGCTGCATTCGGTGGGCACGCTCTTCGCCGGCGCGCCCTGGGTGGGCGGCGTGGGTGCCGGCAAGTGTTTGCGCATCATGACGGGCGCGGTCATGCCTGCAGGCCTGGACACCGTGGTGCCGCTGGAGCTGTGCCGCTCAGAAGGCGAAATCGTCCACATCGCCGCTGGCGTCGTGCGCAGTGGCGAAAACTGCCGCCGCCGCGGCGAAGACTTGAGCGCCGGCCTGCCCGCACTGCGGGCCGGGCGCGTGCTCAGACCAGCCGATCTGGGCCTGGTGGCTTCTTTGGGTACCGCTGAAGTCACGGTGCAGCGCCGCCTGCGGGTGGCGCTGTTCTCTACCGGCAACGAGTTGCGCACGCTCGGCCAGAGCCTGGACGCCGGCAGCGTCTACGACAGCAACCGCTACAGCCTGATGGGTGCGCTGCAGCGCTTGGGGCTGGATGTGCTGGACCTGGGCCTGGTGCCGGACGAGCCCGCTGCGCTGCAAGCCGCACTGGAAGACGCCATGGCCCGCGCCGACGTGGTGTTGACCAGCGGCGGCGTCAGCATGGGCGACGCCGACCACACGCGCGACGTGCTGGCCCGCATGGGCGAGGTGGCCTTCTGGAAGGTGGCCATGCGTCCCGGCAGGCCCGTCGCCTTCGGCCCGCTGAAACGACAGGGCGGCGCGCCCCCTTGCTGGTTGTTTGCCTTGCCCGGCAACCCGGTGGCCGCACTGGTCACCTTCTACGCCTTTGCACGTGAAGCGCTGATGCGGCTGGCAGGCGCCACACCGGCGCCGCTGCCGGTGCTGCAGGCGCGCTGCACCACGGCCATCCGCAAGCGGCCGGGGCGTACCGAGTTCCAGCGCGGCATCGTCGAGCCCGCACCGCAGGGCGGCTGGCAGGTGAAGCTCACCGGTTCACAGGGCGCCGGCATCCTGCGCAGCATGAGCGAGGCCAACGCGCTGCTGGTGCTGGGCCACGATCAAGGCTCGGTGCCCGAAGGCGGCATGGTGGACGTGTGGCTGTTCGACGGGCTCGTCTGAGCGCCAGGCCGAGATGTTCGGGAGACTTGAGTTGTTGACCCAGGACTCCGCATGCCCCGTTCTCGACAACATCACCGGCCTCATCCTGTGTGGCGGCCGCGGCACGCGCATGGGCGGCGTCGACAAGGGACTGCAGCACTTCAATGGCCTGCCGCTGGCGATGAATGCGCTGTTGCGCCTGGGCCCGCAGGTGGACCGCGTGATGATCAACGCCAACCGCAACCTGGCGGCTTATGAATCAATGGGCGTGCCGGTGTGGCCCGATTCCCTGGGTGACTTCCGGGGCCCGCTGGCCGGCTGGCTGGCCGGGCTGGCGCACTGCCAGACGCCCTTCATGGTCACCGTGCCCTGCGACACGCCGAACTTTCCGCTCGACCTCGTGTCGCGCCTGGCTGCGGCGCTGTTGGCGGAGGGCGCCGAACTCGCGATGGCCGCCACGCTGGAGAACGGCGCGCTGCAGGTGCAGCCGGTGTTCTGCGTGCTCAGGGTCGAGCTGAGGGAAAGCCTGGCGGCCAGTCTGCACGCCGGGGACCGCAAGGTCGAACTCTGGACCGCCCAGCACCGCTGTGCCGCGGTGCTGTTTGAGGACAACGCCGCCTTCGCCAACGCCAACACGGCGCAGGAACTCGACAAGCTGCAGACGGAGTCGAGGCCTGGTCAGACCGGCGTGCGGATCAGATAGTCGAAGGCGCCCAGTGCAGCCTTCGCCCCGTCGCCGGCGGCAATGATGATTTGCTTGTACGGCACGGTCGTCGCATCACCCGCAGCGAACACGCCCGGCACGCTGGTGGCGCCTTTGGCGTCAATGATGATTTCGCCGTAGCGCGACAGCTCCACCGTGCCTTTCAAAAACTCGGTGTTCGGCACGAGCCCGATCTGCACGAACACACCGGCCAGCGGCAGGCGGTGCTCGCTGCCATCGGCGCGGTTCTTGAACACCAGGCCATCCACCTTCTGGCCGTCGCCGGTGATCTCGGTGGTCTGGGCGTTGGTGTAGATCTCGACGTTGGGCATGCTCTTGAGCTTGTTGACGAGCACCGCGTCGGCCTTCAGCTGGTCGGCGAACTCGACCACGGTCACGTGCTCCACCACGCCGGCCAGGTCGATGGCAGCTTCCACGCCCGAATTGCCACCGCCGATGACGGCGACTTTCTTTCCCTTGAACAGCGGGCCGTCGCAATGCGGGCAGTAGGCCACGCCTTTGTTGCGGTACTCGGCCTCGCCGGGCACGTTGACGTTTTTCCAGCGCGCACCCGTGCTGAGAATGACGCTGCGGCCCTTCAACACCGCGCCGTTGTCCAGCGTCACGCTGATGTCACCGCCGGGCTGGGTGGCTGGCTCCAACTTGGCCACACGCTGGCCGTTCATGATGTCCACGTCGTAGGCCCTGGCATGGCCTTCCAGCGCAGCAGCGAACTTCGGGCCTTGCGTTTCCAGCACCGAGATGTAGTTTTCGATGCCCAGGGTGTCCAGCGTCTGGCCGCCGAAACGTTCGGCCACGATGCCGGTCTTGATGCCTTTGCGCGCGGCATAAACGGCTGCTGCTGCACCGGCGGGGCCACCGCCGACGATCAGCATGTCGAAGCCGTCCTTCTTCGACAACTTGGCGGCGTCGCGCGCGGCCGAGCCGGTGTCCACCTTCTTCAGGATCTCGGCAATCTCCATGCGGCCGTTGCCGAAGGGCTGGCCGTTCAGGTAGACGCTGGGCACGGCCATGATCTGGCGTTGCTCCACCTCATCCTGGAACAGGCCGCCGTCCACCGCCACATGCTTGATGCGTGGGTTCAGCACCGCCATCAGGTTCAGCGCCTGAACCACGTCGGGGCAGTTGTGGCAGGTCAGGCTCATGTAGGTCTCGAAGACAAAATCACCTTCCAGCGATTTGATCTGCTCGATGACATCGGCCTCCACCTTGGGCGGGTGGCCACCCGCCTGCAGCAGAGCCAGCACGAGGGACGTGAACTCGTGCCCCATGGGGATGGCGGCAAACCGCACACCCATGTCGGCGCCCAGCGGCGTGACCTGGAACGAGGGCCGGCGCACATCCATGCCATCGAAGCGGGCGCTGACCTTGTCGTTCAGCGCCGCGATTTCGGTGATGAGCTCGCGCATCTCGGCCGAAGCCGGCCGGTCATCCAGGCTGGCGATCAACTCGATGGGCCGTTGCAGGCGTTCGAGGTAAGCCTTGAGTTGCGCTTGAATGTTGCTGTCGAGCATGGCGGTGTCCTGGAAGAGGCGTGGCTGGTCCGGCCCGGTCGGCAACACCTCTTGTGGGGTGCTGTCGACCAGGCCCGAGGGTCTGGTCGTTTCGTGTCTTGCGAGCAAGACGCCCGGCACCAGAACGGCGCCGGGGTACAGCAACGGGCTTGAGCGCGGGCCTTAGATCTTGCCGACGAGGTCGAGCGACGGCGTCAGCGTCTTGGCGCCTTCGTTCCACTTGGCCGGGCACACCTGGCCGGGGTTGGCGGCCGTGTACTGGGCAGCGCGCAACTTGCGCACGGTTTCCTTCACGTCACGCGCGATCTCGTTGCTGTGGATTTCGGCCGTCTTGATCATGCCGTCAGGGTTAATCACGAAGGTGCCGCGCAGCGCCAGGCCCTCTTCGGGAATGTGCACGCCGAAGGCATTGGTCAGCGTGTGGGTGGGGTCGCCCACCAGCGGGAACTGGGCCTTGCCCACGGCCGGGCTGGTTTCGTGCCACACCTTGTGCGAGAAATGCGTGTCGGTGGTGACGATGTAGACCTCGGTCTTCATCTTCTGGAACTCGGGGTAGTTGTCGGCCGCGTCTTCGATCTCGGTCGGGCAGTTGAAGGTGAAAGCCGCCGGCATGAAGATCAGCACCGACCAGTGGCCCATCAGGCTCTGCTCGGTGACTTCGATGAACTTGCCGTTGTGGAAAGCCTGGGTCTTGAACGGCTGGACTTGCGTATTGATCAGCGACATGAGGGTACCTCCGGGTGGTTGAAGAGACAAAATGAGACGGACGAGGAAGGATCTTGCGAAAGAAGAGATTCTCCCGCAGCCAAGCCGTTGCGCGGATTGATTGGGGCCATGCCCCCGATCGACGTTGCCTATCGCCTAGACCCGTCGCCGAGACCCGTTACCGAGACCCGTTACCGAGGCTCATCGATCACCTGCCAAAACACGCCCGCCACAACGCAAAACGGCCGCACGCAGCGGCCGTTGGAGCGGACAAGGTCAGGGCCTCAGGTGCCCTTGCTGACCGTGATGGTGGGGAACTTGGCCGAGAAGTCCTTGGCCTTGGCGGCCACCTTCACCGCCACCTGGCGCGCCACGGCCTTGTAGATGGCTGCCACTTCGCCTTCGGGGTCGGCCACCACGGTGGGGCGGCCCGCATCGGCCTGTTCGCGGATGTTCAGGCTCAGAGGCAGCGCGCCGAGGTAGGTCACGTCGTACTCGGCGGCCATACGCTTGCCGCCGTCGGCGCCGAAGATGTGTTCGGTGTGGCCGCAGTTCGGGCAGCAGTACACCGCCATGTTCTCGACGATGCCCAGGATGGGCACGCCCACCTTCTCGAACATCTTCAAACCCTTCTTGGCGTCCAGCAGCGCGATGTCTTGCGGCGTGGTCACGATGATGGCGCCTGTCAGCGGTACGCGCTGGCTGAGCGTCAGCGCGATGTCGCCCGTGCCGGGCGGCATGTCGATGAGCAGGTAGTCGAGCTCGCGCCAGTTGGTCTGGTTCAGCAGTTGGTCCAGCGCCTGCGTGGCCATCGGCCCGCGCCAGATCATGGCCTGGTCGGGCTCGATGAGGAAGCCGATGCTCATGACCTGAACGCCGTAGTTCTCCATCGGCTCGATGCGTTTGCCGTCTTCGCTTTCGGGACGGCCGCCGATGCCCATCATCATCGGCTGGCTGGGGCCGTAGATGTCGGCGTCGAGGATGCCGACACTGGCGCCTTCGGCGGCCAGCGCCAGCGCCAGGTTGACGGTGGTGGTGCTCTTGCCCACACCGCCCTTGCCGGAAGCCACCGCGATGATGTTCTTCACGCGCGGCAGCAACTGCACGCCACGCTGCACCGCATGGCTGACGATGCGCGTGGTGATCTCGACGCTGACGTTTTGCACCCCCGCCACCGTGCGCGCCGCGGCGATGAGCGCCTTGCGCAGCGCCGGGTGCTGGCTCTTGGCCGGGTAGCTCAGTTCGACCTGGAAGGCGACGTCGCCTTCCTCGATGCGCAGGTTCTTCAGGGCCTTGGTACTGACGAAGTCATTGCCGGTGTTCGGGTCTTCGACGGTCTTCAGCGCATCGAGCAACGCGCCTTCGGTGAAAGGGGTGGACATGGCGGCTCTTGCTTCGTAACCAAAGGGGGAGGCGAGTCTAGCCGCTGGCCCCCCGCCCCACGGGGCGCGCTGCGTCAGTCCACGCGGCGCACACGCGGTGCGCGCCGAGCGCCTTCTATCTCCAACTGAAAGCCTCCCATCAGCGCGCGCCTGACCGTGACCTTGGGGCTTTGCAGGAAGTAGACGCCCTCGCTGCCGTCCTCCACCTGCCACACCTGCCCGTTGGCCAGAGTGATTCGGCTGCGCGGGCCCCAGCCCTCGAAGACGCCCACGATCTGGCTCGTGATGGTTTGCGGCTCGTCGCGGCGCTGCTGGCCGAAACCCGGCACTACCGCTGGGGCAAGCGCTGGCGCTGGCGCAGGCGCTGCGGCAGCAACAGCAACAGCGGAGGCCGGGGACGCGGCCACCACGGGCGGCGCTGCGGACAAAGCGCGCGAAGGCATTGCGTCATAGCAAGCCAGGCGCGCTGCAGCTTCAGCAATTGCGCGGCAGCGCTGCAGCGCGGCGTCTTCTGCGGCCTGTGCCGAATGCGCCAGCAGGCCCGACAGCAGGCCCGATATGACAGCCAGACTCAGGCCGGCGCGTTGGAAGGTGGAGGGTGTCTTCATGGACTCGCATGATGCCTGCCCGCGAACCAGCGCCGAGGCGGCAAACTAGAATCTTGGCATGACCCGCAAGCTCTTTGTCACCACGGCCCTGCCCTACGCCAACGCAGGTTTCCACATCGGCCACATGATGGAATACATCCAGGCCGACACCTGGGTGCGCCTGCAGCGCATGCTCGGGCACGAGGTGTATTTCGTCTGTGCCGACGATGCCCACGGCGCGCCCATCATGATTGCCGCCGAGAAGGCTGGCCTTACGCCGCAAGCCTTCGTTGCAGGCATCGCTGCCGGGCGCCAGAAGTACCTGGACGGCTTTCACATCCGCTTCGACAACTGGCACAGCACCGACGCGCCCGAGAACCACGAACTGGCGCAGTCCATCTACCTGGCCTTGCGCGCGAATGGGCTGATCGAGGTGCGCGAGGTCGAGCAGTTCTTCGACCCGGAAAAGGGCATGTTCCTGCCCGACCGTTTCATCAAGGGCGAATGCCCGAATTGCGGCGCGAAAGAACAGTACGGCGACAACTGCGAGGTCTGCGGCGCCGTCTACGCGCCCACCGACCTGAAGAACCCGGTCTCGGCCTTGACCGGCGCCACGCCGGTGCTGAAGACCAGCGAACACTTCTTCTTCAAGCTGAGCGACCCGCGCTGCGTCGAGTTTCTGGAACGCTGGACCCAGGACGGCCGCCTGCAGCCCGAGGTGGCGAACAAGGTGCGCGAGTGGTTCAAGCGCAGTCCCGACGAGAACGGGGACGAGAACGGGGACAAGAGCGGCGACGACAAGCCCGGCCTGGGCGACTGGGACATCAGCCGCGACGCGCCTTACTTCGGCATCCAGATTCCCGATGCGCCGGGCAAGTACTTCTACGTCTGGCTGGACGCGCCGGTGGGCTACCTGGCTTCGCTGAAGAACCTCTTCGGCAAGCTGGGCCTGGACATGGACGCCTACCTGGCAGACCCGGCGGTAGAGCAGGTGCACTTCATCGGCAAGGACATCGTCACCTTCCACACGCTGTTCTGGCCGGCGATGCTGAAGTTCAGCGGGCGCAAGACGCCGGACCGCATTTATGTGCACGGCCACCTCACGGTCAGCGGCGAGAAGATGAGCAAGAGCCGCGGCACCGGCATCAGCCCGTTGAAGTACCTCGAGCTCGGGTTGAATGCCGAATGGCTGCGCTACTACATCGCGGCCAAGTTGAACGGGCGTGTCGAAGACCTCGACTTCAACCCTCAAGATTTCGTTGCGCGCGTCAACAGCGATCTGGTGGGCAAGTACATCAACATCGCCAGCCGCGCCGCCGGTTTTCTGCACAAGCGCTTCGACGACAAGCTCAGCGCCGACCTGGGCGTCGAAGGCCGCATCTTGCTGGACGGCCTGCGCGCGCACAGCGATACCGTTCGCACGCACTGGGACGAGCGCGAATTCGGCAAGGCACTGCGCGAGGTGATGCTGCTGGCTGACCGCGTGAATGCCTACGTCGACCAGCACAAGCCCTGGGACCTGGCCAGGCAGCCCGGCATGGACGCCGTGCTGCACGACGTCTGCAGCGTTTGCATCGAGGCCTTCCGCATCCTCACCATCTACCTGAAGCCCGTACTGCCGGCACTCGCCGAGCAAGTTGAGGCCTTCCTGAAGGTGCCGCCAATGCAATGGGCTGACGCGCAGCGCGCGCTGGGCCATCACACCATCGGCGAGTACCAGCACCTGATGCAACGCGTCGACCCGAAGCAACTGGACGCACTGTTCGAAGTGCCGCCTGCGGACGCCGCCGCGCCGCTGCCGGGTGGCGAGGCCCTCGCCGAAGAAATTGGCATCGCCGACTTCACCAAGACCGACCTGCGCATCGCGAAGATCGTCAAGGCCGAGGCCGTTGAAGGCAGCACCAAGCTGCTGCGCCTGACGCTCGATGTCGGCGAAGAGAAAACGCGCAACGTGTTCAGCGGCATCGCCGCCCACTACTCGCCCGAGCAACTCACCGGCAAGCTCACGGTGATGGTGGCCAACCTGGCGCCGCGCAAGATGAAATTCGGCGTGAGTGAAGGCATGGTGCTGGCGGCCAGCCATGCCGACGAGAAAGCACAACCAGGCGTCTTCGTGCTCGAACCCTTCCCGGGAGCCCAACCGGGCATGCGCGTGCGCTGAACGACGTTCGGTACTTTGCGCTTCACTCTGCGCTTCACTCCGCGCTGGAAGACAGCGCAACTCTGACGCTCAAACCGGCGGATTTCTGCTCCAGGCTGCGCGCACACGCGGCCACAGCAGGTTCAGCGCCAGGCCGCCCAGCACCAGCGCGGCAGCGGCCAGCTTCCAGCCGGGCAGCGGCTCGCTCAACCACCACGCAGACGAAGCCATGCCGAACACCGGCACCAGCAGCGCCATCGGCGTGATGGTGGCGGCCGGATGGCGAGCAAGCAACCAGCCCCAGACCGCGTAGCCGAAGAGCGTGTTGCCGACGGACTGCCAGAGCACTGCGCCCCAGGCCACCGCGTCGGCTTCGGCAAGCGCAGTGGCGATGCGCGCTGGCCCCTCGATCACCAGCGAAAGCACGAGCAGAGGCGGGATCGAGAACGCACTCGCCCACACCACATAGGCCAGCATGTTCACGCGGCCTGCACGGCGGCTGGCCATGTTGCCGCACGACCAGCAGAACGCGGCGACGAGGACGATGGCCAGCCCCAGCCGCGTCGTGCTGCCGTCGGTGTGGGTGGCAATCGTCACCAGCCCCGCAGCGGCCAGCATCAGCGCCACCCACTGCACCGGCTGCACTCGCTCATCTGCTGAGCGCATCGCCATGCCGATGGTGAAGAAGACCTGGGTCTGGATCACCAGCGAGGCCAGTCCCGGTGAGATGTGGCCGTTCATCGCGATGAACAGCAAACCGAACTGGCCTGCCCCGATGAGCAAGCCGTAAGTCGCCAGATTGCGCCAGGGCACCGCAGGGCGTTTCAGGAAAAACACCGCTGGCAGCAGCGCGAAGCTGAAGCGCAGCGTGGCCAGCAGCAACGGCGGCAGTTGCGCGAGTGCGAGCTTGATGACAACGAAATTCGTGCCCCAGACTGCCACCACCGCAACGGCGAGCAACAGGTGACGTACCGGCAAGGTGGATGACATGGCTGCATGCTAGCCCGCCTGAGTAGCCCGCCTGAGTAGCGCGCTGCGGCGCTGTGGCATTGAGGCCAGGCAATGTCAGCGCAAACCCCGATGGCGACAGCGCGTGACCCCCACGGAGAGATTGACGGGACGCATGAAGACGGCCACAAGGCACGCCCACCGAGCAGTACCAGATGGACACCCTTCCCCATGGCTCCTACAGCACGCACAGTCCCGACCCGAGGCCGCAGACATCCGCGAGAAGAGCCGTGTCTTTTGGAAGACCCTGAGCTGGCGCGAACTGGCCGATGAATTGGCGGCCCTGGCCGCCGGCTTGTCAGCGCAGGGCTTGAAGCGCGGCGACCCTGTCGGCTTGCTGAGCGAAAACCGCCCCCGCCTGTTTGCCGCCAGGGCCGCTGCGCAGTGGCTCGGCGGCATGGTCGTACAGCTGTTCGCCGACACCACGGCCGACGAGATTGCCGGCCCATCCAAAGCGCAGACATCGCCTACGGCGCGGGTGTTCGATCTTGGCACCTGCATTTGAGCCAGGACCCCGACAGACCAGGTGTGGAGGTCATTCGCCGGCCGCGCCGCGCTTCAGTTCAGCAACCCGCGGTGGCGGGCTATGGCATCGGCCACCAGCGTGTGCAGGCCGGCACTGGCTTGGGCATCGACATGCGCCAGCAATTCGCGCCGCATGCGCGGCTCCCAGAATTTCTTCAGGTGCATCGCAATGCCTTCCAGCGCTTCTTCGCGGTCGGGCATGGCCTGGAAGAAGTCGCCGATCTGGTTGACCATTCGCACGAGCATGTCAGTGTGCATGGCAGCCTTCCGGCACGCTGTCGAGCGCCAGCCGCTCGGGGTGGGTGTAGACCACCAGGTCTTGCTGGCGCGCGAAGCCCACCAGCGTCAAGCCCGATTGGGCGGCCGTCTTCACGGCCAAAGAGGTGGGTGCCGACACTGCCGCCAGCAGCGACACACGGGCCGAGACGGCCTTCTGCACCATCTCGAAACTGGCACGGCTGGTGACGGCGATGAAGCCGGCGGACGCATCCACACCGGCGCGCGCCAGCGCGCCGGTCAACTTGTCCAGCGCGTTGTGGCGGCCCACGTCTTCGCGCAGCCACTGCACATCGCCAGCGACTGAACACCAGGCGGCGGCATGCACGGCGCCAGTGGCCTGCTGCAGCGTCTGCAGCGCCTGGAACTGCGCCATCGCGCGGCCGATCGCCTGAAGCTGCAGCTTCGGTGCACCGGGCAGTATTGCCAGCGGCGGCAGGTCGCGATGCACTTGGGCCAGGCTTTCTGTGCCGCACAGGCCGCAACCGGTGCGGCCACCCATCGAACGGCGGCGGCCCTTCAGCCGGGCGAAGGCTGAGGCGGCCACGCGCAGGTGCAGCGTGATGCCTGCACCTGACGACGACTCTTCGACGTCGAACAGTTCATCCGCCGAATCGAGCAGGCCTTCGCTGAGAGAGAAGCCCAATGCGAAGTCTTCCAGGTCCAGCGGCGTGGCCAGCATCACGGCCTGCGAGATGCCGTTGTATTCCAGCGCCACCGGTACTTCGTCAGCCACCCAGTCGTGCAACTCGAACGCGGCGCCCGCCCGCATACCGCGCACACGCACACTGTGTGCGCCCTCGTGCTGTGCCTTGTCGCTGCGTGGCTTCATTGGCCTTGCGCCCTGTCCGCCACTTCCCCCAGTACCTCCACTTCCTCCACTTCCTCCACTTCGGCGGGCTCGCTGCCAGCGTGAAGCAGCGCCTGCTGCACGCGGTTGAAGCGGCTGTTTTCGGCCTGCCAGGCAGAGGGCTGCATGACGGGCATCACCTGAACCGCCGTCACCTTGTACTCGGGGCAGTTGGTGGCCCAGTCGGAGTTGTCGGTGGTGATGACGTTGGCGCCTGATTCCGGGAAGTGGAAGGTGGTGAAAACGACACCCGGCTGCATGCGCTCGGTGACCGTGGCGCGCAACACGGTGTCGCCGGCGCGGCTGGCGATGCCGACCCAGTCGTCCGTCTTGATGCCGCGCTCTTCGGCATCGTGCGGGTGAATCTCCAAGCGATCTTCGCTGTGCCAGCGGTTGTTCTCGGTGCGCCGCGTCTGCGCGCCCACGTTGTACTGCGAAAGGATGCGCCCCGTGGTCATCAGCAGCGGGAACTTGCGTGTCACCTTCTCGTCGGTGGCCACGTACTGGGTGATGATGAAACGGCCCTTGCCGCGCACGAAGCGGTCAGTGTGCATGGTGGCGGTGCCAGCTTCGTCGGTGTCTTCGTTGCAGGGCCACTGCACGCTGCCCAGGCGGTCGATCTTCTCGAAGCTGACGCCCCTGAACGTGGGCGTCAGCGCGGCGATCTCGGCCATGATCTCCGACGGGTGCTTGTAGTTCATCGGGTAACCCAGCGCATTCGCCAGCATCTGCGTCACTTCCCAGTCGGCATAACCGGCCTTGGGCGGCATCACCTTCCTCACGCGCGAGATGCGGCGTTCGGCATTGGTGAAGGTGCCGTCTTTCTCCAGGAACGAAGAACCCGGCAGGAAGACATGGGCGTACTTGGCGGTCTCGTTCAGGAACAGGTCCTGCACGACCACACACTCCATCGCCATCATCGCCGCGGCCACATGCTGCGTGTTGGGGTCCGACTGCACGATGTCCTCGCCCTCGCAATACAGGCCCTTGAACTGGCCGCAAAGCGCGGCGTCGAACATGTTCGGAATGCGCAAGCCCGGCTCGGGGTCGATGGTCACGCCCCATGCGGCTTCGAATTCGGCGCGCACGGTACTGTCCGAGACATGCCGGTAACCCGGCAGTTCGTGCGGGAACGAGCCCATGTCGCAGGCGCCCTGCACATTGTTCTGGCCGCGCAGCGGGTTGATGCCCACGCCTTCGCGGCCGACGTTGCCGGTGGCCATGGCCAGGTTGGCAATGCCCATCACCATCGTCGAGCCCTGGCTGTGTTCGGTGACGCCCAGGCCGTAGTAAATGGCTCCGTTCTTCGCTGTCGCGTACAGCCTGGCGGCGGCGCGAACCTCGGCCGCAGGCACCCCGGTGGCAGCTTCCAGCGCCTCGGGTGAATTGGCCGGGCGGGCGACAAATTCGCGCCATTGGTTGAACGACTTGATGTCGCAGCGCTCAGTCACGAACGCCTCGTCCACCAGACCTTCGGTGACGACCACATGCGCCATCGCGCTGATGACGGCCACGTTGGTGCCAGGCTTCAGCTGCAGGTGGTGCGTGGCCTGCACATGGGGCATGCGCACGATGTCGATGCGCCGCGGGTCGATGACGATGAGCTTCGCGCCCGGCGTGTAGCCGTCACCGCGCAGCCGCCGCTTCATGCGCGACGCGAACACCGGGTGGCCGTCGGTCGGGTTCGCGCCGATCAGCACGATGACATCGGCCTGCTCCACCGACTTGAAGGTCTGCGTACCGGCCGAGGTGCCGAGCGTCTGACCCAGGCCGTAACCGGTGGGCGAGTGGCAGACCCGGGCGCAGGTGTCGACGTTGTTGTTGCCGAACGCGGCGCGCACGAGCTTTTGCACGAGGTAGGTCTCTTCGTTCGTGCAGCGCGACGAGGTGATGCCGCCGACGCTGTCGCGCCCGTACTTCGCCTGCAGGCGCTTGAATTCGCTGGCGGCATGATTGATCGCAACTTCCCAGCTGACCTCTTGCCAGGGGTCGGTGATCTTGGCGCGAATCATCGGCTTGAGCATGCGGTCGGCATGCGTGGTGTAGCCCCAGGCGAAGCGGCCCTTCACGCAGGAATGGCCTTCATTGGCCTTGCCGTCCTTCCACGGCACCATGCGCACGACCTCGTTGCCCTTCATCTCGGCCTTGAAGCCGCAACCCACGCCGCAGTAGGCACAGGTGGTGATGGCGCTGTGCTCGGGTTGGCCGAGCCAGATCACCGACTTTTCTTGCAAGGTGGCCGTGGGGCAGGCTTCGACACAGGCACCACAGCTGACGCATTCAGACTCCATGAAGGACTCATCCTGGCCCGCCGACACCCGCGAATCGAAACCGCGGCCGCTGATGGTCAGTGCAAACGTGCCCTGCGTTTCTTCGCAGGCCCGCACGCAGCGGTTGCAGACAATGCACTTGCTGGGGTCGTAGTTGAAATACGGGTTCGATTCGTCCTTGGCGCTGTGCAGGTGGTTGGCGCCTTCCATGCCGTAACGCACATTGCGAAGGCCCGTCACACCCGCCATGTCCTGCAATTCGCAATTGCCGTTGGCGCTGCAGGTCAGGCAGTCCAGCGGGTGGTCGCTGATGTAGAGCTCCATCACGCCTTTGCGCAGTTCCTGCAGTTTCGGTGTTTGCGTGCGCACCTTCATGCCGGCCTCGGCCGGTGTGGTGCAAGAAGCGGGGTAACCCTTGCGACCTTCCACTTCCACCAGGCACAGGCGGCAGGAACCGAAGGGCTCCAGGCTGTCGGTGGCGCAGAGCTTGGGCACCTGGATACCGGCATCGACCGCGGCGCGCATCACCGAGGTGCCCTTGGGCACGGTAGCCTCGTTGCCGTCGATCTCCAAAGTCACGAGCTGTTCTGACTCGCGACGCGGTGTACCGTGGTCGGTTTGCTTCAGGTGTTGCAGCATGGGGTGGTCCTTGTCGATCAAGCCGTGGCCGGCGCCAGCACGGGCGCGGCAGCCAGGCCGAAGTCCTGCGGGTAATGGTTCAGCGCCGACAGCACCGGATACGGCGTCATGCCGCCCATCGCGCACAACGAGCCGTGCACCATGGTGTCGCACAGGTCGCGCAGCAGCACGACCTGCTGTTCGCGGTTCTTGTTGGCCGTGATGCGGTCGATGACTTCGACGCCGCGCGTCGATCCGATGCGGCAGGGCGTGCACTTGCCGCAGGACTCGATAGCGCAGAACTCCATCGCGTAGCGCGCCAGCTTCGAAAGGTCTGCCGTGTCGTCGTGCACGACGATGCCGCCATGGCCCACCACCGCGCCCATCGCGGCATAGGCTTCGTAGTCCAGCGGCACGTCCCACTGCGACTCGGGTACATAAGCACCCAGCGGGCCGCCCACCTGCACTGCCTTGATCGGCCGCCCGCTGGCGCTGCCGCCACCAAAGCCGTAGAGCAGTTCGCGCAGCGTCACGCCAAAGGCCTTCTCGACCAGCCCGCCATGCAGGACGTTGCCCGCCAGCTGAAAGGGTAGCGTGCCGTGCGAGCGGCCAACGCCGAAGTTTCGATAGAAGTCCGCGCCGCGCGCCAGGATCAGCGGCACGCTGGCGAAGGTGATCACGTTGTTGATGACGGTCGGCCGCCCGAACAGCCCCTGCAGCGCCGGCAGCGGCGGCTTGACGCGCACGATGCCGCGCTTGCCTTCGATGCTCTCCAGAATCGCCGTTTCTTCG
>Ga0209591_10004237_pt1 | contig 16331 bp, 9 predicted proteins | sample MAT01_FD_187207 | JGI IMG/M metagenome (GOLD analysis project Ga0209591, IMG submission 187207) | Freshwater microbial communities from Lake Fryxell liftoff mats and glacier meltwater in Antarctica - MAT-01 (SPAdes) (version 2) | ecosystem: Environmental > Aquatic > Freshwater > Ice > Liftoff... | reverse complement strand
CGACGATCTGGCCCAGACGCCGATCCCGGTCGCGTCGCTCGACGCGGTGCGCTCGAGCCGGCGCTACGGGTTTCTGACCGCGCTCACGACGCCCGACGGCGTCGCGTCCTCGCTGGCGCGCGTCGTCGCGCACACGGGCGACGTCTCGACGGTCGACACGCATTACGACACGCTCGCGATGGTCACGCCCGACGACGTGCGCCAAGCCGCTGCGCGCTGGCTCGTGCGCACGGGCTCCACGGTCGCGACGCTGCACACGAAGGACCAGGTCGTGCCCGACTTGGCCGAGCCCGTCTTGCCGAAGCCGCTCGCGAGCTCGAGTGCACCGCGCCCGGTCGAACCGATCGCGGCCGCCACCCGCGAGCGCCTGACGCAAGCGCCCGTGCTGCTGCCGATCGCGCAGGATCCGACGGTGTCGATCCAGCTTTGGATCCAGTGCGGCAGCCAGGACGATCCGCCGGGCAAGGAAGGCGTCGCGGCTCTCACCGCCGCGATGGTCGCGGAGGGCGCGACGAAGCAGCGCTCGTACGACGAGGTGCTGCAGGCGCTCTTCCCGATGTCGGCGAGCTACTCCGCGTCGACCGACCGCGAGATGACGATCGTGGGTGGACTCGTACACCGCGATCTGGCCGATCGATTCGCGCGACTCGTGTGCGAAGCCGTGGCCGAGCCGGCGTTCAAGCCGGAGGACTTCGAACGCCTGCGGGCCGGCCTGATCTCCTCGATCGAGAACGACCTGCGCTTCGCCTCGGGCGAGGATCTGGGCAAGGCCGCACTGCTCGAGCGCGTCTACCGCGGCACGCGCTACGCGCACGTGGAGGCCGGTACCGTCGCGTCGCTGAAGGCGCTGACACTCGACGACGTGAAGGCGTTCCATGCCGCGCACTGGACGCGGAAGGACATCGTGGTCGGACTCGGCGGCGGCTACTCCGCCGGCCTGCCCGACGCGATTTCTTCGGCGATCGCCGCGAAGATCGGTCCGGGCGGTGCGCGTCCGAAGGTCGCCGTCACGCCCGAGCCGATCCAGGGCCGCAGCGTGGTCCTCGTGGACAATCCGTCCGCCAGCGGCACGTCGATCAGCTTCGGCGCGCCGATCTCCGTGCGCCGCGGCGACCGCGACTTCTACGCGCTGTGGATCGCGAACTCGTGGCTCGGCGAGCACAGGAACAGCTCGAGCCACCTCTACCAGGTCATCCGCGAAACGCGCGGCTTGAACTACGGCGACTACTCCTACATCGAGGCCTTCCCGCGCGGCGGACGGCGTTCCATGCCGCCGACCGGCGTCGGCCGCTCGAAGCAGATGTTCGAGGTCTGGATCCGCACGATCGAGACCAAGAACGCGCCGTTCGCGATCCGCGCCGCGCTGCGCGAGGTCGAGACGTTGGCGAAGAATGGCTTGACGCAAGAGCAGTTCGAGACGACGCGCAACTTCCTGCGCGGGTACACGACGCACTTCGCCGAATCGACGTACGACCGGCTCGGCTACGCGATCGACGACCGCTACTACGGGATCGACGGACATCTGGCGCGGTTCCGCGCGGCGCTCGACCGCACGACGCTCGCGGAGGTCAACGCCGCGATCGCGAAGCACATGCGGACGGACGACCTCGTGATCACCGCCGTGACGAACGACGCGTCCATGCTCGCAGCCGCGCTGACGTCGGATGCGCCGACGCCGGTCGTGTACCCGCAGGGCATCGACAAGGACGCCGCCGTGGTCGCCGAAGACGCGATCATCGCCGCGTGGCCCCTGCGCATCCCGGCCGCGAACGTGACGACGGTCCCGGTCGCGGAGATGTTCGAGAACGGCGCGCGTCCCTGATCGGAGTCAGGTGAGTTCGTGTGGGGTCGCTTCTGCGTACGGAGTCAGGTGAGTTCGTGTGGGGTCGCCGCCTGCGTTCTCGGCGAAGGGCAAGCCGCGGGCGGCGACCCCACACGAACTCACCTGACTCCGTACGCAGAAGCGACCCCACACGAACTCACCTGACTCCGTACACGATCACTTCGTCCAGCGCGTGATCCACTCGATCACGTTCTCGTGCCACAGCACCGAGTTCGCGGGCTTCAGCACCCAGTGGTTCTCGTCGGGGAAGCTGATGAACTTCGAGGGGATCCCGCGCCGTTGCAGCGCGGTGAACGTGCTCATCCCCTGCGTGTCGACCACGCGGAAGTCGAGCGCGCCGTGGAGGACGAGCATCGGGGTCTTCCACTCGCCGACGTGGTCGATCGGGTTGTGCTTCCCGTAACCCTCGGGGTTCTCCCACGGCGGACCACCGCGCTCCCACTCGGGGAACCACAGCTCTTCGGTGTCGTAGTAGGCCATGCGCTCGTCGAGGTTCCCGTCGTGGTTCACGAGCGCCTTGAAACGATCGGTCTGGCCCGCGATCCAGTTGATCATGTAGCCGCCGTAGCTCGCGCCGAGAGCCGCGACGCGCGCCCCGTCGAGGAACGTGTACTTCGAAAGCGCCGCGTCGAGCCCCTTCATCAAGTCTTCGTACGGCTTGCCGCCCCAATCGCCGCGGATCGAGTCGGTGAAGGCCTGCCCGTATCCGGTCGATCCGTGAAAGTCGACCATGATCGCGGCGAAGCCCGCGCCGGCGTACGCCTGCGGATTCCAGCGGTAATGGAAGTGGTTTCCGAAGCTGCCCTGCGGTCCGCCGTGGATGAGAAACGCGACCGGCCACTTCTTGGCGGCGTCGAAACCGACGGGCTTGACGAGCCAAGCGTGCACAGTCTCGCCGTTCCAGCCGACGAAGGTGAACGGCTCGTACTCGCCCATCTTCGCGGAGGCGATGCGTTCGGCGTTCAGGTTCGTGATGCGCTTCACGTCCGATCCGTCCTTCGCGCACGACCACAACTCCGCGGGCGCGGACAGAGTGTCCTGCAAGAACACGATGCGGTCGCCGGCGGAGCGCCCGCTTGCGTTCGAGCCCGTGGTGACGAGCTTCAGGGCAGCGCCGCTCGTCGCGTCGACCGCGATCAGCGACCGATTGCCCATGTCGTCGCACGACGCCAGGAGCTGCTTCCCGTCGCGCGTCCACGCGATCTCGCCCGGAGAACGATCGAAGGCTTCGGTCAGCACCTTCGGCGGGCCCTTCGGCGGCCACTCGAGCAGGGCGACGCGCTGGCGATCCGACTCGTAACCCGGCCGCTCCATGCGCAGGTAAGCCAGCTGCCGCCCGTCGGGCGAGAAGGCCGGAGCCGTGTCGACCGCGCGGTTGTCGGCCGTCAGCGGCTTCGGCGCGGCCGATCCGTCGGCCGGCACGTGCCACAGGTTCAGGTCGTTGGTCCAAGCCTGCTCGGGGCCGGGCATGCGCGCCGTGAACACGACGTCACGGCCGTCGGGCGAGATCGCGATCTCCTCCATGCCCCCGAACGGTTTGGTCGGCGTGTCGACCTGCAGGCCGGGCGTCAGCGCACGCGCTCCGCCCTCTGCGTCCCACACGAAGAGGTGCATGCGCTTGTCGTCCTCCCACGCGTCCCAGTGACGGTAGAGCAACGATTCGTAGATGCGCGCCTTCGACTTCTTCTTGGCCTTCTCGGCGTCGTGCGCTTGGGTGCCCGCGATCTCCTGCGCTCCGTCCGCGTTCGGGACCACGTCGACCACGAGCAGAAGGCGCTTTTGGTCGGGAAAGGGCACGAAACCCTCCACATCGAGCGGCAACTTCGTCAGCGCTTGGGGTTCGCCGCCGTCGAGCTGCAGCTTCCAGACCTGCGAGCTCCCGCCGCGCGTGGACAGGAAGAGGACGGACTTCCCGTCGCCCGACCAACGGCCCGACGAATCGTTGTCGGGGTGCGACGTCAGCTGGCGCAGTGACGAACCGTCGACCGCCGCGAGCCAGATGTCGGTGCGGCCGCGGTTGGCCTCGAGGTCGGTGTCGCGCACCGTGAACAGCACGGACTTGCCGTCGGGCGACACCGCGGGGTCCGACACGCGCCGCATCGCGAGCATGTCGTGGATGGAGAACGGATGCGGATCCGCGGCGCTGGCCGCGACGGCGAGGAGGAGTTGGAACATGGTTTCGATCGGAGCGGGTTGTGCGGAGCGTGCGCAGGATAGCGGGCTCGACGGGTGACGGTGGACGTTTCGCAGCTTCAGGCGCGCGCGGACGATCGACTGCGGAAGAACCAATGGAACGGCAGCCCCAGCGCGACGAGCGCGAGCCCCCATTGCGCCGCGGTGAGACCGCAGCCGTAGATGGCGAAAGCGACGAAGGCGAAGGCGATGGCGGCCGTGATGCGCTGCTTCCCGCGTCCGAGCTTCCAGTACGCGGCAGCGGCCAGCAGATGCGGGACGAGCGTGAGGAACAGCGCCAGGAACACGATGAAGTTGAACGCGTCGAGGAACTCCTCCCTCAAGAGCAGGAGCAACACCGCGCTGGCGATCGCGGCACCCACGACGAGTCCGACGGCCGGCGTGTGAAAGCGCGGATGGATGCGCGCCAGCGGCTCGAAGAAGAGTCCATCCTGCGCAGCAGCGACCGGGATGCGCCCGGCCATCAGGATCCAGCCGTTCAACGTGCCGAGGCAAGCGACGACGGCCGTGACCGACACGGCGAGCGCGAGCGCGCTGCCGCCCGTCGTCTGCGCGAGAAGCGCCAGCGGCCGCGTCGAGGCCGCAATGTCTTCGTTCGCGAGCGCGCCCGCGATGCCGACCGCGAGCGCGATGTAGACCAGCGTCCCGATCGCGTACCCGAAGTACGTCGCGCGCCGGATCGTCGTGCCCGGATCGCGCACTTCCTCGGCCGGAACGGTCGCGGACTCGACACCCGAGTAAGCCCACACGATCAACGCCATGCCGGCCGGCAGCGCGCTGAGGCCGTGCGGATCGAAAGGCGTGAGGTTTTGCGCGTCGAAGTGCGCGAGGCCCAGGGCCCCGACGACGACGAGCGGCAGGAGACCAAGGAACAGGATGACGATCTGCAGCCGCACTCCGAACTGCACCCCGAGCACGTTGACGAGGCACAGGATCCACACGAGCGCGACGGACAGCGCGAACTGCAGCACGCGATCGCCCGCCAGCGCCGGCCAGAACTCGGGCGCGTAACCGACGACGCTCTGCACGATCGCCGCGTTGCCGATCGTCGCGCTCAGCCAGTACGACCACACCGTCACGAATCCAGCGAGGTCGCCGAACGCCGAGCGCGCGTAGGCGTACGGTCCGCCTGTGCGCGGGAAACGCGTCCCGAGGCGCGCGTAGACGATGGCGACGAACAGATACCCGAGCGCGGTCAGCGCCCACGCGACGATGCCGAGCGGCCCGACATCGCGCGCGATCGACGCGGGCAGCGTGTAGACCGACGAGCCGACCATGTTCACGACGACGAGAGCCGTCGCGCCGAGCAGGCCGACGCTGCGCACGAGCTGGATGCCGTCGGCGCGAATCGTCGGTTCGCGCTGCGTCGGCGAACCGGGCGGCCCGATCGCTGCGCTCTCTCGAGGCGGGACGTCGCGCATGGGCCGCGGAGGATACAGGCTCGGAGCCCGTCGTGAACTCGCGGGCGACGCGCCGCGGAAACCGCACCACCAGGATCCGATAGAGCGCGCAGGCTCGATCACCTCGCGGATTCAGCGACGCGCGGCGCGCGGAAGAGACCGATCTCGTGGGCAATCGTGACGCGCAGGGAACCGAGCGCGACGAGCCGCTCGTCTTCGCTGCGCCGCGCGTTGCGATAGGTGGCGAGCGACACGTCGCGCAAGCCGTCGGAGTCGAGGTCCAGACCTTCCGCGGTGGCGCGCCGATCGACGAGCTCGAAAACGCCGACGAATTCCTCCACCACGCGCGCGAGGCCGGGCAGGTCGCGCGCGTCCCCGAGCGTCGCCGCGCGCAGCTCGCGCAGATCCTTGGGAGCGGGGACGGCGACGAGAATGGCGCCGCCGGGCCGCAGAACGCGCGCGATCTCGTCGCGCGGCCGGCGCGCGTCGACGCTGAGCACGAGATCGACGCTCGCGGATCGGATGGGCAGCACGCGATCGCAGTTCGCCACGCACCAGGCGCCGCCGCTGTGGCTGCGCGCCGCCGATTCGACCGCATCGGCCGAGAGGTCGAAGCCGACGCCGCGCGCAGCGGTGCGCTCGGCGAGACGCGCGAGGTGATCTCCCGTGCCGCAGCCGAGGTCGGCGATCACGCCCGTGCTCGCGAGATCGAGCACGGAGGCGAGCTCGGCCAGCGCGTCGTCGACCGGTTCGCCGATCCCGCGCGCCCGGAGGCGTCGCCGCGCCTGCACCGTGGCCTTCGCGTCCCCCGCCGCGAGCGATCGGCGGTCGTTCGGCTGCAGGAGGTTCACGTAGCCGGAGCGCGCGACGTCGAACGTGTGCCCGTTGGGACAAACGCTGCTCTGCTCGCGGCGCTCGAGCGGTTGGCCGCAGCCGCGCACCGAGCAGGCGAGGACGTCCCAGGCGGCGCGCATCGTCGCGGGAGAGTCGCGGGAGCCAGCGCGCGGCGCAAGTGGCGCGCCAGAATCCGCGCGCCATCCAGCCGGTTCGTGGCCGTTCGCGCGCCGGGCGATGCGCGCTCGGCGATGCGCGCCCGTCGCGACCGAGCCCGAGGCGCGCGCCCCGGGCTCGCTGCACCACGCGCGCGCGCCGCTCAGGTGAAGAGCGAAGAGAAGAACTGCGTCAGACCCGAGCTCACGCCCGAGACGCCCGCTTCGATCAGCGTCGACGCGCCGATCAAGATGCCGGCGTAGACGACGCCGAGCGCCGTGTTCCCGCTCTTGAACTCGGACTTCTCGTCGATGCCCTTGGTCCACTTGTCCATGACCTTGAACGTCCACGAGATCGCGAGCCCCGCGACCGCGAGCGCGACGATCAAGTTGACCGCGCCACCGAGCAGCGCCGAGAGACCGTGGTTGAAGTCGAAGACCACGAGGCTCTGGAGACCGCGCGTGATCCCCGCTATGCCGCCCGAGACGACCTTCGTGTAGGCGATGACCGCACCGGCGGCGAGCAGGCCGACCGCGACGTTCTTCTTCTTGATCTCGCCCCAGATGTCGAGCCCGTCGATCATCCGACTGACGACGGCGAGACCGTTGCTGACGGCCAGGGTGAAGAGCGCCAGCGAGACGATCAGCTGGACGAAGCCCAGGACCAACGCCAATGCTCCGGCGCCGATGCTGCTGCCCTCGGCGGGGACGAGCGCGGCGGGGATCGGGGAGAGTGCGAACGCTTGGAAATGGATCAGGTGGTGCATGTTGGGTGAGGATGGTCGGTCTCACGAGCGGAGGTTGATACCGACGGCGCCCGAGGCGCGCAAGCCGGTCGCGGTCCTCGCGCACGGGCTCGGCGAGCGCGCGCCCGCGTGACCCGCGCGCGCTCGCGACGACCGCCGGCCCGCGCACGCGCGCCGCGCAGCGGGTCGGCCGGCACGACGCCCAGGAACGTGGTTCAAGCCCACCGCACCAGCAGTGCGGCCGGGTACCTTCTGCGACCCTCCACCGCGCACACGAGCATGCCGAACACCCGCCCCCCTGCGTTCCTTCCCTCGTTCGTGTCCGTCATCGGGCTCGCTTTCGCGGCTTGCTCGAGCACGGAAGCTCCGCGCGCCGCGCCATACCGCCACGATGCGGAGGCCGTGGCCCAAGCGCTCTCCGCTTCGAACGCGAAGCCGCTGACCTTCGAGGTTCTCTTCGACGATGCGCAGCGCCCGAAGTCGCAGCGCGTGAGCTTCAGCGGCAAACCCGCGCCGTCGATCACGTGGGTCGACGAGAAGCGCTGGTTGACGACGGTCACGGACCCCGAGACGAAGCAGACGAAGCGCGTCTACGTCGACGCCGCGACTGGCACCACGACGCCTTTCACGCCGGACACGTCGCTCGCGCCGGTGATCGGCACGATCCCGGGCGTGGACCGCGAGGAAGCCCTGCGCATCGCCGCGTCCGCATCCGCGAAGTTCGATGAGAAGCGCGAAGCGCGCATCGTCGAGCACGCGAGCGACCTGTGGGTCGCGCGCAACGGCGTCGATCGCGCCGTGCGGCTCACCGACACGCCCGCCGCGGAGGAAGAGCTCGCCGAATGGAGCCCCGACGGAGCGCGCGTCGCGTTCGTCTCGGAGAACGACCTGTGGGTCGCCGACGCGTTGCAGGGCGGCGCGACCCGGCTCACCCACGACGGCTCGGCGAACGTGCTGAACGGCAAGCTCGACTGGCTCTACCAGGAAGAAGTCTACGGACGCGGGCAGTTTCGCTCGTTCTGGTGGAGCCCGGACTCGAAGACGCTCGCCTTCCTGCGCCTCGATCAAACGAGCGTGCCGTCCTACACGATCGTCGACGACGGCACGTACGACGTCGATGTCGAGACTTCGCCCTATCCGCGCGCCGGCGAGCCGAACCCGCTCGTCGCGCTGCGCGTCGTCGACGTCGCGTCGAGCGTGGTGAAGGACGTCGACCTCGCGCGCTGGAGTGCCGAAGAACCGATCGTGGTCAACGTCCACTGGAGCCCCGACTCAGAGCTCTACTACCAGGTGCAGGATCGGGAGCAGCGTTGGCTCGAGCTGCACAAGACGGTGCCGAACGCGAGCGCGGACATGCTCCTCCTGCGCGAGACGACGCCGGGCTGGGTCGACCGCGGCGAGACGCTGATCTGGCTGGCCGACGGCACGTACCTGTGGGCCAGCGAGAGGACGGGGTGGAAGCACCTCTACCACTACGACGGGCCGAAGCTCATCCGCGCGGTGACGAGCGGCGAGTGGGAAGTGCGCGATGTGCACGGCGTCGACGAGAAGACCCGTCTCGTCTACTTCAGCGGCACGGAGCGCTCGCACATCGGGCTCGACGTGTACTCCGTGCGGCTCGACGGCACGGGCTCGAAGCGCCTCACCGAACGACCCGGCACGCACAACGCCAAATTCAACGCGAATTTCACGCTGTTCGAGGACACGTGGAGCGACCTCGCGACGCCGCCGCAGAAGCGACTGCACCGCGCGAGCGACGGCGCCGAGTTGCGCGTGCTCGACGCGAACCCGGTGACCGCGCTGGCCGAGTACGGATTCCAGGAGCCCGAGCTCTTGCAAGTGAAGGCGCGCGACGGATTCGTCATGGAGGCGCTGCGGATCCTGCCCCCGGGCTACGACCCCGCGCGCCGCTATCCGGTCATGGTGTTCGGGTACTGGGGTCCGCACGCGCAGACCGTGAAGAACGCCTGGGCCGGCACGAACGGCATGTTTCAGCAGCTGCTGGCGCAAAAGGGCATCGTCGTGTGGAGTTGCGACGGACGCACGTCGAGCGGCAAGGGCGCGGTTTCTACCTGGCCCTGTTACCAGCGACTGGGCGAGCCCGAGCTGGAAGACTTGCTCGACGGCGTGCAGTGGCTCGTCGACGCGGGCGTCGCGGATCCCGAGCGGATCGGGATCACGGGCTGGAGTTACGGCGGGTTCATGACGAGCTACGCGCTGACGCACTCCGATCGTTTCGCGCTGGGCATCGCCGGCGGATCGGTGACGGACTGGCGCAACTACGATTCGATCTACACGGAACGTTTCATGCGGACGCCGAAGAACAACGCCGACGGCTACGCGCGCACGTCGGTCGTCGCAGCCGCGAAGGACCTCTCGGGCCGGCTCGTGCTCGCGCACGGAGCGATCGACGACAACGTTCACCCGGGGAACACGCTGCAGCTCGCGCTGGCGCTGCAGAAGGCCGAGAAGCAGTTCGACCTCATGCTGTATCCGGGTCAGCGCCACGGCGTGACCGAGCCGTCTCAGTCGCGGCACTGGCGCGCATTGCAGCTCGCGTCGATCGATCGCTGGCTGCTCGCCCCGGTGCCCTGACGTGGCCGCGCGCAAGAAGACCGAGGCCAAGCGCGTCGCGCTGAAGCCCGCTGACCCGTTCGACCTGATCCGTTTGCTCGCGCGCAGCCAGAGCGATCCGCGCAAGGCCGTTTGCGAGCTCGTCCAGAACTCGCTCGACGCCGGCGCGCGGCGCATCGAGATCACGTGGGCCAACGAAGCCGGCGTGCGGACTCTGCGGATCTGGGACGACGGCCGCGGGGTGTTCCCCGAGCTCGCGCGCGAGGAGGCGCTGCGGCGGATCGCGACGACGATCGGCCACTCGCACAAGCGTTCGCTGACGGTCCAGGAACGGCAGCGCGAGATGGCGCTCGGGAAGTACGGCATCGGACTGCTCGGCTTCTGGAGCGTCGGCCGCCACATGGAGATCAAGAGCCGCGTGTCGGGCTCGGAGACGCTCGCGTTGCGTCTCGAGGAAGACCGCGCGTCGGGCGAGATCGCGAAAGCGCGCGGCCGCCGCATCGACGAGCGCGAGACGTCGACCGAGGTCGTGATCCGCGATGTGCACGACGTCGCCGCGCGGCAGATCAAGCCTGGGCGATTGCAGGCGTACCTCGCCGGCGAACTGCGCGGACAACTGCTCGGCCGCGACGAAGTCGAGATCCACATCCAAGACCGCGTGTCGCGCGGGAACGCGCACAAGCACTTCGTCGTGCGGCCGCCGAGGTATCTGGGCCGGCACTTGGACGAGTTCCTCTCGCTGCCCGTCCCCGGTCACGAAGACGCGCGCTTGGAGCTCTATCTCGTCTCGGCCGAGGACGACCGTCGCGGCGTCGTCCAGCTCTCGTGCGGCGGAACGACGGTGCTGGACGACCTCGCCACGGCGACTCCCGACGAAGGTCCGCGCGCGCCGTGGGACAGCGGACGGCTGGAAGGCGTCATCGACTTCCCCGAGCTCGAGGTCGCGCCCAGCACGCGGCGCGGTTTCGTGCCGAACGCGGCCGCTGCGGCGCTGATCGAGGCGCTGCCGCGCATCGAGCTGCCGCTCTCCGCCGTGATCCACGAGGACGAGACCGCGCACGCCGCGCAGAAGTCGAAGACGGTCGCGAGCGAGATCCGCCGCGCGTTTCGGCGCGTGGCGCTGCTGCCCGAGTACGACTTGATGTCGGTGCGCGCCGCGGGAACGGGCTCGAGCTCTGGATCCGAAGGCGCCGGCAGGCCTTCGTCCGAGATTTCCGCGCCGAGCTCGAAAGTCCCGGCCGGCGCGCGGCTCGAGGGCGCCGAGAGCTTCGAGCTCGCTCCGGGAACGACCCTCGAGTCCACGACCGAGGACGGCAGCTCGATCGCGCGCGACGCCGATCGCGAGATCGGCGCTCACGACGACGGCAACTTGTTCCCGCCCGGCCCGGTCGCTCGTTTGCGCATCGCGCCCCCGCGTTTGCGTGTCGCGCCCGGCGCGCAGCGTTCGATCCGCGCCACGGCGCTCGACGCCGACGGTCGCGCGGCCGATCCCGAGATCAATTGGGTCTGGAGACTCGACGGGCCCGGCGAACTCGACTGGCACCGCAACGAAGCGCGCTTCGGCGCCGATGTCGAACCGGGCACCGCGCGCATCCTCGTGCGCGCCGAGAGCGGCCGCGACTCCGCCGAAGCGACGATCCCGGTCGAAGTGCTGTCCGAACTCGCCGGCGCGGAGCGCGCGGCCGGAATCCCCGAACCGGCTTCGGTGTACGCGCCGAACGAAGCCTGGCGTTCGCGTCTCGTCGGCACGAGTTGGCAGTTCAACTCGGGCCACAAGGACTACGTCGCCGTCGAGGACGTCGAGGCGCGCCGCCTGCGCTACCTCGTGCACCTCTTCGCGAAAGAGGTCGTGCTGAAGAACTTCGGTTCGCCGGGCGACGCGCACTTGCTCGAGCGTATGGTCGAGGTGCTGACGCACTTGGACACGGATCGTCGCGGGGCGGCGCGCTGACGCGAACAGCCGACGCGACCCGTCATCCTCGAGCTTCTACCGCACGCGCTCGGGGCTCGAGGTCGATTGGATGCTGCAAACGACGGCCGGAATCCTCGGGGTCGAGATCAAGAACCGGGCGCGCGTGGTGCGCGGCGACTCGAGCGCGCTGCGATCCGTGGGCTCCGAGCTCGGCTCGGAGTGGCTCGGAGTGGCTCGGCGGGCTGGTGGTGTACCGCGGAGACCGCATCGAGCGGCTGGACGAGGAACTTGGGATCTGGGCCGTTCCGATCCACCGACTCGTCTAGCAGCCCGTTGAACAGTCCGTCAGCAGTTCGTCGCCCCGCCCTGCGCGCGCTCGAGGATGCTCGTCGTCGACTTCCCCGGCACCATCGGCGCCAAGTGCACGACGCCGCCGTGCGCTTCGACCCACTCGCGGCCCACCACGCCTTTGTCGGCCCAGTCCTGGCCCTTCACCAGCACGTGCGGCGTGACGCGCTCGACGATCTTCGCCGGCGTGTCCTCGCTGAAGCTCGTCACCGCGTCGACCATCTCGAGCGCGGCCAGCATCTCCATCCGGTCGTCGATGCCGTTCACGGGGCGCGTCGGGCCCTTCAAGCGCCGCACGCTGGCGTCGTCGTTCACGCCGACGATCAGCACATCGCCTTTGCTCTTCGAGAAGCGCAAGTAGTCCACGTGCCCGACGTGCAGCACGTCGAAGCAGCCGTTCGTGAACACGATGCGCTGGCCTTCCTTGCGCCACTGCGCGAGCAACGTCTCGACCTCGGCGCCGCGCACGACCTTGCCGCGGTGCGGTGCGTGCTCGGCCAGGTGCGCGCGGAGTTCCGAGCGCGACACGGCGTGCGTGCCGAGGCGCGCGACCGTGATCGCGGCGGCTTGGTTCGCGAGTTCGACCGCGGGTCCCAGCGCGACTCCGTCGGCCAGGTAGAACGCGAGCTGCGCGACCACCGTGTCGCCCGCGCCGGTCACGTCGAACACGGCGCGCGCTTGCGCGGCGACACGGCCGGATTCGCCGCGACCATCGCGCCAATAGATGCCGTCGGAGCCGAGCGTGATCACGGCTGCGTCGAGGTCCGCGGACTTCATCAGCTCGTCGGCGGCGGCCGGCAGGTCCTCGAGCCGCGCGAGCTTGCGGCCGACGGCCTGCTCGGCCTCCTTGCGATTCGGCGTCACGAGCGTCGCGCCGCGGTAGCGGCGGTAGTCGTCGCCCTTCGGGTCGACGAGCACGGGGATCTTCGCCGCGCGCGCGGCGGAGATCACGGCCGCGACGACCTCGGGCACCAGCACGCCCTTGCCGTAGTCGGATAGCACGACGGCGTTCGCGGCCTTCACGCGCGCGGGGAGGCTCGCGACGAGCGCGTCGCGCGCGGCGCCAGCGACGGGCCGCGCGTCCTCCCAGTCCACGCGCAGCATCTGCTGCGAGCCGCTCATCATCCGCGTCTTCTGGATAGTCGGTCGCGTCGCGTCGACGGCGCAGCCGCTGGTCTCGATGCCGAGTTCCTCCAGCAACGCACGCAGCGCGCGACCCCAGCCGTCCTCGCCCAGCACGCCGACGATGTCGACCTTCGCGCCCATCGCCACGAGGTTCGCGGCCACGTTGCCGGCACCGCCCAGCTTCTCCTCCGAGCGCTTCGCGGTGAGCACCGGGATCGGAGCTTCGGGAGAAATGCGCGCGACGTCGCCGGACACGTAGCGATCGAGGATCAGGTCGCCGACGATGAGCACGCGCGGAGCCCCGCGCTCGGCCAGCAGCATCTCCAGTTCGTGCGCGTTCACGCCGTCCTCCGTTCGCTCGCGCCGTCGCCGAGGCGCGCGTCGGGCACGAGGTAGTCGCGCACGTAATCCTTCACGGCCTCGGCGAGGCTCGTCGCGGGCGTCTCCCACCCGGCCGCCGCGAGGCGCTTCACCTCGGCCTGCGTGTAGTACTGGTACTTGCCGCGCAGCGAATCGGGCATCTCGATGTACTCGATGCGCTCGGGTGCGTCGAGCGCCGCGAACACGGACCGCGCGAGCTCGTTCCACGTTCCCGCGCGACCAGTGCCGATGTTGTAGAGCCCACGGGCCCGATCGTTCCCGGCCAGGAAGAGCGACATCGCGACCGCGTCCTTCACGTAGACGAAGTCGCGCTTCTGCTCGCCGTCCGCGTACTCGGCGCGATAGCTCTTGAAGAGCCGGATCGCGCCCGTCTCGAGCACCTGGTGGTAGGCCTTGTGCACGAGGCTCTTCATGTCGTTCTTGTGGTCCTCGTTGGGACCGAAGACGTTGAAGTACTTGAGGCCCACCATGCGTTCGAGCACGCCTTGGCGCTGCGCCCACTGGTCGAACATCTGCTTCGAGTAGCCGTACATGTTCAGCGGACGCAGGGTCTCGAGGCGCGCCTCGTCCGACATCCCTTGCGCTCCGTCGCCGTACGTCGCGGCCGAGCTCGCGTAGACGAAGCGCGCGCCGCGCGACAGCGCCCACGTGGCGAGCGTCTTCGTGTACTCGAAGTTGTTGCGCACGAGGTACGCGGCGTCGCGCTCCGTCGTCGCGCTGCACGCGCCCATGTGGAACACGGTGCTGATCCCGCGCAGACGGCCGGCGTCGGACTCGACGAGCTCGAGCAGGTCGTCGGCCTCGAGGTAGTCGGCGTAGCGGAGCGGCACGAGGTTGCGCCACTTCTCGCTCTCGCCCAGGAAGTCCGCGACGACGACGTCCTCGATGCCGCGCTGGTTGAGCGCCCACACGAGCGCACTCCCGATGAACCCCGCGCCCCCGGTGACGAGGACGCGTCCCTTCCCGATGTCGACCATGCGCGGAAGGTATCGGCTGAACGGGCGGGTTGTCAGTGCCCGAGGGCGGGACGAATCGCCGCGAGCGCGATTCAGGCCTCGGAACCCGGCATTTCCACGGCCTCCGCGTCGCGCGCGACCGCCTCAGGATTCGCGTCGCGGTACCGATCGTGCAGCCAGAAGTACTGGTCCGGCATCTCGCGGATGCGGGCTTCGAACTCTCGGTTGAGACGCCCGACGATCGCCTCCGGATCGACGCCGCTCAGCTCGTCGGGGTGGATCACGGTCGGGATGTGCACACGCCACCGCCACGGACCCGTGCGGTAGCACGCGCCGACCAGGACCGGCGTGCGCAACCGCTTCATCAGCACGCCTGCGCTGCGGTCGCAGCGCGCCGGACGGCCGAAGTACGGCGCGAGCACGGGCCGCATGCGCGCGCGCTGGTCGAGCACCATCCCGAGGTATCCCCCGCCGCGCAGGATCTGGCTCGCGTGCTGCATCGCGCCGCGGCGCGGCAGGCTGCGCAGTCCGCGCGCTTCGCGCAAGCGCTGGAGATACCCCGAGAGCGGCCGGTTCTTGGGCGCTTTCACGACCGCGTAGAACGGATCGAAGCCCAGGTGCGCCAGCGCCGCCGAGCCCGCTTCCCAATCGCCGAGGTGAGCGGTGACGAAGATCGCACCCTTCCTCTGCGCGCGCAGACGCTCCGCGTCGGGGTGCAGTTCGACGCCGTCGAGATGGTCGCCGAGCTTCGCGAAATCGACGCGGTGCGCGAACCCCGCGCTCTCGATCGTGACGCGCAGGAAGTGACGCCAGGCCGTGAGGACGCGCGCTTCGATATCTTCGGAGGTGAGCGCGGATCCGTACGCCGTGCGCAGAAAATCGCGCGCGGCGTCCGAGTGCGAACGGTCGAGGCGCCGCGCCATACGCGCGAACGCGCCGACGAACGCTTCGCGCGGTGCCTCCGGCGCCCGCGAGAGCGCGCCCAGCGCACCGCGACCGGCCATGTACTCCAGCCAGGCCAGCGCGCCGCCGCGCGTGCCCAGCGCCTCCTGCCGCGGAACGGGCCAATCCTGCCGCAGCGAAGCGGGCAAGAGCGACGGGATCGATTCGCTCACGCGCTCCTCCGCGTTTCGCCCGGCCGAGGCAGCGCATCGAGCAGCGCCGCGATCGGCGCGGCACCGGACGTGAGGCGGAACTCGACGTCGAGCCAGGTGTGCGGAACACCGAGCGGCGCGAGCTTCACGGCGTCCTTGCCGCTCGTCACGAGCGGGCGCGCGGCGCCGAGAGCGGCGAGATCCTCGCGGACGTAGCGGTGATGGTCGGGGAACACGCGGTGCTCGCGCACGATCGCGCCCAGGCTCTTCAGCGTGCGCTCGAGCGCTTCGGGATTGCCGAGCGCGCTGACCACGTCGATCTCCGTCCCCGCGAGCGCGCTCGGATCGCGCTCGCGACCGTTCGCGTCCACGAGCGCGCGCGGCGCGTGCACCGCGCGCGCCAGCGGGCGACCGGCGGCGAAGTGCAGCAGATCGCGCTCGATATCCTCCAGCTCCTCGCACGCGACCTGGTCCGAGCGCGTGACGACGATCGCGTCCGCGCGCGCGAGCGATGTGCGCGGCTCGCGCAACAGGCCGCGCGGCAAGAGCGCGCACACGGGCTTCGCGCCAGCGATCCCGGGCAGACCCCACGGCCGCGTCGCGTCCACGAGCACGAGATCGAGGTCGCGCGCGAGCTGGCGGTGCTGGAAGCCGTCGTCGAGAACGATCACATCGACTCCGCGTGCGACGAGCGCCGCGCCGCCGCGCGCGCGACGCGGATCCTGCACGTGCGGCACGTCGGGCACGAGTCGGGCGAGGAGCCGCGCCTC
>Ga0209591_10004236_pt1 | contig 16332 bp, 14 predicted proteins | sample MAT01_FD_187207 | JGI IMG/M metagenome (GOLD analysis project Ga0209591, IMG submission 187207) | Freshwater microbial communities from Lake Fryxell liftoff mats and glacier meltwater in Antarctica - MAT-01 (SPAdes) (version 2) | ecosystem: Environmental > Aquatic > Freshwater > Ice > Liftoff... | reverse complement strand
GATTTTAAGGGCACCGAGAGGGCACCTAAGGCAAAAAACAGGGCTGTTTTTGAAGGGGTGAAACGCCCGCAGAGCCTGTAATGATGCGGGAGTGCAGCCGGAGAGGGTCGAACTCCCAACCTTCTGATCCGTAGTCAGATGCTCTATCCAATTGAGCTACGGCTGCATTATTCAAACGGGCAATTAATAAATCCTTCTTCGCTTCTCGCGTCAAACCGGTTTTTTGAATATATCCCGATCCATGGCGTTTTACCAGTAATGAAACGGGACTCCCTGCTGCTTTTCGCCATTGCCGTCATGCTCGCGCTGGTTGTGCCGGGATGGCCGGTTTCGAGCCGGGCCGGAGAAAAGAAGGCCGATGTATCGAAGATTCACGGGCGCATCCAGTTCGTCACCAGCTTTCCCGATTACAAGGTACGAGTGGTCAATAGTTTCGCGGATTTGAAGGTTCAAGTTGTGGAGAGCTTTCCAGACAAACCCGGCCGGTGGCAGATCGTCGAATCCTTTCCCGATTACAAAATCCAGCTCGTTGAGGCCTTTCCTGATTTCACGGTGAAATACGTGAAAAGTTTTCCCGGCCCGAACCGGTGACACTTACTCGTGGCGCAACGCCTTGACCGGATCAAGGCGGGCGGCGAACCAGGCGGGCAACAACGCCGCCACGGAGCAGATGACGAAAGCACTCACACAGATGATCACCACGTCTGAAGTGACAACCTGGGCGGGAATTTCACTGAACTGATAAATCGAGCGGGGAAAAACCTCGATGCCGAAGGCCGAAGTGAGCAAATTGCTCACTTCGTTGCGGTATTGCACGAGAAACATGCCCAAGGCCAGGCCGGTGATGTTCCCCAAAATGCCGACGACACATCCCTGAATGAAAAAAACCATCATGACCTGAGTGCTGCTGGCACCCAGGGCCTTGAGGATGCCGATGTCGCGGGTTTTTTCCGTAGTCACCGTGATCAGGGTGTTGGTGATGCAGAAGGCCGCGACGATCACAATAATCATCAGGATAATAAGCATGACGTTGCGCTCGGTGCGGATCGCGTCGAACATCTGCCGGTTCAAATCAATCCACGATACAGCCATGTTTGGCGGTTTGAGCACTTCGTTGAGGGCATCGCGAATCGTGTCGGCTTTAAAGGGGTCGGAGGTCTTGATGGCAATGCCGTGAGCCGAGCCGCCGAGGTTGTAAACTTCCTGGCCGATGTAGAGCGGCACGAGCAGAAATTCGCTGTCATAAAGATAGCGGCCGCTTTCAAAAATCCCCGTGACTTCCAACTCGGTGGGCAGCAGGAGTTGCTTGAGGGCGGGCACGGCGGATTTGTCGTCCTCCTTCTCAATGCGATCCAGTTCGTTCAGAACCTCGTTGATGTTTCCCGGCGAGAAAACCGTGATCTTGTCCCCCACCCCGGCTCCCAGATTGCGGGCCAGGTCGGAACCCAACACGGTCTTGGGCCCGTCCAGATCATAGGCGCCGGCTATGATGTAGTCCTTGATGGGAATCACTTTCCCCTCCAGCTCCGGATCAATGCCGCGAATTTTCGGGGCCAGGCGTCGGTTTTGAAATTCCACCAGGACCGGCCCCTGCACATAGGGAGCTGTCGCAATGATGTCCGGCATTTTTTCGCATTCCCTCGCCACTTCGGGCCAGTCCTCCATCACGTTCGAATTGGTCACGACCAAGTGGGCGTCGAAACCGAGGACCTTGCGCTGCAACTCCAGCTCGAAGCCTTTCATCACGGAAATAACCAAAATCAAGACCGTGATGCCGAGCGTGACCCCGAGCACGGAAATCACCGTGATGACGGAGACAAAGGTACGTTTGGGCTTGAGGTAGCGGAGGGCGAGAAAGAGGCTGAAATTTCGGACGGCCATGGGATGTTTACCGGTGCCAGAAGCGCGGTGAGCGTTTCAATTTCGCATAGATGAGTGAAGGCTCGAAACTTCCAGCGCCGGGAGATTCGTGCAGGCGGCGAATATAGGCAAATGCAATCGCATTAAAGACGAGCAGAGCCAGGAAGTAGATGCTGTGCCGTTTCCAGTGGAAAATTCCCGTCACCGCCTCATAGCTGCCGATGACATCGAGCGTGATGCCCCACCCCACCGGGGCCACCCCCAGACCCAGGCTGGTGATGACGGTGAAGAGTGCAAAAAAATGGTTGCGTCCCATCTCCGGCATCGTCGCCATGGTGATGCGCACATTGGCGAGGTTGAAATTTGCCGAAGCCACACCGGCCAGAAAATTCAGCACGGCGACGAACCAAAGGCTGCATGGAATAATACCCGCCGCAATCAGGCACCATCCCCCGATCACGAGGGCAAAAATGCCGGTGGCCACGCGCATGAGGGGCTTGCTCCCGGCGCGGTCCACCACGCCACCGACAAAAGGCAGGACGACCAGGGCTCCGATAAAGGAAAAGGCCGAGAGGTAGAGCACCGTGGCGACATCGAAATGGGACTCTTCGCGCAAAAACTCCACCGTAAAAATACCCAGGCTGCCAATCACCGCCATGTACAGCACATTGAAAATCAACAATTCGCGGAAGGGCACGTAGGCGAGCATGGCGCGCCACGGCACTTTTTGGGAGCTGCGGCGGACCGATTCCCCCGGTGTCACTTCCGGGATTCGCTTGATGAAATACAGACTCAACGAACCGCCGACCGCGCTAATCAAAAACACGAAAGTGTATTCCCACGGATCCACCTGTCCCGTCATCACCACGGCCGAAGCCAGCAGGGATATCAGGCAGCCGCCATACATGAAAAGTTGATCAAGGGAGAGGAAGCGCCCGCGGTTTGCTTCGGGAATCAAGGCCGCGATCCACGGCATCCAGGCGGTCGAGGAAATACCCCGCACCAGATTGAAAAGAAACAAAACAGCCAGCAGCACCGCCATTTTCGACGCATTGTCGAGGAAACCGAGCACCGGAATGATGGCCATGACAAAGATAAAGACCGTTCGCACCGACCACCCCATCAGCACAAACTCCCGGTATCCATAACGTTCGAGGTGTTGGGCTGCGGGCAGTTGAAACACCGTCATCAGCGGCGTGAAAGAGGCAATGATTCCCAGCACCGTCGAGGACGCGCCGAGCGATTTGGCAAAAACGATGATCGGCGCGCCCATCATGATCTGGAACGACACCGCATTAAAAAGCTGAAACCAGTGCGCGTTGAACGAACCAGGCGGCTGGGGTGATTTCATCGCGGCAAATGATCAGGGCGCTTTCCCGACCCGTCCGTCAAGCTGGCTCTAGTTGTGCTCACGAGACCGCATGTGCGGAAAAAGAATCACATCCCGTATGCTTTCCGCTCCCGCCAGCATCATGACCAGTCGGTCCATGCCGATGCCGATACCGCCCGCCGGGGGCATGCCATATTCCAGCGCAGTCAAAAAATCCTCATCCAGTTTTTGCGTTTCGCCACCGCTCTGATGCTCGAGCCGCGCACGCTGCACGTCGGGATCGTTCAGCTCCGAATAGCCCGGCGATATTTCCTGACCGTTGATGACGAGTTCATAAACATCCACCACGGAATCATCCCCGGCGTTCTGCTTGGCCAGCGGCACAAGCTCCTTCGGACAATGGGTGACGTAGAGGGGATTGATCGTTTTTTCCTCGATCAATTTTTCAAACAGATGCTGCGTCATTTCGAAGTCCTCCTGGCAATGGCTTATGTCCAGATGCAGTTCGCCACAGCGGGCGCGACGCTGCTCCGAAGTCAGCTCATACCAGCCGGGCACGACCGAACGGATCAGATCCGCATAGCGCGCACGCTGCCAGGGACGCGAGAGATCAATTGTCCTCACCACGTTTCCGTCCGCGTCCTTGTGTTCGATCAGTAATCCGCCGCAAACCTTCTGCGCCAGATGACAGATCAATTCCTCCACCAGTTCCGCCATCAGTTCGAAATCCGCAAAGGCCCAGTACGCCTCCAGCATGGTGAACTCCGGATTATGGCGGCGGGAAATACCTTCATTGCGAAAATTCCGGTTCAATTCAAAAACCTTGGGGAATCCGGCCACGAGCAGCCTTTTGAGATACAACTCCGGCGCGATGCGCAGGAACATATCCATGCCCAGCGCGTTATGATGCGTCTGGAACGGGGCGGCCGCCGCGCCGCCCGGCACCGCCTGCATCATGGGCGTTTCCACTTCGACAAATCCGCGCTCTTCGAAAAACCGCCGCGTCTCGCGCACTATCTCGATGCGCTTGCGGAAGGTTTCGCGCGATTCCTCGTTGGCAATGAGATCGAGATAACGTTGACGGTACTTCGTCTCGGCATCCTGAACCCCGTGCCATTTGTCCGGCAGCGGGCGGAGCGATTTCGTCAGGACCGTGAGAGATTTCACCCGGATGGTCGGCTCGCCCATTTTTGTGGTGAAATACTCGCCTTCCACCCCGATCCAATCCCCGAGGTCGAGTTGCTGAAAGATGTGGAAACCTTCTTCGCCCAATTCTTTGGCGTGGAGAAAAATCTGCATTCGTCCGGTCAGATCGGAGAGATCAAGAAACTGGCTCTTGCCCATATCGCGATGCGCGGTGATGCGGCCCGCCGCCCGGACCTGGCTGCCTTCCGCAAAAGCCGCCCGCACGTCCGCGATTTTTCCGTCCGTCTCGAAACGTCCGCCGAAGGGATTGACCCCCGCAGCCCGCAAGACTTCGAGCTTTTGCCGGCGGATCGCCAGCAATTCACTGATTGGTTCCATGCGCCGATGTGAGCAAGTCGCAGCCCGCAGGGCAAGCCGCATGAGGCGGTCCGAAAGAACTCAATACCCGCGCGCGATATTGCAGACCGGCTTCCAGCGCAAAATCAAGTCGTCCACTTCCGCCGTGCGCTCCGCCTCATCGATGCTGCTCACGTGCACGAGCAGATGGGTGGCCCCGTTGAGATCAATGCAATTATTCTTGCCATGGTTTGCGATTCCTGCGTTCAGATTCGCGCCCTCCCCGATATAGATCGGGTTGAAACGACCGGGTGAGGTTTGTTTGGCCAGAATAAAATTACCCGGCTGATCCCCGTCGAAATTGGTTCCGCGCGGGTACAGCCAATAGGTGTATTCCGTGCCGGATTGGCCCCGCCAAACGATACTCTCAGGATTGGTCATGTACTTGGTTGCGGGGAGATTGAACGGCAAGCGGGCGGTTTTCCAAGAAAATCCTGCGCCGTTTTTTCGCATCCTGCGCCAGCAGGCTGGGCAAACGGGCCCGCTTCCGCTATGTCGCTGCGGTGCTTGTGTTCCTCATCCGTCGTGTGGCCGCCCTTGTGGTTGTGCTTTTTTGCGTGGTGACGATCACTTTTTTCCTGATGCGCATCGCCCCGGGCGGACCCTTTGACGCGGAGCGAAAACTGACCCCTGCTATCGAAAAGCAACTCCTGGCTAAATACAAACTGGACGGCCCTTTGCATGAGCAATACCTCGGATATCTCGGCGATCTTCTGCAAGGCGACCTCCGCGATTCGATCAAATACCGTAACCGCAGTGTGGCGGAAATTCTCGCGCAAACCCTGCCCGTCACCATCACCTTGGGCGCGATCGCCTTCACGCTGGCCGTCATCGGCGGCGTGGTGTTGGGAGTGATGGCCGCGGCCGGAAAAGGAACCTGGAAAGACACCCTGGCCATGCTTTTTGCCCTCTCGGCCATTTCGCTCCCCGCCTTCATCGTCGGTCCGGTCCTGATTCTCGTTTTCAGCCTCTGGCTCAAATGGCTGCCGGTGGGAGGATGGGGTCATCCCGCCGCCATGATTCTACCCGCCATCACCCTGGCCGCGCCCTATGTCGCCTACATCGCACGGCTGCTGCGTGGCAGCATGATTGAAACGCTGGGACACGATTACATCCGCACCGCCCGCGCGAAAGGTGTGGCCGAGCAGGTCGTGCTTTATAAACACGCCCTGCGCGTCGCCATCCTGCCCGTCGTGTCGTTTCTCGGGCCGCTGGCCGCCCACCTGCTCACCGGCTCCATCGTGGTGGAAACCATTTTTCACATCCCGGGGGCGGGCGGATTTTTTGTGAATTCGATTCTCAACCGCGACGGATTTCTGCTCGGCGGCGTGGTCATCGTCTATTGCGCGATGCTGGTGCTTTTCAATCTCGCAGTGGATGTCTTTTACACCCTGCTCGACCGGAGGATCCGGCTCGATGAATAAGCAGGGGCCGGGCCGGCGGCTCTGGAAAAATCCCGTCGCGGTCACGGCGGCCACCGTTCTCGCGTTCGTCGCGGTCGCGGTGATTATCGGTCCGCTGTTTTTTCCCGAATCGTACGCTGAGCCAGGTGCGCTGTCGTTTTCCCCGCCCACCCTTGCTCACCCCTTCGGCACCGATCTGAACGGACGCGATGTTCTCTATCGTGTGCTGACGGGGGGTCGCGTCTCGCTGCTGGTGGGGTGCTGCGGCGCGCTGGTGAGCCTGCTCATCGGCACGACCTACGGGCTCATCGCCGGCTACGCGGGCGGGCGTGTGGACAGTTTCATGATGCGCGTCGTGGATATTCTTTATTCCGTCCCGCGGTTGATTTTCATTTTGATCTGCATCAACGCCTTCAACGCGCAGTTGCAGGAATTTGCCTCGCGCCTGGGTTGGGACTGGCTCGCCTCCTCGTCACGCATCGCCATCCTCATTGTTGCGCTGGGAATTATTGAATGGCTCACCCTCGCGCGGATCGTGCGGGGACAAACCCTGGCCTTGAAAAACCGCGCTTTTGTCACCGCCGCGGTTGGGCTGGGCCAGTCGCACAGCCGGATTCTCCTGCGCCACCTCCTGCCTAATCTGCTTGGGGTGATCCTCATTTACCTCACGCTGACCATCCCGGCCGTGATCATTGACGAGTCCTTCCTCAGTTTTCTCGGCCTCGGCGTTCAGGCCCCCGAGGCGAGCTGGGGTTCGCTTCTGGCCGACGGGGCCGGGTCCTTGAATCCCGTGCGCATCCGCTGGTGGCTGGTGGTTTTCCCCGCTGCAGCCATGGCCATCACACTTCTCGCTCTCAATTTTCTAGGCGACGTGTTGCGCGATACCCTGGATCCCAAGAACGCAGCAAAATAACTCCCTGATCCTAAAACCCCACAACTTGCGGGAATTCAGAGTAAAACCCACTGGACCCACCAAATATGGGCCCCTAAAAAGAGCGCAACCTGTTACAGAAATAAGTTGCAAGCAGCCTCGAAGTGGACAAATTCCAATCCGTGAGTCGCGATCCCTCAAGTTCCGCGCAAGAGGCCGCCGCCCGGGTCGCCCTGCGCTCAGAAGTTCCCGTTTTTATGCGGGATGGGATCATTGCGGGGGTGTTGATCTTTTTGCTTTCCGCCGCCGCAGTCGTGATTGTTTACCAAAGTGCCGTTTCGTCAAAGTTGAAGGACGCGCTCGGTCAGCTTCGACCGCAGGCGGAGTATCTGGCCTCGCTGGTGGATCTGCGCGCACACGCCTGGCTCACCACCCGGCAGCAGACCAACTCGCAGCCGCACACGGCCCTCACGCAGAGACTGCAAAACATGCGGCAATTTTATCCGGGCTTGGGCAAACTTTTCACCGGGCGATACAAGAACGGGAAGATCGAAATCATTCTCGACACGCTGGATCCGGCCCGTGGCCGCAGCGAGCCGCACTATGTCGCACGGCCTCTCGGAATTGACCTGGCGCCGGATAGTCCGGAGATCAAGGCGATTCAGGAAAGACAAACTTTCCTGAGCGATCAGCCCGCCTTCCAAGGCGAGGGAAGATTCCTGGGTGTGATGGTGCCCCTGCCCAACCCGGACTTCTCGGTCCGCGATTTTCTCTATATTGATTCCAGTTACGAAACCGTCGCGGCCGGCCTGGTCACGGCCCGCAAGGCCCGGGACATTTCCCTTCTCGTGGCAGGAATTTTCGCGGTGATCGCGGGCATGACGGTGTTTTCCTGGCGGAGTCAGTCCCATTTTCGTCAGATGCTGGCGGTGACCAGGCTGCGCGAGGGCGAGGAACTATTCCGCAGCACCTACGAGATGTCGCCCGTCGCCATGTGCCTGACCAGCACGGATGGCCGGATTCTCCGCGCCAACAAGGCTTTTTGCGATTTCCTTGGCTACTCCGAAAGCGAGTTGGGCAAACTCCAGCCCTCCGATTACACGCAGGCCGAGGACTTGAAAAAAGACCAGCCGCTGGTGGAAAAACTGCGAGACCATCAGGCGTCGCAATACCAGACCGAACGCCGCTATCTCCGCCAGGACGGCCAGATCGTCTGGGGATTGGCCAGCGTCGCCATCGTGCGCGACAGCGATGCCAATATCTCCCATTACATGACCCAGGTGGTGGAAATCACCAAACGCAAACTCGCCGAGGAAACCCTCAGTCTCAGCCAGGAACGGCTGGCCCTCGCCGCCGATGCCGGCAAGGTCGGCATGTGGGACTGCAACCTCATCACGGGCCGCGCGGTTTGGAACGATGTTATGCACGCCATTTTTCAAACCGACGCCAAAAACTTCGCCCCGACGCTCCAGGCGCAGGAGGCGTTTGTCCATGAGGATGACCGCGGGGCCGTGGCGGCGGAGTTTCAGCACTGCCAGCAAGCGGCCACCCCCTACGAGCAGGAATACCGCATCGTGCGGCGCGATGGCGAAGTCCGCCATGTCAAGGCCAGTGCCATCATTTTCAAAGACGAATCGGGAAAACCTATCCGGGCGGTGGGCACCCATATTGACATCACTGCCGAGACGGAGGAATCCAAGGAGTTGATCCGTGCCAAGGAAGCCGCCCTCGCCGCCGACAAGGCCAAAAGTGAATTCCTCGCCGTGATGAGCCACGAAATCCGCACCCCGCTCAATGGCGTGCTCGGTTTTGTTTCCATGCTGAAAAACACCCGTCTCGACAGCGAACAGCTCAGCTATATTGAAACGATGGAGTCGAGCGGACAAGGCCTCCTCACCCTGGTCAACGACATTCTCGATCTCTCGAAGATCGAATCACGGGAAATCCATGTCGAATCCTCCACCTTCGAACTTCGACCGTTCGTCCGCAAGATTCATCAGCAGCTGGAAGCCCAGGCTTATAACAAAGAACTGCATTACGATTTCCTGGTGGACTATTCCGTGCCAAAAAGCATTCACAGTGATCCGATCCGGCTGGGCCAGATCCTGACCAACCTGCTCGGGAATGCTGTGAAATTCACCGAATATGGCCGGGTCGAGTTGAGCATCGGCGCCCGCCCGATGGGGCTTCACCAGAAAAACTGGGAATGGTCGTTTACCGTGCGTGACACCGGGCCCGGCATTCCCCCGGAAGCCCTGCCCAAACTTTTTCAGCTTTTTTACCAGGTGGACAGTTCCGCCACCCGCCGGCATGGCGGCACAGGGTTGGGTTTGGCCATTTCCCAACGTCTGGCGAAACTCCTCGGGGGTGAAATCCGGGTCGAAAGCCGTCCCGACGAAGGCTCCGAATTCACCCTGGTACTCCTGGCTCCCCGCGGTGAGCAAGTCACCGCCCTGGCAAACCTTGCCCCGCCCAAACCCGTCGAGAGCTCCCCGCAAAAAGTGCTGGGCAAACGCATCCTGGTGGTTGAGGACAACCCCGTAAACCGCAAACTTTGCGCCCTTCAACTCAAGCGCCTGGGCTGCGAGGCCGAATTTGCGGAAACCGGATTTCAAGCTGTGGAGAAGGTGCGGATCGGACAATTCGACGCCGTTTTGATGGATATGCAACTGCCCGATCTCGACGGCTGCGGTGCCACCCGCGAAATCCGCCGCGAGGAAAAAACCGGCGAACGCCTCAGTATCATCGCTCTTACGGCCAACGCCATGCCCGAGGATCGCAAGAAATGCCTTGATGCCGGCATGGACGACTTTCTCAGCAAGCCTCTGCAATACGAAACGCTGGCCACCACATTGTCCAAGTGGGTCTAACTGCGGCTTTCTCAGACTGACGCAGCCTTGCCGGTTGGTTGCAAAAGTCACTGGACGAAGGGAGAGATAGCCCGTAATGGTGCAAATTTCCGTGTGAAGCAGATCGTCTCAATCGGTTCAGAGGGATCCTCTTCCCAAAATTCGACAGTTCTCGCAAAGCAGCGGTATTGGCGCGATGCCTTGGTGGCGGCGTTGGTCCTTTTTCTGGCCTCCGCAGCAGCCAACACCGTGCTTTACCTGAATGCCAGCGGGGCTCGGCAGCGCATCCTTGAAGACCTCATGCGTGCGCATGTCAGACTCTCCGCCGAAGTATTGGATCCCGTCGCCCACAGCCGCCTCACGTCCGCAGAAATGAACGGCTCTCCGGACCACCTGGCCCAACTGCAAAAACTTCAGACCATCCGCCGGGCCTACCCGCAGATCAAACGGCTCTACACCATGCGGGCGGATGAAAAGGATAATCTGAGCATCATTCTGGATACCTTCCCTCCCCAGGCCATGAATAATGAGCCTCCGAAAATCGGTCGTCCGCCGGACCATCCGCTGGAGAAGATGCGAGAAGCGCTCGTGCATCTCCGGCGCGGAGAGCTGTACGAAATGTCGGGAACCGCGCCGGAAGATCAAGTCTTGGGCGTAATGACCCCCCTACCCCGCCAGACTTCGGGGTTTATTGACTTCGTCATTGCGGACATCAGCAATCAATATGTCGCGACCAACCTCAGCGTGATTCGCGCCGCCTATTACATCGCCCTTTTGGTTTCGCTGGCGCTGGCACTTGCCGGGGGCTTCGCTGTTTATCTTTTGCGCCTGCGGGAACTTGTGGCGCGGCAAATGAGTCCGGGCGAAAGTGAGTTCTTCCGCAAAGTCACGGCGGTTTTGCCGGGTCTGCTTTACCAGGCAAGAGTCTCCCCCCTCGGACAAATCAAACTCACCTACGCCAGCGAGGACGCACGTTCGGTCTGCGAGATGGAGCCCGAGGAACTGCGCCGGGATCCAGCTGCCATCGTCCGCCTCATCCATCCCGACGACCGCAAGCAACTCAAAGAAAAAATGCTCAAAGCCAATAAAGGTTCGAAAACCTGGCAGGAGGAATTCCGCGTGGTGCTACCCAAAGCCGGGGTGAGATGGCGGCTCGGAGTCGCCCATGTCGAGAAGCTGGCGGACGGATCAAGCCTGTGGCACGGCTTTGTCACCGACACCACCGCCCGCAAACAGGCCGATGAGGCCCTGCGCAAAAACGAAGCCAGCTTGAAGGCGGCCCAACAGGTGGCCGCCATGGGCAGTTGGGAGTTGGATCTGAGCGATCCCACCGATTTGAAATCCAAAACCCTGCGCTGGAGTGATGAAACTTTCCGTGTCTTCGGCCTCGAACCCAACAGCGTGCCGGTCAGCCATGATCTCTTTTTCCAGCTCGTCCATCCCGATGATCGTGCTCTGGTCGAAGCGGCCCTCAGCGAGGCGGTGAAAACCCGGGGGCGGTACTCCCTGGACCACAGAATCATTCTTGCCGGTGGCGGGATCCGGCATGTCCACGAGGATGCCGTGATCCTCCATCATGAAAAAACCGGCAATTCCATCGCCATGCTTGGCACCGTTCACGACATCACCGGGCGCGTGCGCCGGGAGGAAGCCGTGCGCCGCAACGAGCAGAGGCTGAAACTCGCCACCCAGGCCGGCCGCGTCGGCACCTGGGATTATGATGTCGCCACCAAAAAGATCCATTGGAACGACGTCATGTTCACCATGAAAAAACTCGACCCCGCGACATTCGATCCAAACCTTGATGAGAGCGAGGATCTGCTGCATCCGGATGACCGCGCCCGCGTGATGGCCGAGTTTAACCGTTGCCTGTCCTCGCGGGAGACACGCTATGAAAGCGAAAGCCGTATCAGCCTGCGCGACGGTGAGGTTCTCCACACCCGCTCGATTGCAGAGATCATCCGCGACGCCAACGGACAGGCCGTGCGTTGCGTGGGAATTGAAATTGATGTCACGGCCGAGAAACACGCCATCGAATCGGCGCTGGCCGCAGACCGGGCCAAAAGCGAATTCCTCGCCATGATGAGCCATGAGATTCGCACCCCCATGAACGGCGTCCTCGGCTTTACCGCCCTGCTCAAGGAGACCGCCCTGGCCGGCGATCAAGAAGAATACGTGACCACAATCGAGTCCAGCGGCCAGCACCTCCTCCATCTGATCAACGACATTCTGGATCTGTCCAAGATCGAAAGTGGGCGCATCAAGATTCATCCAGCCCCCTTTGCCCTTCGCCCGTTTCTTCAGGAACTTTTCACCCTGCTCCGGCCCAGAGCAACGGAGAAGCACCTCGACTACCGCTGGAACATCGAAGCCAACGCACCCGAAATCATCCTGACAGATCGCACCCGGCTGGGCCAGATCCTGACCAACCTCTTAGGTAATGCCGTGAAGTTCACCGACAGGGGAAAAGTCCACCTCCAGGTGATGGCCTCCAAGGTTTCCGGATCGGACAACATCTGGCAGTGGAATTTTACGGTCCAAGACACCGGACCCGGCATCGCCGCCGGGATGCTCGATAAAATTTTCGATCCTTTTTACCAAGCCGATCTCTCCGTCACCCGTCGGCATGGGGGCACAGGCTTGGGACTGGCCATATCCCGCCGTCTGGCCCGATTGCTAGGCGGAGAAATCAGCGTGACCAGCAGGCTTGGAGACGGCAGCGAATTCACCGCCACCATTCTCGCGCCGGAAGCCTTGCTGGAAGAGCCCGCCATTGCCCCCACGGCATCAGAAACCGGCCATTTTCCCGGCAAAAAAGTTTTGATCGTGGACGATGATCCCGTCGGCCGCAAACTGTGCAATCTTCAGCTCACCAAACTCGGTTTCGTGACCGTGATGGCAGCCAACGGATCCGAAGCCGTCGCGAAAAGTCGCGAGCAACAGTTCGATGCCATTTTGATGGATGTGCAGATGCCGGACATGGACGGATTCACCGCCACGCGGGAGATTCGCCGCTTTGAAAAAAAACGCACCCCGATCATTGCCCTCACCGCGAACGCCATGATTGAAGACCGCGAGCGATCTCTCGAAGCCGGGATGGATGATTATATCTCCAAACCCATGAAGCTTGATGTCTTAACCCGCACCTTGGCGCGTTGGGTGTGATCCATCCACCCCAAGGCTCGACCGCGTTGCTGCCAACGACGCGAACTTCGCCGGTCTCCACGCGGCCTTACGCCAACTGGAGGCAAAAGAGGATCGCCGTCTCGTGATTCTCTCCGGAAGTGCAGCAAAGCGGACCCGCCGTTCACTCTCCCTGCGCGCATACGACAATGGAAAGATAAGAATTATTTCCCGGCGCTCCAGCCTCCATCGATCATGAAAGCGGAACCGGTGACAAACGAAGATTCATCGGAGGCAAGGTAAAGTGCGGCTGCGGCAATTTCCTCGGGACGTCCCATGCGTCCGATCGCCTGAGTTGCCGCCATTTCGCGGCGGGCTTTCTCAGGATCGGGGTATTCTTTGAGGCGTTGCTCAACGAAAGGAGTTTCCACGCGTCCGGGACAGAGACAATTGACGCGGATGCCCTGCGAAGCGTGATCCAGAGCCATGCTTTTGGTGATGCCGACCACGGCAAACTTCGTGGTGCAATAGGCCAGTCGGTCGCGAATTCCGACCACTCCCCCAATGGAGGCAAGGTTGATGATATTACCGTGACCCGCTTGCAACATTCCTGGCAGAAAAGCGCGGGACACATTGGTTCCCGAGAATGAATGTCTGACAACCCAGGCGGCGGCGGATTTCCTGGGCATGTCGCGTCCCTATCTCGTTCGGCTTCTGGATAGCGGAGAAATTCCTTTTCACGCGGTCGGCTCGCACCGCCGGGTGGAACTCAAGGATGTCGTAACCTACCGTGCACAACGAAATCAGAAGCGCCGGACCGGGATAGGATCCCTCTACAAGGCGGTCGATCACGCCGGGGTTTACGACAGGACACTGCCAGAGGATAATGCGGGCTAACTATCGTGTCGTACTCGATGCCTGTGCTGGCAACGGGAAGTCTGGGCGATTTCGTCCTGACTCTCGCGGAAGAGCCCGCGCTCTTCCTGCCACAGTGGTCGGAGGAAATTCTTCGTGAGGTCAGGCGAACCCAGTTCGAAAAACTCGGCTGGCCGGAACACCTCTCGGATTTTTGGCAAAAGCAGTGCCGGGAATGTTTTCCAGAAGCGATGGTTGAGGACTATGAGCGATCGGCTGAGTATGCCAGAAATCATTTCGTCGCAGGCCGCGAACATCGCACCGTTTCGGTTGAGAGCGACTTCAGCCAGTGTGACAATTAGCGCATTGGGAACGGCCTGTGAACGAATTTTGCGCAGAAAGGCGAGGCACTCCTTCTCCGTGCCGGGCCCGGATCGCCGGAGGCGCGCCGGGAGTTGCTAGCACCGTCACAACTTTCGCTCTCACTCTAATCCCGACGGATTGACACGCCCAAGACATACAGCTACCTGTAAAGCATGAAAGCCACCTTGGATATCCCGGATAATCTTTATCGCAGCGTCAAGGCACGTAGTGCCCTTGAGGGTCGGACCTTGCGCGCCATTGCCATTGAGCTTTTCCAAAACTGGCTCCAAGCCCCTCCTACCCCACTGCGAACGGAAAAGAACGACCCCGCCCCGGAGGAGCTTGCCAAGTATCCTTGGCTGGCCATCAGCAAAAAATACGTCAAACCGGGCGTCAGCCATGATATGGAGGATATTCGGGAATCCATCGCCCGGGGATGGGCCGCGGAGGCGGCTGAAAAACTTCCCCGGAAGCCAGCGCGTTCATGAACCAGTCTGCACGCCTGCTGGATACCTCCGTCCTTATCAGGCTTCTCACCCGAGATCCTCTTCCTCTTTTCAAGACCGCATCCGGCGTCCTTGATCAATGGACGGAAGGGATGCCCGGGCTTATCGTGACCGACCTCGTCCTGTCGGAATCCTACTATGCCTTGCAGCACCACTACAGTTTTCCCAAGGCGGATGCCATCGAGGCGCTCCGTAGCATGGCCGGCCACCCGGCAATAGCCGTCTCCCCTCAGGCCAAGAAAATCCTCTCCCTGCCCAATCTCGCCGCCGCCAGGCCCGGCTTTGTGGACCGCCTGATCCACGGCGCAGCACAGGCCAGCGGTGCCATCCTGCTCACCTTCGAGAAATCCGCTCGCAAACTCCCCAACACCCGCATTCTAGAGGGATGATATTAGCCCGAATTATTTCCCTTCTCCCCGTTCCTTCCGGTCTTCCGCAGCGAGAATCTCTTCCATCCCGGAGGCCATGTCTTGTTCCTCAGCGACAGACATTCTCCGACCAGATGCCCTGGCCCTGAGGGCCGATGTTTTGCGTGAAAATGCCTTTTGCGATGACCGGACTCCGATGGAATCCGCGGCAAACTGCGAGGCATTGTTTGCCGCGATACTGAGATTGGCGGCGGTGGCAATCGCGTCCTGATTTGCTCCCAGGAAAAGAAAATCCCATTTATAGGTTTCGGTCTGGTGACGAATCTTCGCGGAAATTTGCTTCCAAGTGAACTTCGTCGAGGAGTTCTCGAGCCCATCGGTCAGGATGTCCACGATGACCTTGCCGGGTCGGTCGGCATCGGCGGTTTGTTCCAGCCGTTTGCCGATGCGGTCGATCGTCTCGCCGATGGCATCCAGCAAGGCGGTGCTGTTGCGGGGAACGTAGGTGTCAGAGTTCAAAGCGACGACCTCCTGCACCGGAATATTGTCCACGGGAACCAAGTACTCGTCGTCAAAAAGAACCAGGGTCAGCCGCGCCTGGCCCGGAGCGGCCTGCTGGTCACGGAGGAATTCGTTGAACCCGGTGATGGCCGCTTCGGCGACGGATGACATGGAGCCGGAGCGGTCGAGGATGAAGGCGATTTCGGTGAGGTTTTTGTTCATGAAATACACAATAACTCGCCGGAGGGACAACGGCGGTCCTACCCCCAAGATTTTTCAGAAATTGCTGAACAACCCCTGCCCGTGGTGCCAACCTGGTGCCAGTTTTAGGGGTAGATCCGTGCATTTTGGTGCATCACCCTGCATGACAGGCAAACGCCCGCAGAGCCTGTAATCATGCGGGAAAAGTCACTTAATAGACTGGCAGCGCGTACGGGATTTGAACCCGTGCACCAGCCTTGAGAGGGCTGTGTCCTAACCCCTAGACGAACGCGCCGTTTGAGGAATTAAAAGCTTATGACAAAACTAGAGGCTGACAAGTGGCAATCCAGAGCGTTTGTTGAGAGCCTGTGATTCTTTACATCAAACCCTGGTGCTCGTGGTGCGTTCAAGCCATCGGCTGGCTGGAGGCCCGCGGCTACCGTTTCACCAAGGCGGATGTGCTGACCGATGCAGCGGCTTATGCCCGTATGCGGTCCATCTCGGGACAGGGGCTCACTCCGACTTTGGAAACTCCCGATGGCAAGGTCCTGGCCGATTTC
>Ga0209591_10004231_pt1 | contig 16351 bp, 13 predicted proteins | sample MAT01_FD_187207 | JGI IMG/M metagenome (GOLD analysis project Ga0209591, IMG submission 187207) | Freshwater microbial communities from Lake Fryxell liftoff mats and glacier meltwater in Antarctica - MAT-01 (SPAdes) (version 2) | ecosystem: Environmental > Aquatic > Freshwater > Ice > Liftoff... | reverse complement strand
GCCGCGCTCTGCACGAGCAAGGCGCGGTCTCCCGCGACCTGCGGCACACGCTGCGCCAGATCGGCCATATTCAGTGTTCCCGTGAGGCCGTACAGGAGGCTGACCGCGATCAGGAACAGCGCCGAGCTGGCCAGGTTGAAGGCCACATAATGCACCGAGGCGCGCAGCCGTGCGGCACCCGCACCATGCAAAAGCAAACCGTAGGAGGCGATCAGCAAGACCTCGAAGAAGACGAACAGGTTGAACAGGTCGGCAGTCAGGAAAGCACCGTTCAAGCCCATCAGCTGGAACTGGAACAGGCTGTGAAAATACCGTCCCCGCTGTGCGTCCCCGCCGCCTGCATAGAGCAGCGTCACCGACGCCACCACAGCCGTCAGCAACACCATGGTTGCGGACAGCCGGTCCAGCGCCAGCGCAATGCCAAATGGCGCGGCCCAGTTGCCCGCCAGGTAGGCCTGCACCACGCCACCATGCGCCTGTGCGAGCAACAGCGCTGCCACGACCAGGCCGACCAGCGCGCTGACCAGCGCCAACCAGCGCACCAGGCCTGCATGGCGGCGCTCCAGCAGCACCAGTACTGAGCCCGTGACCAGCGGCAACACGATGGGCAAGATCACCAGGTCTGGCCAGGCCATCAGTGCGGCCCTCGCGGCAGCGGAGGCGCGTTATCGGGTACACCGTCCACATGGTCGGAACCCGTTTCGGCGCGTGCCCGCATGGCGATCACCAGCAACACCGCCGTCATCGCAAAACTGATGACGATGGCGGTCAACACCAGCGCCTGTGGCAAAGGGTCGGCGTAGTTCGCCAGCGTTGGCGCCTGTTGTGCGTTGATGATGGGCGCGGCACCGACACGCAACCTGCCCATGAAGAAGATGAACAGGTTGACCGCGTACGACAGCAGCGTCAGCCCCAGAATCAGGTCAAAGGTGCGCGGCCGCAACATCAGGTAGACGCCAGCGGCGGTCAGCACACCGAGCGCGATAGATACCAGCAGTGCCGTCATGGCGCGCTACCGGTGCGGTCGCGTTGCACGGCCTCGGGCGGTCTGGCGGCAGACAGCCGTGCGATGGACAACAGCGCCACCATGGTCGCCCCAACCACGGTCAGGAAAACCCCCAGGTCAAACACGGATGCGGTGGCCAGTGGCACCTCGCCCACCAGCGGCCACCACGGATAGTCGTAGCTGCTGGTCAGGAACGGTGCGCCAAAAAGCCAACTTCCCATGCCGCAGCCACCGGCCACCAGCAGACCCCAGCCGACCCAGGGGCTGAAGTCGGTTCGCATGCGCTCACCCACATACTGCTGGCCGCTGGCGACGAACTGCAGTGTCAAGGCGATCGCCAGTACCAGGCCGGCGATGAAGCCACCACCGGGCAGGTTGTGGCCACGCAAAAACAGGTAGACCGATACCAGCGCCAACGCCGGGAACAAGAGACGGCTTATCAGTTGCAGCATCAGCGGATGGGGCTCCGCCGCCCCGCGACCAGTGGGGGCCTGGGGCGCCGGTTGCCAGTCTGCGAGCAGGGCGCTGATGACCAGCGCCGCTATCCCCATGACCGTGATCTCGCCCAGCGTATCAAAACCACGGTAATCCACGATGATCACGTTCACGGCATTCGCTCCACCACCGATTTCCACCGCGGTCTGCAGGAAATACGGCGAGATCGAGTCAAACGGTCGACCCAACACCATCCACGCCAGGGAGGCCACTCCGGCACCGGCCGCCACCGCAACAACGCCATCCCGCACGCGCCGCCCTGTGCTTTCGCCGCTGGCAGGTGCAGAATGGTCCGGCAGCCAATGCAGGGCCAGCATCATCAATACGATGGTGGCCACTTCCACCAGCAGTTGGGTCAGGGCCAGGTCGGGTGCCGAAAAATACACAAACGTCAGGCTCACCACCAGGCCAACGGCGCCCAGCAGCAACAGCGCCAGCAGGCGTTGCCGGTGTTTGACCACAGTGGCCACGGTGGATGCCATGCCAATTGCCCAGATCACTACAAACGCGAAGCCGGCCGGCGCATCGCCGACACTCGGGCCCGCCTGCACCGCGCCGCCCAGAAACGGCAGCACACCGGCGGCGATTGCCATCAGCACCAGCAGCAGCAGATAGCGCTGCAGGCTACCCGTCTGCAGCATGGCAGTAACGGCGCTGGCCCGTTCGACCACGCGCAACAGCGCGGCCACGAATACGCGACGCCCGCCGGTATGCGGCAGCGCCGGCACACGCGCCAGCAGATGCAGGTTCATGCCGCGCTGCAAGCCGAAGTAGATCGCGGCACCGCCGAGCAAGGCCAGCCCACTCATCAGCAGGGGCAGGTTGAGCCCATGCCAGAGGGACAGCGCATAGTGCGGCAGATCGCCCGGCAGCGGCCCGAACACAGCCGATCGGGCAGCGACCGCCAGCAACGGGCCGATCACCAGAGCGGGTGCCAGGCCCACTGCCAGGCAAAGGAACACCAGCATTTCAACCGGCACCCGCATGAAGCGCGGCGGCTCATGCGGCGTGCGTGTCAACCCGACCGGCGCACCGTTGAAGAACACGTCGTGGATGAAACGCAGGCTGTAGGCCACGCTGAACGCGGCCGCCAGCGTCGCACCGATTGGCAACAGCCACTCCATCACCACATGGCTTTGTTTGCTGACGGCCTCGGCAAAGAACATTTCCTTGCTCAGAAAACCGTTCAGCAGTGGCACCCCGGCCATCGCCGCCGACGCCACCATCGCCAGCGCGCCGGTCCAGGGCATCGCTTTCCACAGCCCGTTGAGCTGGCGCATGTCGCGCGACCCGGTCTCGTGGTCGATGATGCCCGCCGCCATGAACAGCGAGGCCTTGAAAACGGCGTGGTTGAGGATGTGGAACACGCCAGCGACCACGGCCAGCGGTTCATCCAGCCCGAACAACAAGGTGATCAGGCCCAGGTGACTGATCGTCGAATATGCCAGCAGACCCTTCAGATCATGCTGGAACAATGCCACGTACGCCCCCAGCAGCAATGTGGCAAGGCCGGTGAGCGAGACGATCCAGAACCAGGGCTCGGAGTCCCCCAGCGCCGGGTACAGGCGCGCCAGCAGAAACACACCCGCCTTGACCATGGTGGCCGAATGCAGGTAGGCCGACACGGGGGTCGGCGCCGCCATCGCGTGCGGCAACCAGAAGTGAAACGGAAACTGGGCACTCTTGGTAAAGGCCCCCAGCAGCACCAGCACCAGAGCCACTTCGTACAGCGGGTGTGCCCGGATCAGTGTGCCAGCAGCAAGCACGCGGTCCAGGTCGGTACTACCGACAATATGGCCCAGCAGCAGCACCCCCGCCAGCAGACAAAGGCCACCCGCACCGGTGACGGTAAGCGCCATTCGAGCGCCCTCGCGCGCCTCCTGCCCCTTGACTGGATCGGCGTGCCAATAGGCAATCAGCAGAAATGAGGTCAGGCTGGTCAGCTCCCAGAAGACCACCAACAGCACCAGGTTGTCCGCCAGTACGATGCCCAGCATGGCACCCATGAACAGCATGAAGTACAGAAAAAAGCGCGCCCGCGGATCCTTGGGATCGAGGTAATAGGCTGCGTACAGCACGACCAGGGCGCCAATGCCCAGCACCAGCAGGGCGAACATCCAGGCCAGGCCGTCGATGCGAAAACCCAGTCGCAACCCCAGCGCCGGCAGCCATTCGACAGACCAGCGCAGCACTTCGCCGGAAAAAACTGCGGGGGCGAGTGCCCCCAGCATGGCGCAACCCGCCAGTGCACTGCCGCCCGCCAACCACGCCGCCAACCGCGGCTGCTGGTTGGTCACCAGCATCAACAGCGCGGCTGCCGCGAACGGCAACAGCGCCAGCGCAGGCAAAAACAAGGCCAGATTCATCCAGTGCGATTGGAGCCCCAGCCACCTCGTCGCATCACTACCAGAAAGGTCAGGGCGGTGATTGGAATCACGAAGAACAGCATAGCGTTGGAGAAACTGCCCAGTGCAGCGTGCTGTTGGGCGGCCAGAATCAGGTACGCCACATAGGCCGCATAGTAGGCCAGAAAAACCCCGCCTTCCCAGCGCGCGATGGAGTGCCCGGACAGGAACACCGGCAGGCAGGCAAACGCCACGGCCAACATCACCCAGATATCAAAGTTCAGCAACGCCGGCGACACGACCAGGCCCGTGGAGCCGGACACCAGGCCAGACAAACCCAGGCAACCCAGGATGTTGAAGGTGCTGCTGCCCACCACATTGCCCACCGCAATATCGCGTTCACCCTTGATTGCCGCCGTGATCGACGTTGCCACTTCCGGCATCGAGGTACCGGCAGCGACGATGGTGAGTCCGATGACCAGGTCGCTCACGCCCAACCCCTTGGCAAAACTGACTGCCGCGTTGACCAGCCATTCTGACCCCACCACCAGACACGCCAGCCCGGCGACAATCAGCAGCAGTTGCATGGGCACACCAGCGTCCCAGCCACCCGGCTTGGCTGGCTTTACTTCGAGCGCATATTCGTCGAGGGCCTCTCGCGTCTGCTTGCGCGACTGCAACACCAGAAACACCGTATACACCACCAGCAGGCCAAACAGGATGGCCCCATCCACAAAACCCAGCCCACCGTCCCACGCCATTGCCAGCAGCAACAGCGACGCCCCGATCATGATCGGAACCTCCTGACGGACCAGCTGGATGTTCACCACCAATGGCGTGATCAGTGCCGAGACGCCAAGAATGAACAAGACATTGAAGATATTGCTGCCGACTACGGCACCAATCGCAATGTCGGCGCGTCCGTCAAGCACCGCCCCGACCGACACGGCAACCTCCGGCGCACTGGTCCCGAAAGCCACGACGGTCAGGCCCACCACCAGCGGTGAAATTCCAAACGACAGGGCGAACTTGGAAGCGCCCCGCACGAGCAACGCCGCACCCAGCACCAACGCTACCAAACCGGCGAGAAACATGAGAAAAGTCATTCACAATTATGACCTGTGACGACCGCTGTACCGGTCTGGATTCGACTCTTTTTTCGGGCCTTTCCCAGGCCTGCGCCAGTGCCCAGTCAACGGTCAATTCCAGGTCGGGAACTGCAGTTTTCAGGTTGAATTTCCTGATCCGTGTGGCTGGCGGGACGGGCGCTGAACCTGCGTGTGCTTGGGACTCTCTGCATAACTCGCGCCGTGCGCGACGGGGGTTCGAACCAAAGCGGGCCCTTTGCCCGCGAAGCCCCTTGCGTGTGCCTCGGGCACACGCTGAGCGGCCAAACCCCTTGCGTATGCCTTGGGCACACGCTGCGCGGTGTTGGCTCGCAAATCATCCCGTTTCGGACTCGAACGCGCATGGCGGGAGTTATGCAGAGCATCCCTTGGCGCCTGACTACTTGCCAGTGTCAGTTGTTTTCCCTTGTCAGCCGCTCTGCAAAAGATATGCCGATGGCTGAAAGCACAAAAGTGAAATGGATGACAGCGACCATGGTCACGATTTGTATGTTGTCCAGAGTCAGGTCGCCGCTCAGATAGGTTTTAAGAGCATGTACGCCTGAAATCGAAATGATCGCAAACGCCAGTTTGAGCTTGAGGTTGTAAGTATTGACGTGGTCCAGCCAGTCGGGCTTTTTCATGTCCGTTTTATCAAAATGCCCAGTGGTCACAAACAGTGAAACGCCCGCCAGCGCCACCACCCACACCAGCTGCGCCACCATCGTCATATCCACCAGCTCAAGCACTTTGATGATGAGACCAATCTTTTCAAGGTCTCCAAAGAGCAGCGTCGTCATTAGTTTGTAGGTCTCGAAAAGAAACTTGCCCAAGATACCGAAAATGATGGCAACCAAGCCCACGTAGAAGAAGAGCATGGTGAACCGCATGCCGTACAGAAGAGACCCGACGCTTGAGAGAACTTTTTCCATTATTGAATTCCTTGATGAAAATTTGGATTGATAGATCCGCCGATGGTGCACTATTTGGTTTTGTTGCACTCAGGGCGCGGGATCAAGTTATCTTGCGCGCATGGCTGTTGTCAACCTGGATGAGAATCTGAAGCTTCCTGCTTTGGAGCGCTTGCGTATTGCCTCGGCTGTCTGGGACAGTGTCGCGCAGCAACCCGATCATGTGCCATTGACCCCGGCGCAGGCCGGGCAACTCGACGCACGCTACGCCGACTATCTGGAGCATCCGGCGGACGGCGTAACTTGCGACGTGGCCAAAACGCAAAATCTGCGGTCACCGTGAGTGCGCGGCTGCTGCTGCGGCCCGCTGCAGGGATCTTCTACATTGCCGAGCCAGACATGGTCCCGGTCCTGGCGATCATGCACCATGCCCGCGAGGCTTTGCAATGGCAGCGCAGCGACTGAGCGTCCTGCACCCATACCTGCCCCTTGAACCTGAGGCTTTCCCAAGCCGCTCCCAATGACCTGCTGCGTCGCCATCAAACCCAATGCCGGGCTCGACCAGATCATCATCTTGCGCGAGGTGCTCGCCTACGAACGCGCGGACGACCGCTTCACGGCGCTGCCGTCGGCAGGTAATGTGAACGTGAGGGCAAACTGTCGCTCAAGCCCTTCCTGGATAGGTGCCGCGAAGACAAGCTGGAACCACGCAAGAGTTGTTCCGGCAAATTGATGGTGCGCCTGCCCGTCGAGGTGCATCAGAGGGCGGCTGCTGGCGTTGAATCTGCAGCTTTCAGCCAGACGCCCGATGTGAATCTTCGAAAATCAGCGCCATGGCGTATTTCATTGTTCGGCTACTATCGAATCTGCCCCCAACGGCATCCACATGAGACCATCTGAAGCCCTAGACGCCAACCGCCGGGAAGTCCGCGCGGCTGCAATCCGCTTTCGCACTGCGAACCCACGCGTATTTGGATCGGTTGTTCGTGGTGACGACACGGACGGTAGTGATATTGATTTGCTTGTGGATCCGCTGCCAGGTACGACACTGTTCGATCTGGGCGGCCTTCAGATTGAACTCGAAGAGATTCTGGGTGTAAAGGTTGATCTGCTTACCCCCGGCGATTTGCCGCTGAAGTTTCGGGCAAACGTGCTCGCTGAAGCACGCCCAATATGAAGGTCAACCACTTGGCCGACTGTGTCGACCATATACTTGAGTCTGCACGGTTGGCCTGCACGTATGTAGACGGCTTGTCCAAAGAAGACTTCTTGCAAGACAAGAGAACTCAGCAAGCGGTAATCCTGAATCTTATTCTCATCGGGGAAGAAGCCACCAAACTCTTGCGCGACGAGGAGGCATTCGTCGCGCAGTATCCAGAGGTACCCTGGCGGAGCATGAAAGGCATGCGCAACCGGATTGCGCATGGATATTTCGAGATCAATCTTGATACTGTCTGGGAGACTGCGCAGTCTTCTTTGCCAGATTTGCTGAACCAATTGCCGGCCATTCGCGACTCATTGAAGTAGATGCGCTCGCCTGATACCAGGACACGCTCGCCATGACTTACTGCGTCGCCATCAAACTCAATGCCGGGCTGGTGTTCCTGTCCGACTCCCGCACCAATGCCGGGCTCGACCAGATCAGCACCTTTCGCAAGATGATCGTTTACGAACGCCCGGACGACCGCTTCATGGTGCTGCTGTCGGCCGGCAATCTGAGCATTTCGCAGTCGGTGCGCGAAATCCTGCAGATCGAACAGCTCAAGGAGCATGGCGGCAGCGAGCCGATCACGATCTGGAACGCGAAAAGCATGTTCGACGCGGCGCGTGTGCTGGGTTCGGCGATTCGCCACGTGCACGACCGAGACGCGTCGGCGCTGCAACATTCCGGCGTGGACTTTAACGTGTCGCTGATCTTCGGCGGGCAGATTCGCGGCGAAGGCATGCGCCTGTTCCAGGTCTACTCGGCCGGAAACTTCATCGAAGCCACACTGGAGACCCCGTATTTCCAGGTCGGCGAATCGAAGTACGGGAAACCCGTGCTCGACCGCGTCATCACGCCCGACACGCCGCTGGACGAAGCGGCCAAATGCGCCCTCGTATCGATGGACTCGACGCTCAAGTCCAACCTCTCGGTCGGGCTGCCGCTGGATCTGGTGGTGTACGAGGCAAACCGGTTCCAGACCGACAAGGTGGTTTGCATCGACGAAAACAACCCCTATTTCAAGATGATGCACAACAACTGGGGCAAGAAACTGCGCGAGGTGTTTGACAGCATCGAAGACCCGATGTGGAACGGTGAACAAACCGATGTGCCACTGATGGTGGAAGGCCAGCGCAACAAGCCGCTCAAGAAAATCACCACGCCGCAGGAGAAACTGATCTGACGGCATTGATCATCTTTTCGCACGCCAACAGTTTTGGCGCCGGCACCTACCGGGTCTTGTTCAAACAGTTGCGCGCGCGCGGCTTCAAGGTGCGCGCGGTCGAGCAGTACGGCCACCAGGCGGCTTACCCGGCAACCAACAACTGGCCGCATCTGGTGCAGCAGTTGGTGGACTTCGCGCAGGCGCAGACCAGCCAAGTGGGCGCCCCGGCTTTCCTGGTCGGCCATTCCCTGGGCGGCTTTCTCAGCGTGATGGCCGCAGCGCGCCATCCAGCACTGGCGCGCGCCGTGGTGCTGCTCGACGCGCCGTTGCTGGGCGGCTGGCGCGCCACCACGCTGGGTGTTTTCAAGTCGGCGCAGATGGTGGGGTCGGTCTCACCCGGCGCGGTCAGCCGGCGCCGGCGCAACAGCTGGCCAGACGCGCACTCAGCACTGGAGTATTTCCAGGGCAAGAAGGCGTTTGCGCGCTGGGATGCCCAGGTGCTGCGCGACTACGTCGCCTATGGAACCCGCGACGCGGATGGACAACGCGTCCTGTCATTCGACCGTGACGTGGAAACCGCCATCTACAACACGCTGCCCGACAACCTGGAGCGGCTGCTCAAGCGCCATCCGGTCAAATGCCCGGTTGCCTTCATCGGAGGCCTGCAGTCGCGTGAAATCCAACAGGTAGGCATGGCCATGACCGGACGCCTGACCCGGGGGCGCATCAGCATGCTCGACGGAAGCCACCTGTTCCCCATGGAAAAGCCGGTGGCCACCGCCGCCGCCATCGAAGCGGCACTGCTGAACCTCGACCTGTAGTTCCAGCGCTACTGACCCTGCCCGAGTGCGAACCCGCGCTCGCCATCGAAGGTACACAGGTTCTCGGTCTTGATGACGTCCACGTCCTTCGCGGCCAGCGCCTGCATCAGCTCGACGATATCGTGGTTGGTCACCACGTGCCGTGTTTCCGCACCCACCGGCTGCCCCATGAAGCGGCAGCGCCAGTGGTCGGTGCAGAAAGTCTCCGGAAATCCGCCCGGCCAGACCTTGACGCCGCGATTGGTGATCATTTGCAGCCTGCAGGCCGGTGTGGACAGGGCACTGAGCAGGCCTGCCAGATAGTCGGGTGACACGTCCGGCGCATGCACAAAGATGTCGACGCCTACCACTTCCTTTTTTGCCGCGGGCTTGCGCACATAGATCGGCGTGCGGGTCTTCGGTGCGACGGCGGCGTTCTCATAGGCAACCGCCTTGAAGTGCTGTGGCTTGTGGCCCAGGCGCGCCACCACTGCGGCGCCAAAACCCACCGTGCCGACGCGCTCGCGCGTGTGTTCACCGGCCAGATCGGCGGTGTGCACACCATCCTCGATTGCGCGCAACCAGGCGTTATGAACCTTGCTGGCCACCTCGGCCTGCCGGATATGCACCAGCATCATCACGGCCGCCAGCAGCAGGCCCGACGGATTGGCGAGGTCGCGCCCGGCTATGTCCGGAGCGCTGCCATGGATCGCCTCGAACATGGCCACGTGTTCACCGATATTGGCGCTGCCGCCCAGGCCGATGCTGCCAGTGAGCTCCGCCGCCACATCCGAGATGATGTCGCCGTACAGATTGGGTGTCACGATAACGTCGAACACCTCGGGCCGTGTCGCCAGCCGCGCCGTACCGATGTCGATGATGTAGTGCTCCGTCTTGATGTCCGGGTAGAGCACGCTGATTTCGTCAAAGACCTTGTGGAACAGGCCATCGGTCATCTTCATGATGTTGTCCTTGGTCATGCAAGTGACCTTGCGCCGGCCGTGCGCACGAGCGTACTCGAAGGCGTAACGCACGATCTTCTCGCAGCCCGGACGGGTGATCAGCTTGAGGCACTGGAACACCTCGTCGGTCTGGCGGTGTTCAATGCCGGCGTACAGGTCCTCTTCGTTCTCGCGCACGATGACCACGTCCATCTTCGGGAAGTGGGTCGGCACAAACGGAGCGTAAGCCACACAGGGGCGCACATTGGCATACAGACCCAGGGTCTTGCGGATCGTCACGTTCAGGCTCTTGTAACCGCCGCCTTGCGGCGTCGTGATCGGGGCCTTCAGAAAGACCTTGGTGCTGCGCAGGCTGTCCCAGGCCGCGGCAGTGATACCGGCGGAGTTGCCGGAAAGGTAAACGGCTTCTCCAACGTCGATGATTTCCACGTCGATCTGTGCGCCCGCAGCTTGCAGGATGCGCAGCGTGGCGTCCATGATTTCGGGGCCGATGCCGTCGCCTCTGGCAACGGTGATGGGTGTCTTGTCAAGCATGCGGTTTCCTCTGTGTCGGGTGTCGGAATCACGGTGCAGTATCGCGGCCAATAGCATTTACAACTAATGATATGTTTTAATGATATACGGTATCTTTTCTAAATGATTCGCATGACTGCGTCCACACAGACGGCCCGCCTGCCGCGCGCCACCTTTTCACAGTTGCGCACGTTCGAGGCCGTCGCACGGCTGGGGGGCGTGACCCGTGCCGCCGAGTCCCTGCATTTGGCCCAGCCTACGGTGTCGGTGCAGCTGCGCGAACTCGCCGCGCTGGTCGGGGCGGAACTGGTGGCGCCGGCCGGTCGCGGAATCCAGTTGACCGAGGCGGGCCGGGCGCTGCTCGCGACAGTCCGGGCCATCAGCGGCGAGTGGCACGCCTTCGAGGAAACCGTCCAGTCGCTGGCAGGCCTGCACAAGGGGGTGTTGCGCGTCGCCGGGGTCACCACGACCGAATACTTCATTGCGCAGGTACTCAAGCCCTTCCACACCCTGTACCCCGGCATCGATATCGATCTGGCCATCGAGAATCGCGCCGCCGTGGTGCGGCGGCTGGAACACGACCTGGACGACATCGCCGTGATGATGCTGCCGCCGGCCCACCTGGCCGTGGACAGCTACGCCTTTCTGGACAACCCGCTGGTGCTGATAACCCATGTCGGGCACGCCTGGGCCGCGTCCAGGCGGATGCCGCTGCGCCGGCTCGACGGCTGCCCGCTGTTGATGCGCGAACCCGGCTCCGGAACCCGTCAGACCGCACTCGAGTGGCTGGCGCAGCGCGGCGTCACCCCGAAGATTCAAATGACACTGGGCAGCAACGAGGCGCTCAAACACGCGGTGGCTGCCGGGCTCGGCCTTGCAATCATCTCCAGCCATACCTTGCGCGAAGACCCGGCCAGCGAAGGTCTGGCCGTCGTGGGCGTGGCCGGGCTGCCGATCCGGCAACACTGGAAACTGGTCTGGCGCTCCGATCGGCGCTTGCCACTGGTGGCCCGGGCCTTTCTCGAATTTGTCAAAGGCCAGGGCCCCGCGTCGGCTTCTGCCCTCAGGGCGCCCAGCGCACCCAGCCGGTCCAGGCCGTGATCAGGACGACGATGCCGAACACGATGCGGTACCAGGCAAACACCACAAAGGTGTGGGTGGCGATGTAGCGCAGCAGCCAACGGATACACAGCCACGCGCTGGCGAACGAAAACAACAATCCAACGGCAAACATCGGCAGGTCGCCTGCGTCCAGCGCCGCGCGCTTGTCCCATACCGAATAGGCGCCTGCGGCCATCAGCGTCGGGATACCCAGGAAAAAGCTGAACTCGGTGGCGCATTTGCGCGAGAAGCCAAAGACCATGCCGCCGATGATGGTCGCGCCCGACCGGCTGGTGCCCGGAATCAGCGCCAGACACTGCACCAGGCCGACCTTGAGCGCGTCCAGCGCGGTCATGTCGTCCACGCTTTCCACGCGGGCTTTGCGCGTGCCTATGAGGTCGCGCTCTCCAAACATTTTGCGGTGCCGCGCTTCGACCCAAAGGATGATGAAGCCGCCGACGATGAAAGCCATGGCCACCGGGATCGGGTGGAACAAGTGCTCCTTGACCGTCTTGCCCAGCAGCAGGCCAAAAAATGCGGCCGGCAAAAAAGCAATGCCCAGGTTGCGCGCAAAGCGCTGTGCCACCGGGTCGCTGCGCAAACCCGTGAAGGTGCGCGCCAGGCGCGCCCGGTATTCCCAGACCACGGCAAACATGGCACCGGTCTGGATGGCGATCTCGAAGACCTTGGCCTTCTCACCCGTGAAGTTGAGCAGGGCGCCCGCCAGGATCAGGTGACCGGTGCTCGATATTGGCAGAAACTCCGTCAGGCCCTCGACCACACCCATGACGGCGGCTTTCGCCAACAAGACAATATCCACGTGTGCTCCCGCGTTGAGCGCGGATTATCGCTGCACGTTCACGCGCCCTTGGAACGCCCTTACTCGTAACGCAGCGCCTGGATCGGCAGCAGCCTGGAGGCCCGGTGCGCCGGATAGAAGCCAAAGAAGACGCCGACAAAACCCGAGAATCCGGCCGCCAGGGCGATACTGGCCGGCGTCATGCTGACCTGCCAGCCGGCAAAGTTCCCCACCGCCCAGGTGGCAACCGCACCGAGCAGGACACCAATGGCGCCGCCGATCAGACTCAGCGTCACTGCCTCGATCAGAAACTGCGCCAGGATGTCGCGCCCGCGCGCACCCACCGCCATGCGCAGGCCGATCTCGCGCGTGCGCTCGGTCACGCTCACCAGCATGATGTTCATGATGCCGATACCGCCAATGATCAGGCTGATGCCCGCCACCGCGGCCAGCAGCAAAGTCATGACCCGACTCGACGCCTCCTGCGCCTGCAGGATCTCGGTCAGGTTGCGAATCGAAAACGGGTCATCCGCGTTGGGCTGCACCTTGAAGCGCTGGCGCAACAGGTCCTTGATGTTGTCTTCGGCCGCCTTCATGCTCTGGCCTTCCTTCACCTTGACCATGATCGAGCCGATGCGCTTGAACTTCGCGCCGGCCCCGCCCTGGACGCGGTTGCGGTAGGTGCTGATCGGCAACATCAACATATCGTCCTGGTCCTGCCCGAGCGAGTTCTGGCCTTTCTTGGCCAACACACCGATGATGATGACCGGCACTTTCTTGACGCGGATGACCTGGTCCAGCGGATCGGCGTCGCCAAACAACTCGCGCGCGGTAGTCTGCCCGATGATGGCGACCTTGGCCGAGCCTGCCACCTCGGCCGCTTCGAACATCCGGCCCGAAGCCAGCGGCCACTCGCGCGCCTCCAGGTAATCGTTGGTCGTACCGAACACGCTGGTACTCCAGTTGGCGCTGCCCGCCACCACCTGGGCGCCACTGCGCAGGGTCGGCGCTGCCACCTGGACCTCGGGCACATCGAGCGCGATGGCCAGCGCATCCTCTTCGGTAAGACCCTGGCCGGTCTGCGCGCCCAGACGCACCCCGCCCTGGGTGATGGTGCCAGGCAGCACCAGCATGATGTTCGACCCAAGTCCCTTCATCTGCTCCTGCACCCGATCGGTCGCACCCTGACCAACGGCAATCATGGTGATGACCGCGGCCACGCCGATGATGATGCCCAGCATGGTCAAAATGCTGCGCAGTGTATTGGCGGCGAGCGCGCGCAAGGCGCTGCGAAAAGCGGCCAGTGTGTTCATGGGGCGACTCCAGTCGGCCGCCCAGCCGCAGGTTCGCCAGCCGCCCACTGGGCGGCCGACTTCTGCTCCACGTCCTGCACCATCAGGCCATCGCGAAACACAATGCGTCGCCGCGCCCAGGCCGCAATGTCGCTCTCGTGCGTCACCAGCACCACGGTCAGGCCCTGGCGGTTGAGATCGGTCAGCAATCGCATGATGTCCTCACTGGTCTGCGAGTCCAGCGCCCCGGTCGGTTCGTCCGCCAGAATCAGCTGCGGCTGGTTCACCAGCGCCCGCGCGATCGCCACACGTTGCTGCTGGCCACCGGACAATTCAGACGGCGTATGCGACGAACGCTCGCCCAGGCCGACCTGCTGCAAGGCGGCGAGCGCGCGTTTGCGCCGCGTCCCCCCGTTCACACCGGCATACACCATGGGCAACTCCACGTTCTCCAGGGCACTGGTGCGCGGCAACAGGTTGAACTGCTGGAACACGAAGCCGATGCGCCGGTTGCGGATCGACGCCAACTGATCTCCCTGCATGGCCTGCACCGCTTCGCCAGCCAATTCATACTGGCCGGAACTGGGCAGGTCGAGGCAACCCAGAATATTCATCAGCGTCGACTTGCCGGAACCCGAGGCACCCATGATCGCGACGAAATCTGCCGCTTCGATGTCCAGCGATACACCGCGCAGGGCATGCACGGTCTGGTCGCCCATGCTGTACACCTTGGTCAGGTCGCGCGCGTGGATCAGCGTCGTCATGGCTTTGGTCCCGGTGACTCAGAACGGCAAGCGCGGGCCCGTCGGCGGCCGTGGCGCGCCGCCGGAAGCCCCTGCCCCGCCGCCCTGGATACCGGTGATCACCAACGCCCCTTCCCTGAGCTCTGCAGCGTTCGGTCCACCGGCTGCCACCAGCAACTCCGTGCTGCTGCCATCGGTAATGCCGAGTCGCACATTGAATGCCTTTGGTTTGCCGTCTTCGCCCATCAGATAGATGCGGCCACGGGTGTTGGCGCGGCCACCGGCTTCTGCCAATATAGCCGCGTACCTGGGCTTTTGCTCCGCCGTCAAAACGTCGCCAATGCTGGCGCGCAGGTCCGCCAGGATGCGTTCACGTGCCTTCGGGCGATCCTCTTGCGCCACATCGCGCAAGCCCATGAAACGCGGTCGCGCAGCGGCAAACAACGCGTCCACCTTGGCCACCTGGTCTGGCGTCAACTGCAGTTCGGCTACCACCCGATTGCGGAACTCCACCAATGGACCACCGGCACCCGACCCGGCGCCCCCCGCCAGCGCGCCGCCAGCGGGCGCGCCCGGCGCCGCGCTGGCGCCTGCCGCAGGTGCGCGCGCCGGACTGGCAGCGATTGCGCCTGCGGCCGCACTCGCAGCAGGCGCTGCCACACCTGCAACTGCGGGGGCGCTGGCCCCCGGCGCCGCCCCGCCACCGCCACCGCCACCGCCAGCCCCGGACGCAACGTTAGCCCGGGCCTGCATCTGTTCGTACAAGGCACGCTGATCCGGTTTGAGCATGGCGTTGATGCGCTGCTGCATCTCGCCCGTCAACTTGGCGCGCGCCGGACCGCGCTCGGCTTCGACCAGCTCGCGCAACGCCATAAATTTGGGGCGCATGTCGGCCCCGATCGCATCGAGCTTGTCCTGCTGGTCCTGACTCAGTTTCAGGCCGGTGACCAGACGTTCGCGTTGCGCGGCCAGACCACCGCCCTGCCCACCGGCGGGCTGGGCGTGGGCCTGCGCCACCCAGAACCAGCCGCCTGCGGCGCCGGTTGTGGTTGCAGAGGCGGCACCGGCCGCGCCCGAGGCGGCACCGGCAGCACCGGCAGCACCCGAGGCCGCCGCTGCTGGCGGCTCGATGCCTGCGATGCGCATGCGCAGCGCCGCATTGGGCACCTTGAGCACGCTGTCGCGCTGGTCCGTCACCACCCGCACGTTGGCCGTCATCCCGGGCAGCAGGCGTCCACCACTGTTGGAAAACCCGATCACCGCGACGTAGGTCACCACATTGGCGATGGTCTGCGCCGCCTTGCGCACCTGGCGCACCGAGCCCTCGAAGGTCTGACCAGGAAATGCGTCCACCGTAAACGTCGCCCGTTGGCCATTGCGGATGCGGCCCACATCACTTTCATCCACGCTGGCATCGACCTGCATGTCGGACAGGTTCTGGGCGATCACAAAGAGCTCCGGCGACTGCAGGCTGGCCGCCACCGTCTGCCCTTTTTCGATCGCGCGCTTGATCACGATACCATCCACCGGCGAGGTGATGCGCGTGCGCGCCAGGTCGATGCGGGCTTGCGCCAGCGTGGCCTCGCGTTGTGCCACGTTGGCTTGGGCGGTCTTGATCTGGGCCTCGGTCACCGCCACCTGCGCCTGGGTTGCCTTGACGGTCTCGGTGGTGGTGTTGACCAGGGCGCGCGCCCGGTCGGCCTCGCTTTGCGCGATGAACTGCTTCTCCACCAGCGCCTGTTTGCGTTCCAGATCGCGCCGCGCTTCATCCACGTCCACCTGCGCGCGCGACACCTGGGCCCGACTGGCGGCAGTGTTCGCCTGGGCTGTCAGCACGGCAGCACGCGCCGCATCGACGTCGGCCTGGGCGGAGCGCACCCGGTATTCGAAGGTTTCCGGATCGATCTGC
>Ga0209591_10004230_pt1 | contig 16353 bp, 27 predicted proteins | sample MAT01_FD_187207 | JGI IMG/M metagenome (GOLD analysis project Ga0209591, IMG submission 187207) | Freshwater microbial communities from Lake Fryxell liftoff mats and glacier meltwater in Antarctica - MAT-01 (SPAdes) (version 2) | ecosystem: Environmental > Aquatic > Freshwater > Ice > Liftoff... | reverse complement strand
TTTTAGCCACGGGTTACAACGGTTCGCCGTCAGGTTCGGCACACTGTACGACTCAAGGCTTCTGCTATCCCGGTTTGAGCAGTTGCGACGCTAGCAAAACTTTGCCGTCGCGGGCGGTTCATGCAGAAGCAAATGCGATCGCCAAAGCCGCCAAACATGGTATATCTACTGATGGAGCTAGTATTTATGTCACCTTAGAACCCTGCATTTATTGTCTTAAATTAGTCATTGCCGCTGGGATTCGGGAAGTATTTTACGAAACCAGTTTTAACAGCGGAGAAAAAGCTGCCTTGAGAGATACTTTTATTAGTGAAGGTATTGTTGAACTCAAGCAGATTCAGGTATCTGAAGATACAGCGAAAAAGGCTGCTTTATTTCTGCTGCATCCTACTTCTATACTAAAAGATGCTATTCGTTTGGGGTAGGGAAACGGCAATGCCGTTTCCTCTGGATTACTTGGAATGATAGTTTAATGATCAATAGTCAACATTTAACCGTCAACAATCAAAATCTAATCAAACTCATTCACAACTTGCAAATAGTCGATCGCAGCATCTATCCTAGAACCATACTTAAAAGCAAACTGATCGAACCAAAATCTCTCATCAGAATCCTTACTTAACTTCTTCAGCCAAACTTGAGCTTGTCTCACTTTCTCCCGGTGACTTTTTACTGGAACCTGCTGCTGTACAACTGTTTCGACTTGGTGCTGTTCCTGCTTGACAATTTTCTGAACTGGATTTTGTGCTTCATCTTCAGCCTTAACCAGTTCCTGTTTAGCAACTTCTGGAGCTTGGTCTTGTTTCTCGTACTCAGCCTTAATTTGAGCTAGATCACTGTCAAAATCACCAAGATTAAGATTTTTGCCGGAAGCTACAATTGCTTGACTAGACGGCACAATAGTTGGCTGCCAGAGCGGTTCTGGCTGGACAACCGACTGGCTTTTAAGCTCGGCAGATTTTTTTTGAGATTCTTGATATTCAGCTTTAAGTTCAGCCAACAAACGATCGATTGATTCCATCACTTAACCCCTAAACAATGCCTCTGGGCCTTATTCCCTATTCCCTATATCCAAATGTTACTGAGAAAGGCCACCTAACTCAATCTGTGATTGCATTCAGCAATACTTCTGTTAGAGTCATTCCTTCCATATCGTCCATCGTTACAGTATCAACGATATCAAATTTAGCCCCAGCGCTTTGCAATTCGTCATCCAAGATTTTGAGAAACTTGGTAGCTTCTGGAGCAGTTCCTACTTGAATGAAGGAAATTGCCAACTCTTCATCTCGATCGAGCTTTCGCGAAGCCTCTATAATGGTTTTCATCACCTCTTTGCGATCGTCCGGTTCTCCGTCAGTCACCACTAAGATTGTTTCCCCATTTTGCTGAGTCTTACCGGATGTTTTGCGCTGAAAATAGTTATTAAAAGCATCTTGCAAAACGATCGCCAAATTCGTATTCCCAGAAGGCTCATTTTCTTGGAATATTTGCACGACTTTCGCTGCTGTTACATTGTCATACCGTTTGAAGCGACCGGAAAACAAGTAAACTGTGATGCCATCAGGGTCTAGTTCTTCGCATTTATTCGCCAATGCGATCGTCGATTCTTGCATGATGACCCACCGACTTTTGCCACCCGTCTTGTCCTTCGTGTACATACTGCCACTTTTGTCAATAATTAGGGTATAGTCTCGGTTCTGAAGCATAAAAGTTTTCCTGTTAATTAAGTTTGTGCCAAAAAGAGCGAAACCAGCGAGCAGAAGCTGTTGAGCTTTGGTTGCTCGCTGCGTTGTTTAGTTAATTGCCGATCGCACCACCGAATTTAAGCTACAACCAAAGCATCCTTGAGTGGCTTCCAGCTAAAAACGCGATCGCCCCCCATCTCCACTGCTATTTTAACTCGCGGTTCAAGAGTCGGCAAAACAGTCAGATATTCAACTTCCTGACTAGACAAAATCTGTCCTTCAATAATCCACAGCACCAATCCCTTTGCCTTCGCAGGCAAATTGTCTAATTGAGTCTGCAACATCGGCGGGACATAATATGTATAACCCACAGCCCCTTCATTGCCAATAGTTTTCTTACCCAAATGGGGCGGCCGCACCCCATGAACCCCCGTCAAATACATCGCCAAATCGCCCAAGCCCCGCGCCGTAATGTTATACGCACCGTAGCCCGCAGCCCTCAAACGGCGAAGATAGCGCCCCTCAAATCCTCCCTCCAAGGGAACATACAGGGCCAGCGACCCCGACTTTTCCAAATCCCGAATCAGATCTGAGCCCGTCGTAATTAGTCCCATAAATTTTGTGTTGCTTACTGTAGGAAAATTTGGTCGATCGCAGCTTGCGAGATAGAAATAGTATAAATCCTAAAGCTAAGTCAAAAAGATCTCATCGCGGCCTTGACAGATTGCCAACACTTCATGTACCATTGTGAATCGTTGCTGTAAAGGATACTGAGTGGCTAACTACTCAAGTCCAGGCACGAACAAGCAAGAACGAAATAAATCTCGGAGACTCAACAGCTAGAAGCCTGTAGACCTCAAAACTTGCAAGACTTCCACAAGCTCCCAAATTTAAAATTTCAATTTTAAACACCGCGGAAAGCTGTTGGTTGATAACAGTTAAATGCGGAAACAGTGAAATAAATGTTTCTGCACAAGAGCAAGCGGATTGACGTAAACCTCGCAATCCGAAACCTCTTGGGTAAATAAAAGGAAAAAAATCAGTGTCAGTAGGCATCCTTGGTACAAAACTAGGCATGACTCAAGTGTTTGACGCAGAAGGGAGAGCAATCCCCGTCACCGTCATACAAGCAGGGCCTTGTACAGTAACTCAAATTAAAACGAAACCAACTGACGGCTACAATGCTGTTCAAATTGGATACAACGAAGTAAAACCAAAGGCTCTCAACAAGCCAGAATTGGGACACCTTGCCAAGTCGGGGGCAAATCCATTGCGCCACTTGCAGGAATACCGATTGGAAGACACCAGTTCCTTTGAATTAGGTCAACAACTAAATGCCGATGCTTTTACAGCCGGACAAATAGTAGACGTAATCGGTACAAGCATCGGTAAAGGCTTTGCCGGTTTCCAAAAGCGCCACAACTTCAAACGAGGCCCGATGTCTCACGGTTCCAAGAACCACCGCGAACCCGGATCGATCGGACCTGGAACAACTCCCGGTCGCGTCTACCCTGGTAAGAAAATGGCAGGACGGATGGGCAACGTTCAAGTAACCGTCCGCAAGCTCACAATTGTGCGGGTAGATACAGAGCGGAATTTACTACTAATTAAAGGAGCTGTTCCTGGTAAATCCGGTGCCTTGGTCAATGTTGTGCCTGAGAAAAAAGTTGGGTGGTAGTTATTGGTTATTCGTTATTGCTAACAAATAACAAATAAACAAATAACAAATCACAAATCACAACTAACAACTAACAACAAAAGACAAAGGACAAAAGACATGGTTAACTGTGTAGTACGAAATTGGCAAGGCGAAGAAGTTGGAGAAACAACTTTAGAAATGCGCGTAGCCAAAAAAGAAAACGCCTCTCATATCGTTCACAGAGCATTGACACGGCAATTGAACAATGCTCGTCAAGGAAATGCTTGCACCAAAACTAGAGCCGAAGTCAGAGGCGGTGGGCGCAAACCTTGGCGTCAGAAAGGAACTGGCCGAGCCAGAGCAGGTTCTATCCGTTCTCCTCTGTGGCGTGGCGGCGGTGTCATCTTCGGGCCAAAACCGAGAGACTTTGAAGTCAAGATGAACAAAAAAGAACGTCGTCTCGCTTTGCGGACAGCATTCTTCAGTCGGACCGAAGACATCATTGTGGTTGAAGAATTTGCAGAGCAATTTCCGAGACCAAAAAGTAAAGAACTGCTGAGTGCGATCGCCCGTTGGGGTATCGAACCCAACAAAAAAGTTCTGTTAATCTTGCCAGAACCGCAACTAAACGTCTATTTGTCTGGACGCAACATCGAATTGATGAACGTCATCTTGGCAACTTCCCTGAATGTTTACGACGTTCTTGCGGCTGACAAAATTATCATCACATCTACAGCCATAGCAAAAATTCAGGAGATTTACGGTGAGTAAAATCGACCCCCGCGACTACGCAGATTTGATCCAGCGTCCTATTCTCACCGAGAAAGCCACCCGAATGATGGAATTGAATCAATTCACATTCGACGTAGCCCCCAAAGCGACAAAGCCTCAAATTAAAGCAGCAATCGAAGAACTGTTCAAGGTGAAAGTCACCGCAGTCAACACCCAAAACCCGCCGCGCAAAAAACGTCGAGTTGGCAAGTTTGTCGGCTTCAAACCTTGTTACAAACGAGCAACTGTGACCCTGACCGACGGAGATTCAATCCGCAAACTCTTATTCCCAGAAGTTTAAAATTTAGTAATAGGTAATAGGTAATAGGTAATAGGTAATGGGTAATAAAAAAGCATGAAGGATGAATTCGGACTTCGTAAATTCTAATTACCAATTATCAATTATCAATTACCAATTATCAATTACCAATTACCAACTACCGATTACCAAATTATGGGCATTCGTTCTTACCGACCTTATACCGCCAGCACCAGAGAAAAAAGCGTCTCGGACTTTGCTGAAGTTACTCGTTCAGAGCCCGAAAAGTCTCTAACCAGCAACAAGCACACCAAACAAGGCCGCAACAACAGAGGCGTGATCACCTGTCGTCACCGGGGAGGCGGTCACAAGCGTCTTTATAGAGACATCGACTTCCGCCGCGACAAGCACAGCATTCCTGCTACCGTCAAGGAAATCGAATATGACCCCAACCGCAACGCCCGCATCGCCCTCGTCTTCTACAAAGACGGCGAAAAACGGTACATCCTTCATCCGCTGAACCTAACCGTCGGTACAGTGATTGTCTCAGGCCCAGACGCACCGATCGAGATCGGTAACGCCCTACCCCTGAGCAACATTCCCCTAGGTACAAGCATCCATAACGTCGAGCTAGTACCAGGTAAAGGCGGACAAATCGTCCGTTCCGCCGGCTCCAGCGCTCAGCTAATGGCAAAAGAAGGTAGCTACGTTACCCTCAAATTGCCCTCTGGTGAACAACGCAAAGTCCGCGCCGACTGCTACGCCACCATCGGTCAAGTCGGCAACACAGACGCTAGAAACATCAGCCTCGGTAAAGCTGGTCGCACCCGCTGGAAAGGTCGCCGCCCAACCGTCCGCGGATCGGCAATGAACCCAGTTGACCACCCGCATGGTGGTGGTGAAGGCAGAGCTCCCATCGGGCGCTCTGGGCCTGTAACTCCTTGGGGTAAACCAGCATTGGGTGCCAAAACCCGGAGCAAAAACAAGCGCAGCGACTCTTTAATTGTCCGCCGTCGCCGTAAATCTTCCAAGCGTGGCAAGGGTGGCAGACAAAGTTAATGGAAGAAGGAAGAAGGAAGAAGGAAGAAGGAAGAAGGAAGAAGGAAGAAGGGAAAAAAACATTTTACCTTTTCTAATTACCAATTCCCCATTACTCATTACCAATTCCCAATTACCAATTCCCAATTACCAATTACCAAAATCATGTCTCGTTCATTAAAAAAAGGCCCGTTTGTCGCAGACCATCTGATGACAAAAATCGAAAAACTCAACGCCGCTGGCCAAAAGCAGTTAATTAAAACTTGGTCGCGAGCTTCCACAATCCTGCCTCAAATGGTAGGCCACACCATCGCAGTGCACAACGGCAGACAACACGTCCCTGTCTACGTTACAGACCAAATGGTGGGTCACAAATTAGGAGAGTTTTCTCCTACTCGCACCTTTAGAGGTCACGCTAAAAGTGGTGACAAAAAGGCCAAAAGATAGCCTAATTAGGTGACAGGTAATAGGTAATCGGCAAACAATTACCAATTACCAATTACCTTCCAATTACCTTACTCCCAATTACAAAAATCGCAATGGCTATAGATACCACATCCGAAATAAAGGCGATCGCCCGATATATTAGAAGCTCGCCCTTCAAAGTGCGCCGGGTTCTCGATCAAATTCGAGGCAAAAGCTATCAAGAAGCGCTGATTCTACTCGAATTCATGCCGTACCGAGCCTGTGAGCCAATTGTCAAAGTTTTGCGATCGGCAGTAGCCAACGCCGAACACAACGCAGGATTGGATAAATCCAAGCTAGTAGTTTCTCAAGCTTACGCAGACCAAGGCCCAGTCCTCAAGCGCTTTAGACCCCGCGCCCAAGGTCGTGCCTACCAAATTCGCAAGCCAACCTGTCACATCACAGTGATAGTAGCTCCGCTCCTAGACAAATAACCAAGAGAAACTGTTATGGGACAAAAAATACATCCAATTGGTTTTCGCCTCGGCATAACCCAAGAGCACCGCTCTCGTTGGTTTGCTGATGCCAGAAACTATCCCGAACTCTTGCAAGAAGACTACAAAATTCGCAAGTATGTCCGCAAAAACCTCAGTAACGCTGGGATCTCCTCGGTCAGAATTGAACGCAAAGCCGATCAAATCGACCTAGAAGTGTTCACAGCCAGACCTGGTGTTGTCGTAGGCCGCGGTGGAGCAGGCATCGAAACATTGCGAGTCGGTTTGCAACAGCTACTCGGCAGCAACCGCCAAATCCGCATCAACGTTGTTGAAGTTCAACGAGTCGATGCCGATGCCACTCTGATCGCAGAATACATCGCTCAGCAACTAGAACGGCGTGTATCTTTCCGTCGCGTGGTTCGCCAAGCGATTACCCGCGCTCAAAAAGTAGGCATTGAAGGCATCAAAATTCAAGTCAGCGGACGACTCAACGGCGCAGAAATCGCCCGTACTGAGTGGACGCGGGAAGGAAGAGTCCCTTTGCACACATTGCGTGCTGACATTGATTACTCCTACTGCACTGCCCAAACCATCTACGGTATCCTCGGCATTAAAGTTTGGGTTTTCAAAGGCGAAATCATTCCTGGACAGGAGCAAATCGCAGCCCCGAATGCAGCTTTGCCTCGTACCAAGAACAAGCGTCGTCGCCAGGATTTTGAAGATCGATCGAACGAAGGCTAGTGGTTAACTGTTAATTGTCAGTGGTGAATGGTCAGTTGTTCAAAACCAATTACCAATTACCAACTATCAATTACTAATTGCCAATTCCCAATTACCAAATCCCCCAGCCATGTTAAGCCCTAAAAGAACCAAATTCCGCAAACAACAGCGCGGGCGAATGTGCGGTGTTGCCACCCGCGGTAACACAGTTAGCTTTGGTGACTTCGCACTCCAAGCTATTGAACCCGCCTGGATCACTTCTCGCCAAATAGAAGCCGGACGGCGCGCCATGACCCGCTATATCCGGCGGGGTGGCAAAATCTGGATTCGCATTTTTCCCGACAAACCTGTCACCCAGCGGGCAGCAGAAACCCGGATGGGTTCCGGTAAAGGCTCACCTGAGTTTTGGGTTGCCGTTGTCAAACCGGGTCGGGTAATGTTTGAAATTGGTGGTGTCAGCGAAGAAATTGCTCGCGAAGCAATGCGTTTGGCAGACTTCAAATTGCCAATCAAAACCAAGTTCATCACCCGCGAAGATGAGCAGTAATAACGATCAACGACAAAATTATGTCTTTATCCAAGATTAAAGAAGCTAGAGATTTAAGCGATGCCGAAGTGGCAGAGCAAATTTTAGCCGTCAAGCGCCAACTAATGGAACTTCGGTTATTCCAAGCTACCGGTCGTATAGACAAGCCACACCTGTTTAAGCACGCCAAACACCGACTAGCTCAACTGATGACTGTTGAACGCGAACGGCAAATCGCTGCTGAATCTGCTGCTCTCGCTGCAAAATCAGCCCCGTCTACAGATGCCGCATAAACTGCTTTAACCCCAGCAGTTAGCTAGAAGACAAAAGTAGCCGAACCGATCGCACAGCAGTTACAAAAAACTCAATTGCACAACAAAAATAGGTAGGTATGGCAGTTAAAGAACGAGTTGGCGTAGTAGTCAGCGACAAAATGGACAAAACTGTGGTAGTGGCAATCGAAAACCGCTCCTCCCACACCAAATACGGCAAAATCGTAGTCCGCACCAAACGTTACAAAGTTCACGACGAAGAGAATAAGTGCAAACCGGGCGATCGAGTCCGCATCACTGAAACCCGTCCGTTGAGCAAAACCAAACGCTGGACAGTTGCTGAAATCTTTGGTACAAAAAACGGCTAACAGTTAATTGCATTATCACGATCGCCTGTTAGCGAAGCCCTCGAAGAGGATCGTAGTTCAAAAATCAATTAGCAGTCAACAGTTAACAGTCAACAATCACCATGATTCAACCCCAGACATACTTAAATGTCGCCGACAATAGCGGAGCACGCAAAATAATGTGCATCCGCGTATTGGGAGGCGGCAACCGCCACTACGGCGGAGTCGGCGATGTCATAATTGCCGTCGTCAAAGACGCCATTCCGAATATGGCAGTCAAAAAGTCCGATGTCGTCCGGGCAGTCATTGTCAGAACCCGCAAAGCCTTGCGTCGTGACAGTGGCATGAGCATTCGTTTTGACGACAACGCCGCCGTTATTATCAATCCAGAAGGCAACCCTAAAGGGACTCGCGTTTTTGGCCCAGTTGCTCGCGAACTGCGCGACAAAAACTTCACTAAAATCGTTTCCTTAGCCCCAGAGGTACTTTAAAATGTACGGAAAAAAGGGTAAACCAACGAGCGAACCGCAGCGTCATAGAATGCACGTCAAAGCGGGCGACACCGTTCAAATAATTACTGGCAAAGAGAAAGGAAAAGTCGGAGAAATCTTAAAAACCTATCCTAAAGTCAGCAAAGTAATTGTTAAAGGTGTAAACATCAGGACGAAACACGTCAAGCCCCAGCAAGAAGGGGAATCGGGTAAAATCGTGACATTTGAGGCTCCTATTCACAGCTCGAATGTCATGCACTACTCCGAAAAAGAAAAGGTAGCTAGTCGTGTTTGCTATACCTTTAGCGAAGATGGTCGCAAACTGCGACAGCTCAAAAAAACCGGAGAAATCCTCGATAATTAGTTATTGGTTATTCGTTATTGGTTATTCGTTATTGGCAACAACTAACAAATAACAACTAACAAATCACAAATAACAATCGACCAATCAAAATTCCCTGACCAAGCCCAGGGACAGTTAAAGAAACCCAAAAACAATGCCAGACAAACTCAAAGTTCTTTACCTAGAAAAGATTGTACCCAAACTGATGGATCAGTTTAAATATACTAATATCCATCAGGTACCAAAACTCCTCAAAGTCACCGTGAACCGTGGTTTGGGAGAAGCATCTCAAAATGCTAAGGCACTAGATTCATCGATCAACGAAATTGGCATCATCACAGGTCAAAAACCAGTGGTGACGCGAGCGAAAAAGGCGATCGCAGGCTTCAAAATCCGCAAAGGAGTACCCGTTGGTGTCATGGTGACACTACGAGCCGATCGGATGTACGATTTTCTCGATCGACTGATCAACCTCGCACTTCCCCGAATCAGAGACTTTCGCGGCATCAGTCCTAAAAGCTTCGACGGACGCGGCAACTACAGCTTGGGCGTGAGAGAACAACTAATCTTTCCCGAAATAGAATATGACAGCATCGATCAAATTCGAGGCATGGACATTTCAATTATCACCACAGCACACACCGACGAAGAAGGACGCGCCTTGCTCAAAGAAATGGGAATGCCCTTCCGGGACAACTAAGTAGTAGAGTAAGGAGCAAAACATGGCAGCTAACGATACCATAGCAGATATGTTGACGCGCATTCGCAATTCATGCATGGCGCGCCATCAAACAACACAAATTCCAGCTACAAAAATGACCCGTAGCATCGCTAAAGTCCTCAAAAGTGAAGGCTTTATCAGCGAATTTGAAGAAGCAGAACCAGAAGGGATAGAGCGGTTTATAGTGCTTTCTCTAAAGTACAAAGGCAAAACTCGCAAGCCCATCATCACGGCACTTAAGCGAGTCAGCAAACCAGGACTTCGTGTCTACTCGAACCGTAAAGAATTGCCCAGAGTGTTAGGCGGAATTGGCATTGCCATTATCTCCACCTCCAGCGGCATTATGACCGATCGAGAAGCCCGTCGCCAAGGTTTGGGTGGTGAAGTGCTTTGCTATGTTTGGTAATCCGAAAATCGGTAATCGGTAATAGGGCTGAAGAATTTCAAACAGCAAATTCATAATTGTCTTAATTCTTCTAACTGTTGAATTGTGCAATCGCCAATTACCAATTGTCAATTACCAATTACCAACTCACCAATTACCAGCTCACACAAAAAATAAAAATTATGTCGCGAATTGGCAAGCGTCCGATTAGCATTCCCACGAAAGTCACCATCACCCTAGACGGTCAAAAAGTTGCCGTCAAAGGCCCTAAAGGTGAACTTTCCAGAGTCATACCAGCAGAAATCCTGATGGGACTCGAAGGCGAGACTTTACTCGTCACACGCCGAGATGAATCTCGCGTGGCCCGCCAACTGCACGGCTTGTGCCGCACCCTAGTCGCTAACATGGTCGAAGGTGTATCCCAAGGTTTTCAGCGTCGTCTGGAAATTATCGGTACAGGTTATCGGGCACAGGTTCAAGGACGGAACCTGATTTTAAACGTCGGTTACAGCAAACCCGTTGAAATGCCTCCTCCAGAAGGCATCACAGTGGCAGTAGAAGGCAACACCAACGTCATTGTCTCCGGCATTGACAAAGAACTCGTAGGCAACACAGCAGCCCGCATCCGTGCGGTACGTCCGCCTGAAGTCTACAAGGGTAAGGGCATTCGCTACAGCGGCGAAGTCGTCCGCCGCAAAGCTGGTAAAACAGGCAAAACAGGTAAGAAGTAACTATGAAGCTTACTCGCAAAGAGTCAGTCCACCGCAGACACCGCCGCGTGCGGCGCAAGGTATTCGGTACCTCCGAACGTCCCAGATTAGCGGTATTTCGATCGCACCAGCATATCTACGCCCAAGTAATCGACGACATGACACAGCACACTTTGGCTGCCGCGTCAACTCTCGATCCAGAATTGAAGTCAGAACTCAGTTCGGGAGGCAATTGCAGCGCCAGCGTCCAAGTCGGTCAGTTGATCGCCAAACGCTGTTCCAGCGCTGGCATAGTCAAAGTCGTATTCGATCGCGGAGGCAACCTCTATCACGGTAGAGTCAAGGCCCTCGCCGACGCAGCTCGCGAAGCGGGGTTAGAATTTTAGGAAGAAGCAAGTTCGGCAACGGATTATGTAACGGATGTAACGGATATCAGGAAAAAGGAAAAAAGGATCTCCAACAAAGCTCTTAATTCCTAATTGTTAATTCCCGATCGGTGGCTGCGAGTTACTAATCTTCAATTCCCCAAAAAACAAAACTATGCCAGAACAAAAAGAACAGCGCAACAAGAAAAAAAGTAACAACAACAAAGGGCGCGAAAAAGAATCCGAATGGCAAGAACGAGTCGTTCAGATTCGCCGCGTTACCAAAGTAGTCAAAGGCGGTAAAAAACTCAGCTTCCGCGCCATAGTCATTATCGGCAATGAACGCGGTCAAGTTGGAGTTGGAGTAGGCAAAGCTAGCGATGTCATCGGTGCAGTCAAAAAAGGCGTCGCTGACGGCAAAAAGCACCTAATTGAAGTACCTCTCACCAAAGCTAACTCCATCCCTCACCCCATCAACGGTGCTGGCGGCGGAGCCAAAGTGATGATGCGCCCTGCATCTCCCGGAACCGGGGTAATTGCAGGGGGAGCAGTGCGAACTGTTCTCGAACTAGCAGGAGTCCGTAATATCTTAGCCAAACAGCTAGGTTCAGGAAATCCTTTAAACAACGCTAGGGCCGCAGTCAACGCCCTCTCGACTCTTCGCACCTTGTCCGAAGTTGCTCAAGAGCGCGGAATTCCCGTAGAAAACCTATACGGTTAAGGACTAGGGAAGGGGATATTGTCAGTTTTGAGTATTAAGTGTTGAGTTTTGAATAAAAATTTTTCATTCCTCAAAACTCAAAACTCAAAACTACCAATTACCAATTACCAATTACCAACTACCAACAACCAAAACTATGAGATTGCAAGACGCCCGCCCAAAAGCAGGCTCCACAAAACGCCGCCGTCGCTTGGGCAGAGGTATTTCGGCCGGTCAAGGCGCGAGTTCCGGTAAAGGGATGCGCGGTCAAAAAGCTAGATCCGGTAGCGGAACTAGACCCGGTTTTGAAGGAGGTCAAAATCCTCTTTACCGCCGCCTCCCTAAGCTGAAGAGCTTCCCTTTAGTGAACCGCAAAGAGTACACTACCATTAATGTAAGTAAATTAGCATCGCTGCCAGCAAACACAGAAGTCACTCTCACCTCTTTGATTCAAGCAAAAATCGTCAATAGTGACAATGGCCCGCTGAAAATCTTAGGAGATGGCGAACTCAATGTGGCTCTGCAAGTGCGCGCCAAAGCTTTTACCGCTGGTGCTCGCACCAAAATTGAAGCCGCTGGTGGAAGTTGCGAATTAGTTGCTTAAAGATTTGAGGTTTGAGAATGTGTCCAAATCTCAAATCCTCAACCTTGCTATCAAAAAATGATTTAGTCCAAAAGCAAAAATCTAAAATCCAAAATCGTAACTATGGACGTTAGTAAAGAGAAAGCGCCAACTGCACAAGAAACGTTCATGCAGATGGCCCAAGCTGCGGGTTTGCGGGGCCGCATCCTCGTAACCATCGGCTTATTGATTTTAGTGCGCTTGGGCGTGCACTTGCCAGTCCCCGGCATCGATCGCGTCGCCTTTTCCCAAAATGTTCAAAATAGCCCTTTAATTGGCTTTTTGGATCTATTTTCAGGTGGCGGGCTTTCCGCTTTGGGGATTTTTGCTCTAGGGATTTTGCCCTACATTAATGCTTCGATTATTGTGCAACTTCTAACTGCGGCTCTACCCAGTTTAGAAGACTTGCAGAAAAATGAAGGGGAAGCAGGGCGACGCAAAATTTCTCAAATTACTCGCTACGTTTCTTTGGGCGGGGCAGTGTTCCAAAGTTTTGGCATCGCTTGGTGGGTGGGAAATTCGCCGGGAGTGGCCATCGCTCCTGGCCCTGTATTCATTGCACAGATGACTTTGGCTCTGACGGCTGGGTCGATGTTTGTGATGTGGGTGTCGGAACTGGTTACGGAGCGAGGTATCGGTAATGGAGCGTCTTTGTTGATTTTTATCAACATTGTCTCAGTTTTGCCACGTTCTCTGGGACAAACTTTTGAATTGGCTCAAAGTGGGGATACGCAAGTTGTAGGTCGCGTAATTGTTCTACTCTTGGTATTTTTGGTGACGATTGTTGGGATTGTTTTTGTTCAGGAAGGTACTCGCCGGATTCCGATTATTTCTGCCCGCCGCCAAGTCGGCCGCAAGGTTTATCGGGAGAGTCGCAGTTATCTACCCCTGCGTTTAAATCAAGGCGGAGTCATGCCGATTATTTTTGCATCTTCGGTGTTGATTGTTCCTTCTTTCCTAGCTCAATCTCTGAATAACCCGTTTTTGGTTCAAGTGGCAAATGTTTTGAGTCCTAGCGGCCCTGCGCCTTGGGCTTACGCCCTGTTTTATCTGACTTTGATTCTGTTCTTTAGTTATTTCTACGCTTCGTTGATTGTCAACCCCGTAGATATGTCTCAGAACTTGAAGAAAATGGGTGCTAGTATTCCTGGGATTCGTCCTGGTCAGAAAACGAGTGATTATATTGAGAAGGTTTTGAACCGTTTGACTTTCTTGGGAGCGATATTTCTCGGTCTGGTGGCGATTGTACCAACTGCTGTGGAAAGCGCGATCGGGGTGCAAACTTTTAGAGGCTTTGGCGCAACTTCCTTACTGATTCTAGTAGGTGTTGCGATCGAAACTGCTAAGCAAGTTCAAACTTACGTCATCTCCCAACGATATGAAGGAATGGTGAAGTAATCGCTATGCAATTGATCTTTATGGGGCCTCCAGGGGCTGGGAAGGGAACTCAGGCTCAGCTCTTAGCCGCTCTCTGGAAAATACCCCACATTTCTACGGGTGACATTCTACGCGCTTGCGTAGTGGCGAAAACTCCCTTGGGTGAAAAAGCCAAAGCCTACATGGATGCTGGTGAGTTGGTTCCTGACCAGTTATTGATGGATATCGTACAAGAACGGATGAATCAACCAGATGCTAGTGCTGGTTGGATTCTGGACGGCTTTCCCCGCACAGTTCCACAAGCAGCGTTTTTTGACACACTGCTTTGCGATGTTGGGGGTGGCAAGTCTGGTAAGGACTGCGCTCTCAGAGCTGTCAATTTGGATGTCCCTGACAATATTTTGGTGACTCGTCTGTTATCGCGGGGTCGCCAGGATGACAATGAGCAGACAATTCGCCGTAGGTTGCAAGTTTATCGAGAGCAAACTGAGCCTTTGATTGAGTTTTACAGAGACCGCCAACAGTTGGTTGTGGTTGATGGGGATCGATCGATGGAGGAAGTTACGGCTCAACTCCAACAAGCTCTTTCGGTAGACTGTTAAACCTTCTCAATCGAGCCTGTTACCCCAACAACTTTTGCTAAGATGTGTTAACTAGGAGCTTTTTGTGCTAAAGGGTTGTCTGAGGGTTGATTAACAGTGAGATTTTTGACTCGTCCGTTTTGCAGCTTTGGGTTCGACAAGGAAGCCCGGACACTCCTAGTTAATCAAATGTAGAGTTGAGGTAAATACCAAATTGTCTAAGCAAGATTTAATTGAAATGGAAGGGACGGTGACGGAATCCCTGCCCAATGCGATGTTTCGCGTTGACCTAGATAATGGGTTTAACGTGCTGGCTCACATTTCTGGTAAGATCCGCCGTAACTACATCAAAATTCTGCCTGGGGATCGCGTCAAAGTAGAATTAACCCCCTACGACTTGACCAAGGGCCGGATTACTTATCGCCTTCGTAAAAAATAGGCTTAGATAAAACTTTCTAAAAACTAATTCTAAGTTTAATTAGAGAGAATTTGGTAAAATCCGTCAAATTTATGCTATAGTGCTAGGTTTGTAGTGTTGCCGAGAAGGGCATCAATAACCCACGGGTGTACAGGGTTAATTCATTTGTTAAGCCGTGAAAGTATCGATCGCCCTTCAGTCTGAAAGCAGGCAAACTTAACCCCAGTAGTGGGATTGAGTGTCAGCGGGTTCCTTCATAAAATAACCCGCGCTTCATAAATTTTAATTGAGGAGAGGCCTACACCTTGCCCAGTCTCTCCTCCCACCGCTATACAGGCAGTGCGGGCGTGCCTGTTCTGCGGTATAGCGGGGTTCTCCAGGCAGGAAGAAAGATGAAAGTTCGAGCATCTGTCAAAAAGATTTGCGAAAAATGTCGCGTCATCCGCCGTCGAGGCAGAGTGATGGTGATATGTACTAACCCAAAACACAAACAACGCCAGGGTTAGAAAATCGGAAAATTTAGGAATGGCACATAGCTGCCACCTAATTAAACATTGTAGCCAAACAGGAAAACTAGGGAGACAAAAGTGTGGCACGGATTGCCGGGGTAGACCTTCCACGCGATAAGCGCGTCGAAATAGGTCTGACATACATTTACGGAATAGGGCTGTCTCGGGCCCAAAAAATTATCGCTGCAACAGGCGTAAATCCTGACACTCGTGTCAAAGATTTAACAGAAGCAGATGTGACCGCCCTGCGGGCTCATGTAGAAAGCAACTACCAGATAGAAGGAGACCTCCGGCGCTGGGAGTCAATGAACATCAAGCGCCTGATGGACATCGGAACTTACCGCGGTCGTCGTCACCGTTTGGGTCTGCCGGTACGGGGCCAGAGAACCCGCACCAACGCCAGAACCCGTCGGGGCGTCCGCCGAACAGTTGCGGGCAAGAAAAAGGCACCTTCCAAGAAGTAACATCTTTTTGGGAAAATTACGCTGGGGGCTGCTGGCTCCTGGCGCTTCGGGAAATTAGTTGAGAGAAAAGTTAAAGAGACTAATATGGCGCGACAACAAACAGGCAAGAAATCTGGTGCGAAAAAGCAGAAACGGAATGTACCGAATGGGGTAGGCTACATCCAGTCTACCTTCAACAATACGATCGTCACTATTACCGACCTGAATGGCGAAGTAATATCCTGGGCGTCAGCCGGTTCAAGCGGTTTTAAAGGAGCTAAGAAGGGAACTCCCTTCGCAGCTCAAACAGCAGCAGAAAGTGCCGCCCGCCGAGCCAACGACCAAGGGATGCGCCAAATAGAAGTAATGGTCAGCGGGCCAGGAGCAGGACGAGAAACTGCAATTCGGGCGCTACAAGGGGCAGGACTAGAAATTACCCTGATTAGAGATGTTACCCCAATTCCTCACAACGGCTGTCGCCCTCCCAAGCGGCGTAGAGTCTAAAACGATTTGAGATTTTAGGTTTTAG
>Ga0209591_10004226_pt1 | contig 16359 bp, 13 predicted proteins | sample MAT01_FD_187207 | JGI IMG/M metagenome (GOLD analysis project Ga0209591, IMG submission 187207) | Freshwater microbial communities from Lake Fryxell liftoff mats and glacier meltwater in Antarctica - MAT-01 (SPAdes) (version 2) | ecosystem: Environmental > Aquatic > Freshwater > Ice > Liftoff... | reverse complement strand
GGACGAGATCGAACAGGAGAAGCTCGGGCCGCGGAAAGCGGCTCCGGGTTCGTACAAGTTCCCGCGGCAAGGGGCGGGGCAGGTCGCGTTCGTCGGCCCGCCGAACGCCGGGAAAAGCCGATTGCTCGGTACGCTGACGAAAGCCGCACCTACGGTCGCGCCGTACCCGTTCACCACGCGAGAGCCCGTGCCGGGGATGATGGATTACGACGATGTGCGGGTCCAACTCATCGACCTTCCCCCGGTCACGGCGGACCACTTCGAGCCGTTCATTTCGGACCTCACGCGGGCTGCCGATGCCGCGGTCTTGTTCCTCGACCTGTCGGACGACGACGGACCCGCCGCAACGGAAGCGACGATCGAACGCTTGAAGGCGTCGAGGCGCGTGCTGGTGCCCGAACGCCCCTCCGGAGACGATGACCCCACGACCTATTTCTTGCCGACCTTGCTCGCCGCCACGAAGTGCGACGACGAGGCGGCGGACATTCGACTGGAGATCGCGAAAGAACAATTCGCGAATCGGTTCCCGCTCTTCGTCATCTCCGCCGAACGCGGCGACGGGCTCGCGGAACTCCGCAAAGCGATCTACGACCGACTCGGCGTCATGCGCGTTTACACGAAATTGCCGGGTAAATCCGCGGACAAGTCGAACCCGTTCACCTGCCCGCTCGGAAGTTCCGTTTCCGAATTCGCAGCGAAAGTCCACAACGATTTCGAGGAAAGCCTGAAATCGGCCCGCGTTTGGGGCAGCGGGGCATTCGATGGCCAAACGGTGGGACGCGACCACGTTTTGCAAGATCGCGACGTTGTCGAGTTGCATATCTGAGGCAAGCTCACCAAGATAGCGCCATGATCTTGAAACCGGACCAGCTCAAAATGCCCACACGCTATCTCGCCCGCTACGGGGTCATGCGGTTCGTGGGGGACTTCGAAGCCCCCGCGGACTACGCGTGGACGCGCCGGGCTTCGGTCATCTTGAAGACCGACCGCGGCGTCGAGATCGGCGAGGCTCTTTGCCCGGCCACGCCCCAAGCCATCGCCGCCGTCTCCGAATTGACCCACGGCCAGATCGTTCGCGCCGCCACGGCGGACGACAACCGCAAGGCCACGGCGATCAAAGACCTCCAGCGCCGCGAGTACGCCGTCGCATCCGAGTTGATCGTCAAGCACCACCTCGCCATGCAGTTGGTCGATGTGGAGCACCTCTTCGGCGGCGAGCGGATCGTCTTTTACTTCCTCTCGGATACGCGGGTCGATTTCCGCGACCTCGTGAAGAGCATGGCCCGCGAGTTCCACACCCGAATCGAACTTCGGCAAATCGGCGTGCGGGACGAGGCGAAACTCCTCGCCGATTACGGCGATTGCGGTAAGCCAGTCTGCTGCAACACGCACATGGTGGTGATGCCCCCCGTGAGCATGCGGATGGCGAAGTTGCAGAAATCGACGCTCGACCCGTCGAAGATCTCGGGCCGGTGCGGGCGGTTGAAGTGCTGCCTGCGGTTCGAGCAAGACGTTTACGAAGAGTTCCAGTCGTCCCTGCCGCCGATCGGCTCGCGAGTGTTGACGGACAAGGGGCAGGGGCGAGTGCTGGCGTTGGAAATCTTGGCTCGACGGTTGCTCGTCGAGTTCGAGGATGGACGGCGATTGCCCGTGGCTGCGGACGAAGTGTTGACGCGACTCTGATTCGGCGAGCCCGGACCGCGGCCACCGCGGGTCAACGGATGACCCCCAGGACCGCGATTCCTCGTTCGTCAGCCCGCATTGGAGCCCGGAGTGGACCAGAAGATACTCGAACTCCTGCGTACCGATTCGCGGTACGCCTACGAAGCGTACGAGTTCGTTTGCGATGCAGTCACCTATGCCCAGGAACGCCTCGGCCGCATCCCGGTCGATGAAGATGAGCCGGAGGCCGATTACCACGTCTCCGGCGAAGAGCTCACCCGAGCGGCCTGCGAACTGGCCGTGGAAGAGTTCGGCATGATGGCCGCGGTCGTGTTTAAGCAGTGGGGCATCCGCACCACGGGCGACTTCGGCCAAATCGTCTTCAACCTGATCCAGTCCGACCGCCTGAGCAAATCGGACCGCGACGAGCTCGAAGACTTCCACGATCTGTTCGACCTGGACAAGGCGCTGAGCGAAGGGTTTGCGATCACGGCCGGGGACTGCCGCCCCAGCGCCGGGAAAGGCCGCCGATGAGCCGGCCCCGCATCCTGTTGATCGTGGCCGCCGTCGCCTTCCTGGCATGGCTCAGTTGGCTCGCAGTCGCGGTTGCGCAGAAGGGGAAATCGCCCGTGATTTCCCGCGGTCAATTGACCGCCGCGACGCACCTGCTCGTCCTCGAAGTCCGCGTCGGCGAAGACGGTTTGCCGAAGGCCGAAGCCACAGTCGCCCGCGTTTTGAAAGGCGAAGGCTTTCCCGCGGGTACGTCGGTCGAGATTGCGAATCTGCCGTCCGCATTGCCGCCCGGCGCCGCAGGGTTTCCGGGGCCGGGCGAGTACCTCGTTCCCGTCGTCGCGGATGGAGCCGGGGTGCGGATCGCGGGCCTTCCCCGTTCGCCGGGTTACGAATCGAGCTCCGGAATCCGCCCGTCCGTCTACGTTTGGAACGCGGCGACCGAGGCCCAACTCCGAGGGCTCGGCGCGATGCCGTGAACCCCGGGCACGTTCGGCCCGTCTAAACGTGCGGGGCGACGCCGCAAACGAAAATTCGCCTTGAACGGCCCCATGTGCGTTCCTAAGTTATTAGTTCCCGACTCAACGCATTGCCAGCTTAGCTCAGTTGGTAGAGCAACGGTTTTGTAAACCGTAGGTCGTGAGTTCGAATCTCACAGTTGGCTTGGTCCGCGACGGGGGAGAAACGATCCACGGGTAGGTGGCAGAGTGGTCAATTGCACCAGACTGTAAATCTGGCCTCTTCGGAGTTCAGAGGTTCGAATCCTCTCCTACCCAGATAGTCGGAAACGATGAAGTCTGAATTATGAACGATGAATCAAGAACCGCGTCGGGCTGACGCGGAACAGTTTCGGATTCATTAAAAATTCATCGTTGCACGAAGCGGGAGTAGCTCAACGGTAGAGCACTTGCCTTCCAAGCAAGATGTTGCGGGTTCAAATCCCGTCTCCCGCTCTGGCCGAAGCGGCGCCCTTTTCGTAACACTCATAAGCCGAGTGAGTGTTCCAGCGAGTGTCGGGCGAAGGATTTGCTGCTGTAGCTCAGCTGGTAGAGCACTTCCTTGGTAAGGAAGAGGTCTTGGGTTCGAATCCCAACAGCAGCTTTTGAGGGACGGGTTTTTTCCCGCTCCTCCCCCCAACCGAAGCGAGCGGCCGATGGCCTGCCGTCCGGATGGGGAGCGGGATCGCGTCGTACGCCGGGGGGCGGACGACCGGGGCCGAGAGCAACCACCAGTAGCTTCTAACGCGGAGAGATTACGATGGCGAAGGGCGTGTTCGAGCGGACCAAGCCGCACGTGAACGTGGGCACGATCGGCCACATCGACCACGGCAAGACCACCTTGACCGCGGCGATCCTCCAACGGCAGGCGTTCAAAAACAAACTCAAGGACGTGAAGTCCTACTCCGAAATCGCCAAGGGCGGCATCGTTCGCGACGCGAACAAAACCGTGACCATCGCGGTTTCGCACGTCGAGTACGAATCGCCCAACCGGCACTACGCCCACATCGATTGCCCCGGGCACGCCGACTACATCAAGAACATGATCACCGGCGCCGCCCAGATGGACGGAGCGATCCTCGTGGTCGCCGCCAACGACGGCCCCATGCCCCAAACCCGCGAACACATCCTGCTCGCCCGCCAGGTCGGCGTGCCGAAGTTGGTCGTGTTCATGAACAAGGTCGATACGGTCGACGACCCCGAGTTGCTCGAACTCGTCGAACTCGAAATTCGCGAACTGCTCAAAAAGTACGACTTTCCCGGCGACGACATCCCGATCATCCGCGGCCAATCGAAGGACGCACTCGAAAATCCGACGACCGACGGGCCGGGCTCGAAGTCGATCGACGAATTGATCGTCGCGCTCGACACGTTCATCCCCGAGCCGAAGCGGGAACAGGACAAGCCGTTTTTGATGTCGATCGAAGACGTCTTCTCGATCAAGGGCCGCGGCACCGTGGCGACCGGCCGGGTCGAACGGGGCATGGCCAAGGTCGGCGACGAAGTCGAGATCATCGGCCTGCGGAAGAACAGCACGAAGACGATCCTCACCGGGATCGAAATGTTCAACAAGACCCTCGACAGCGCCATCGCCGGCGACAACGTCGGAGCTTTGCTGCGCGGCATCGACAAGGACGGCATCGAACGGGGTCAGGTTCTCGCCAAGCCCGGTTCGATCCTTCCGCACACGAAGTTCGAAGCGAACATCTACGTGTTGTCCAAAGACGAAGGCGGTCGGCACACCCCGTTTTTCAGCGGATACCGCCCGCAGTTTTACTTCCGCACGACGGACGTTACCGGTGCCATTAAGCTCCCGGAAGGCGTGGAAATGTGCATGCCTGGCGACAACGTCAAGATCGAAGTCGAACTCATGGACGGCATGCCCGTCGCCATGGACGAAGGCCTCCGCTTCGCCATCCGCGAAGGCGGCCGGACCGTCGGCTCGGGCGTGGTGACGAAGATTCTCGTCTGAGCAGTGACCAGTGAACAGTGGCCAGTGGCCAGAAAAGACAAAAGGCGAGAACTGGAACATTTTCAGTCCCAGTCTTTTCTGACTCTGGCAGCTGGCCACTTGCAACTGACCACTGCTGCTCACACAGGTGCGTAGCTCAACTGGTAGAGCAGCGGTCTCCAAAACCGCAGGTTTCAGGTTCGATTCCTGACGCACCTGCTCCACGGATTGCACGGGCGGTTCGCATACGACGAGGGCCGGTGCCTACGGGCGCCGGCCCGATTCGGTATCGATGCCGGTTTCGTACAGAGTCTGGAAGAGGACGGGTATGGCCACCGCAGTTACGCCCAGCGTCGAATTCAAAGCGCCGAACACAGTGCTGCAACTGCTGATCGCCAGTGCGATCGGAGCGGCGTTCGTCCTCGCGGGGATCGTCGTCGCGGCCTACGTCGTGCCGATGCTCTGGGCCGGTTCGACCACGATGGGTACGCCGATTTTCCGGCTCGTCTCCCAGTTCGTCGCTGCCGGGGCGATCATCGCCGTCGGGGCGGTCCTGGCCGGGGCGAACCCGCCCCGCGGCTATCGCGGCGGCGTTTTTCTAGTGACTGCGGCCGTCATCACGCTCTTCTTCGTCGTCCGCGCCGTCGGCTTGAATACCGAAGGGACTGACTACGGTCTGCCCGTCACGCTCGTGACCCTTGGAGTCCTCTTAGGGGCCGCGTTCAAACTGCTCACTTCGCCGCGGGCCGAACGCTGGATGTTCGCCCTCGAAGAGCAAGGCTGGTTCCACGTCTATAACTACAAGAAGACCCAGGGTCTCAAGCTCCGTCGCTATACGCTGCTCGGGTTGCTCATCATCCTCTGGAGCGGAGTCTACACGCTGGTGAGCCACTCGACGCTCGGCACCGGCGACTGGAGCCTTTCGATCCCCTTCCTGAACAAATCGTTCGTGGTCATCACCGAAATTCAGTCCGCGGTGCCCGTGCTCCTCGCGGTTCTCGCGGGTTGGTTCGCCTGGCGGGCCGTGAACGTGCCGAACTTCGCGGACTTCCTGATCGCGACCGAAGCGGAAATGAACAAAGTTTCGTGGTCCACGCGGAAGCGGCTCACGCAAGATACCATCGTGGTCCTCGTCACCGTCGCGCTGCTGACGGCGTTTCTCCTGGTCGTGGACCTGTTTTGGGGCTGGCTGCTGAGTCGGGAATTGGTCGGGGTGCTGCCGCCCAAGTCGAAGACTCCGGCCGGGGTGGTCGCCGACCCGCTCGCCGGCAAAGACATCGACTGGTGACCCGCGTTTCGCCGCCCTCTACTGGTACCGCCATGAACGCCGAAGATCCGATCGCCGAGACCGAACCCGCCGAGGCGCCCGAGGCCGAGGCGGAGATTGAGGAGGAGGGTGAGGAAGCGAGCGAGACCGTTGCGGACGTGCCCGCGCTCGCCGAACCGGTGCCTCCAGCCAATCTTAAGAAGTGGTACGTCGTCAAGGTCACCAGCGGCCGCGAAGAGTCGATCAAGGCGGCCATCGAACGGCGGGTCAAGATCGAAGGCCTCGAAGAATTCTTCGGCCAACTCCTGATTCCGGTCGAGAAAATCGTCGAGATCCGCAAGGTCAAGGAAACCAAGAACGGCGAGAAGATCACCAAGGAAAAGCGCGTCACGAAGGACCGCAAGAAGTTCCCCGGCTACGTGATGGCCGAGGTTGAATTCAACGACCGCATCTTGTACCTGTTCCGCGAAACGTCTGGAGTGGGCGATTTCGTCGGGGCGACCGGCCCCATGAAGCCCCCGCCGCCGATGACCGACCGCGAAGTCCAACAGATGCTCGGCGGCGTGGTCGGGCCCGATGAGGGGATGAAGGGCAAGGTCGTCAAACTCGAGTTCGAGAAGGGCGACAAGGTCCGCATCCGCGAAGGCGCTTTCTCGAGCATGGAAGGCGAAGTCAAAGTCATCACCGAACCGAAGGAACCGGGCGAAACGCCCAAGGTCACGGTCGAAGTGCTGATCTTCGGACGCCCCGTGCCCGTGGAGCTCGACTACTGGCAAGTCGATAAGATTTGAGCGGATCGGCTTGACTCCTGATACCACTTACTAGAATTCCTGACTCCCCTCCGTCCGACTCGGACGGAGGGCGATTTTTTTGAAGACACTGGAAATAGGAACGACCCTGGTCCGGCGTGCGCGGCAGGGCGTGATGTGCTGAAATGGCCAAGCAAGTGACCGCGTTCGTGAAGTTGCAGTGCCCGGGTGGTTCCGCCACCCCGGCTCCGCCGGTCGGTCCGGCGCTCGGTGCCCACGGCGTGAACATCGGCATGTTCGTGAAGCAGTTCAACGACAAAACGGCCACCCCCGAAATGAAGGGGTTGATGCTGCCGGTCGTGATTACCGTTTATTCGGACCGCAGCTTCGAGTTCAAGATCAAATCGCCCCCCGCGGCGATCTTGCTCAAGCTCGCGGCGAAGATCCCGCACGCCAAGAAAGCCGGCGGCAGCGTGATCCCCGCGGACAGTAAGGTCGGCGGCAAGTACAAGGGCTTCTCCGTGACGAAGGAGCAAGTTCTGGACATCGCCAAGAAGAAGATGGCGGACCTGAACGCTCGCGATGTCGAGCACGCCGCTCGGATCATCGCTGGCACCGCCCGTAGCATGGGCCTCACGGTCGCCGAGTAATCCTCGTGGCCGTTGTCGAATCGAAGTTCTAGCTTTGTGTTTCTCCCGCACCACTCGGCTCGTGCCGCGTGGGAGGACTCATCGGCGAAAGTCGCCGGACGAGACCGCCAACTGGAGTTTGAGAGTTATGGCGAAAGCACCCGAAGACCCGACCACGGCGGAGCCTGCAGCCAGTCCGCCTCCTGCAGCGGCCGCCCCCGCGCAAGCGACGATGACGGCGGCCGAAGCTCTAGACACGACGAAGAAGAAAAAGAAGAAGCCCGGCGTGCCGCCGCGGCGGGGCAAAAAGCTCCGCAACGTGCTGAAGAGCCAAGCCCAAAAGGTCAAGGCTACGCCGGTCCTCGGGGTCAAGCAAGCTCTGGTCGCGCTCAAGAGCTTGAAGCGGGCCAAGTTCGACGAGACCGTCGAAATCCACATCAACCTCGGCATCGACCCCGCTCAGTCGGACCAAATGGTCCGCGGTAGCGTGGCCTTGCCGAACGGGATTGGCAAAGCAGTCCGCGTGGTCGTGTTCTGCCAGGGTGAGAACGTCGCCAAGGCGAAGGCCGCTGGGGCGGACGACGCGGGCGCAGCCGATCTGGTTGGCAAGGTGACGGGCGGATGGCTCGATTTCGACGTGGCGATTGCCACGCAAGACATGATGGGCCAGGTCAGTCGTTTGGGTAAAGTGCTCGGGCCCCGCGGCCTGATGCCGACGCCCAAGGCCGGTACGGTAGTGCCCGCGGGTGGCGATGTCGCTGCGGCTGTTCGAGAGTTCAAAGCGGGTAAAGTCGAATACCGCTCGGACAAGACCGGACAAATTCACGCCGGCGTCGGCAAGATGAGCTTCGACGACGAGAAGCTCGCCGCGAACATCACGACTTTCGTGGAAACGGTGCGGGCGGCCAAGCCCGCCGGGGTCAAAGGCAATTTCATCAACGGCATCGTGCTCTCCGCCACGATGTGCCCCGGCATCCGCCTTTCCATCTAATTGAATGACCGGGGACGGCTGTCCCTGGGCTTTGAGGGTCCAACGATGAGCAAGAAAATCAAGGCGATGGAAATCGAGGCCCTCCGAAAGGCCTTCGGTGGGGTCAAAGACTACGTCATCATCGAACCGATCAAAGTCGATTCGGCGACGGAGTATGAGTTCCGCAAGAAGCTACGGGAAAAGAAGGTCCGCGCTCTGCTCGTGAAGAACACGTACGCCAAGAAAATCTTCACCGAGATGGGCATCGAGGTGAACGTGTGGTCCGGGCCGACGCTCCTGTGCTGGGGCGGGGCCAATATCAAGGAACTCAGCAATAATGTCGAAGGGCTCATCAAGGATCTCAAGAAGGATCCGAAGAGCCCGGACAAGTTCAAAGTGAAGATCGCCGTGGCCCACGGCCTCGCGGTCTCGATGGATGTTGCGAAGACGATGCCGACGCGAGAAGAAGCGGTCGGAAACGTCCTCGGTGCGCTGCTCGAGGCCGGTTCGAGTCTCGTCTCGGCCCTCGTGGGTCCGGGCGCACAACTCGCCGGCATCTTGAAAGCCATCGAAGAGAAGAAACCCGAAGAGCCCACCGCGGCCCCTGCGGAAGAGGCTGCCCCCGCCGTCGCCGGATAACGAACCACCCGAACCAGCTATTACGAACCCCCGCCGGACCGCTTCACCCGGCACCGAACCCCTCGAAAGGAACGATAAATGAGCGCTGTTGCAGAACTCGGCGATAAGCTCGCCGGCTTGACCATTGCCCAGGCAGTGGAACTCAAGGACTACTTGAAGGAAAAGTACAAGATCGAGCCCGCCGCCGGCGGCATGATGGCCGGCCCTGCGGTTGCGGCCGTTGCGGCCGCCCCGGCTGCGGAACCGACCGAATTCAACGTGATCCTCGAAGCCGGCTACGACGCCGCGAAGAAGATCCAGATCATCAAGGTCGTCCGCGAACTCACCGGCCAAGGCCTGGCGGAAGCCAAGGCCACGGTCGAAGGCGCACCGAAGAACATCAAGGAAAGCGTCGACAAGAAGACGGCCGAAGACATCAAGAAGAAGTTGGAAGAATCGGGCGCGAAGGTCTCCGTCAAGCCTGCCTAGTCGGAAAGTGGAAAAAAAATATTCGGACGGGGTGGCCAGTGCCATCCCGTTCGGGTACGATATTCCATTGAAGTAAAGTCAATCGAATTTTCCGGCTTGCAAACGAAATGTCTCGGGAAACACTTCCCGGCTTTCCGCGCGGGCAATCTCTCGTAGCAGTGGTGACAATGCGCGCCGTCCACTCGCTTCGAACGTCCGTTTCACTACCACTAGCCCGAACCGCCGCCACCGGCCCCCCGGCCGAGGGATCGTTTCGGACGAGCACTGCCCCACTGACCACTATCCAATAACGCATTCCTGCGGTCGTCGCAAGCCCCGTTGCCGTGGATCGGTCGGGTTTTTGCGCCGCCGCGGTTTCGTTTCCGGGAAGGAGTAGCTCCAATGGCCATCCCGGCCGTGCGGATTATCGCCCCGACTGTCGAGCGGAACTTCGGTCGCTTCGGCGACGCGTCTCCCGTTCCACCGTTGACGGACATCCAAACCCGGTCTTACGACCGGTTCTTGCAACTCGACGTGGCTCACGACAAGCGTACGCCCACGGGCCTCGAAGGCGTGCTGCGGGAAATCTTCCCGATCGACAGCTACGACAAGAAAATCCAACTCGAATACGTGAAGTACGAGCTGGGCAAACCCCGCTACGACCCGGACGAGTGTCGCCAACTGCGGCTCACCTACGGTCGGCCGTTCCGCGTTTGGCTGCGCTTGCGCAAGGCCGACGGAACCGCCGTCGAGGAAGAAGTCTACCTCGGCGACATGCCGATCATGATCGGCGGCGGCGAGTTCATCATCAACGGGGCCGAGCGCGTCGTCGTCTCCCAGTTGCACCGCTCGCCCGGCGTCGATTTCGTCGTCGAACGCGAAGCGGACAAGGACTTGCACTCCTGCCGGATCATCCCGGAGCGGGGGAGCTGGATCGAGATCAACGCCACGAAGAAGGACACGCTCGGCGTCCGCATCGACCAGTCCGGAAAATTCAGCGCGCTCACGCTGCTCCGCGCCATGGACCCGATGTACTCGTCTACCAGCGCTATGATCCGCGAGTTCTACCCGGTCGAAACGATCAAGTTGAACAACGCCGAAGCGCGCAAAAAGCTCGTCGGCGACGCCGAGACCGCGATCCCGCCGATGATCGCCGTGGACGACGTGATCGACCCCGAGACGGGGGAAGTCTACGTCGATGCCGGCAAGCCGTTCTCGCAGAATTCGCTCGATAAAGTGCTCACGTCGCACCTCAAGGAAGTGGTCGCGCTGCCGACGCAGAAAGACCCGATCATCGTCACGTCGCTCGGGGAAGACGGCACCGACACGCACGAGGCGGCGCTGCTCAAAATCTACCAGCGGCTCCGCCCGGGCAACCCCGCCCAGTTGGAGAAGGCCCGCGACCTGTTCCGCGAAAAGTTCCTCGACCCGAACCGCTACCGCCTCGGCCGCGTCGGCCGGTTCCGGATCAACCGCAAGTTCGACCAGACCGTCCCCGAAACGGAAATGACCCTGCGGGCCGTGGACTTCGTCAACGCGATCAAGTACCTGCTCGATCTCCGAGCCGGGAACGGCGGCGTGGACGACATCGACCACTTGGGCAATCGCCGCTTGCGGACGATCGACGAGTTGGCCTCGGACGAACTCCGCAAGGGTTTCCTCAAGCTCCGCCGGACCGTTCAAGAGCGGATGGCGATCAAGGACGCCGAGGAAATGACCCCGCGGACGCTCATCAATCCGAAGAGCGTGTCCGCAGCGATCGAGTACTTCTTCGGTCGCAGCGAACTCTCGCAGGTCGTGGACCAGACGAACCCGCTCGCCCAACTCACGCACGAACGGCGGCTCTCCGCGCTCGGGCCAGGCGGCTTGAACCGCAAGCGAGCCGGGTTCGAAGTGCGGGACGTGCACATCTCCCACTATGGCCGAATTTGCCCGATCGAAACCCCGGAAGGGACGAACATCGGGTTGATTTCGAGCCTCGCGATCTTCTCCGAGATCGACGAGTACGGCTTCCTCACGACGCCGTACCGCGAAGTTAAGAACGGCAAGCTCACGCTCGACGTGGTCAAGCTCCGGGCTGACGAAGAAGCCCGCTTGAAGCTCGCCCCCGCCGATATTCCGACGGAAGGGGACAAGATCAGCGGCGAGCGGATCAACGGCCGGATCACGGGCGAGTTCGGCATGATTCAATCGAATCAGGTCGAATACATCGACGTTTCCCCGAAGCAGATGGTCGGCGTCTCCGCGGGGTTGATTCCGTTCCTCGAACACGACGATGCCAACCGGGCGTTGATGGGTTCGAACATGCAGCGGCAAGCAGTGCCGCTGCTCGTGCCCGAACCCCCGATCGTCGGCACGGGTCTAGAAAAGGAAGTCGCTCGCCACTCCGGGATGCTGGTGCGGGCTCAGGAAGACGGCACGGTCGTCTACGTGGATTCGGAACGCATCAAGCTGGAAGAAAAGGACAAGATCGTCCGCGAGTACGTGCTGCGGAAGTACCACGGCCTCAACGAGCGGACCTGCTTGAACCAGAAGCCGATCGTCAAGATCGGGCAGAAGGTCAAGAAGGGCGTCGTCATGGCGGACGGAGCCGCGACGTACCACGGCGAGTTGGCCCTCGGCCGGAACGTGCTCGTCGCGTTCATGTCGTGGGAAGGTTACAACTTCGAAGATGCGATCATCATCTCCGAACGGCTCGTGAAGAACGACACGTACACTTCGATTCACATCGAAGAGTTCGACATCGAAATTCGCGAGACGAAGCTCGGCAAGGAAGAGTTCACGCGGGACATTCCGAACGTCTCACCGAAGGCCCTGAACAACCTGGACGAGTTCGGCATCGTCCGCGTCGGGACGTTCGTCAAGCCGGGCGACATCCTCGTGGGCAAGGTTTCTCCGAAGTCGCGGAGCGAACTGACGCCGGAAGAAAAGCTCCTGCACGCTATCTTCGGCCGGGCCGGCGAAGACGTGAAGAACGACTCGCTCGAAGTTCCTTCGGGCATCGAAGGCATCGTCATCGCCACGCACCGGTTCAGCCGCAAGGCGAGCATGACGGATGACGAGAAGAAGGAAATCGCCAAGCGCGAGAAGGAGATCAACGCGGAGTACTCGGAGAAGATCGCCGAGCAGTTCCGCGAGTTCGTCGAAGCGCTGTCCGAAGTGCTCGACAAGAAGGATCTCAAAGACCCGAACACGGGCAAGATCCTCGGCTCGGAGAAGGACGACAAGGTCGTCGCCGAGCAGGCCAAGGCGTTCAAGCTCGATCACCTGGACTTGCGCTCGCCGGACAAGTCGAAGCCGGTCCACAAGATCTACGGCCGGCACTGGGAGCGGATTCAGTTCTTCATCGACGAGCAGGAGCGCAAGCTGCACTCCCTCTCGCGCGGCGATGAACTGCCGAGCGGCGTTCAGCAGATGGTCAAGTGCTACGTCGCCACCAAGCGGGTGATCTCGGTCGGGGACAAGATGGCCGGCCGGCACGGCAACAAGGGGGTCATCTCGAAGGTGCTCCCCGAAGAAGACATGCCGTACCTCAAAGACGGCACGCCGATCGACATCATCTTGAACCCGCTCGGCGTGCCGAGCCGGATGAACGTGGGCCAGATTCTGGAAACGCACCTGGGCTACGCCGCGGCGAAGCTCGGCTTCAAGTCGATCACGCCCGTGTTCGACGGTGCGACGGAAGAGGAAATCCACGCCGTTCTGAAAGAGGCAGGCTTGCCGATCTCAGGTAAGAGCGTGCTGTACGACGGCCGGACCGGCGAACGCTTCGAGCAACCGGTGACGGTGGGCTACTTGTACATGCTCAAGTTGCACCACCTCGTGGACGACAAGGTCCACGCTCGGGCAACGGGGCCGTACAGCCTCATCACCCAACAGCCCCTCGGCGGGAAAGCCCGCTTCGGCGGCCAGCGGTTCGGCGAAATGGAAGTGTGGGCGCTCGAGGCCTACGGCGCCGCGTACATCCTGCAAGAACTGCTCACAGTGAAGTCGGACGACGTCGAAGGCCGCACGAAGATCTACGAGAGCATGGTCAAGGGCGAGAACACGCTCGAAGCCGGCACCCCCGCGAGCTTCGACGTGCTCACCCACGAAATCCGCGGCCTCGGGCTGAACATGCAGTTGGAGAAGAAGCGAGTCTAAGCCGTGAGTGAACCCATTTACAAGATTTTGGCTGGGGTTCACCGATGCGTCGCTGCACGCTTGGCAGGATTGACGGAAATCAAAGCGTGCATCGACGACGGTGGCAATCTAGGGCCGGAAGTCCTAATCCGGCTCGATGCCATCGTCTCGGTCAAAAGCGAAATCGGACGTTTCGACCGCAACCGGGATTTCCATGAACTACTTCGGATCATGGCGAATGATGTCGAACGAGAACGATTGGAGGCAATTGAACTCATGCAGATTTCCGAACGCCATGCGAAGTATTTCATTCGGGTTGCAGATGTACGTGTCAATCCGTTTTAGTGCGGGCGAGGTGAAATAATGTCCCACGATGAACGCGAAATTTTGAACGCAAAAATCGCCGAAATATTAAGCCAAGCACTGGTGATGACTCGGTCGTACACGAATTCGCCGGTTCCGGGTGAAAACGAAGCCAAACGCGAGGAAATCAACGATTTGGCAGACTTGCTCCACAACATGCCAAGATACATCGTCGGCCACGATGAAAATGCAATCGATTCGATGGAGCAATTTCGGGCATCGCTTGTGGATCATGTAGTGCGTTTCTACCCGAATACGAAACCGGAGAATCATCGATACGTCGTGGTTTTGGATATGGACCCCGATGTATTCCTTTCACGGTTCAAACGGCATCAATTGCTGAACAACCAACCAGCAATCGCCTGAGCCAGCACCGAACAACCTCCAAACCAAACGATTGAGGGGGACACAATATGAGCACCGCACCCGCATCGCCTGCCGCCGTCGCCGAGACGGGGAACTACGACCGGATCAACGACTATGGGGCCGTCCGCATCTCGCTGGCGAGCCCGCACGACATCCGTTCGTGGTCCTTCGGCGAAGTGAAAAAGCCGGAGACGATTAACTACCGGACGTACCGCCCCGAGAAGGACGGCCTGTTCTGCGAGCGGATCTTCGGGCCGGAAAAGGACTGGGAATGCACCTGCGGCAAGTACCGCGGAATGAAGTACAAGGGGATGATCTGCGACCGCTGCGGCGTAAAGGTGACGCACAGCCGCGTCCGCCGCAAGCGGATGGGCCACATCGAACTGGCCGCGCCGGTCGTCCACATCTGGTTCTTCAAGGCCATGCCGTCCCGCCTCGGGACGCTGTTGGACATGAAGACGTCGAGCCTCGAAAAGATCATCTATTTCCAGGACTACGTCGTCGTCGATCCCGGCGAAACGGCCCTGAAAGAACGGCAACTGCTCACCGAAGACGAGTTCCGCCACTACCGCACGGAGTTCGGCGACACGTTCGAAGTGGACATGGGCGCCGAGGCGATCAAGAAGCTGCTGGAGAAGCTCAACCTTGTCGACGTTTCCAAAGACTTGCGCGACCGGCTCGACAAGGAAATGCTCCGCGGCGAGAAAGCCTCGAAGCAGCGGCTCAAGGAACTCGTCAAGCGGTTGAAGACCGTCGAGAGCTTGCGCGACTCGTCGAACAAGTGCGAGTGGATGGTCCTGGAGTGCATTCCGGTCATCCCCCCGGACCTTCGGCCGCTCGTGCTTTTGGACTCGGGCAACTTCGCCACGTCGGACTTGAACGACCTTTACCGGCGGATCATCAACCGAAATAACCGGTTGAAAAAGCTCGTCGATTTGAACGCGCCGGAGGTCATCATCCGCAACGAAAAGCGGATGCTGCAACAGTCCGTGGATGCCCTCTTCGATAATAACCGCTGCAAGCGGCCCGTGCTCGGTTCCTCGAACCGACCACTCAAGTCCCTCACGGACATGATCAAGGGCAAACAGGGCCGCTTCCGCGAAAACCTCCTCGGCAAACGGGTCGATTACTCGGCCCGTTCGGTCATCGTCGTCGGCCCGGAACTCAAGCTGCACCAGTGCGGCTTGCCGAAGAAGATCGCGCTCGAACTTTACCAGCCGTTCATCATTCGCCGGTTGAAGGAACTCGGCCACGCGGACACGATCAAGTCCGCGAAGAAGATGCTCGAACGCAAGGACGAGCAGGTCTGGGACATCCTGGAAGAAGTGACCAAGAATCACCCGGTGCTGTTGAACCGGGCTCCGACGCTTCACCGGATGGGCATTCAAGCTTTCGAGCCGACGCTCATCGAAGGGAACGCGATCCGGATTCACCCGCTCGTTTGCAAGGGGTTCAACGCCGACTTCGACGGCGACCAGATGGCCGTTCACTTGCCGCTCTCGATCGAAGCGCAAGTGGAAGCCTACGTGTTGATGATGTCCACAAACAACATCTTCAGCCCGGCGAACGGCAACCCGATCATCACGCCGTCGCAGGATATCGTGATGGGGTGCTACTGGCTCACCACGGGCCGGGGCGAAGAAGGCGAGAAGATCGAAGCCGGCGACGGCATGATTTTCCACGGCCCCTCGGAAGTGTTCCGGGCGCACGCCGAGGGCAAGCTCGGGTTGCACGCGCGGATCCAGGTCCGTTTGCCGCTGGATAAAAAGGTCATCAGCGAGATCAAGAACGAACGCGGCACGAGCATGGCGGAGGAACTGCCCCGCAAGCCCAACGGCCTCGTCCGCACGACCGTGGGCCGGGTGATCTTCAACGACATCTTGCACCGCAAGATGGCGTACTACGACCTGTCGTTGGGCAGCAAGTACCTCAGCCGGATCATCGCGGACTGCTATCAGGTCTTGGGTCGCCGCGACACGATTGCGCTGTTGGACCGGATGAAGGAAATCGGCTTCCGCGAATCGACCAAGTCGGGCCTCAGCTTCGCCGCGAGCGACCTGCGCACGCCGGAGAACAAGGAAGCCGTGCTGAAGGATAAGGACAAGGAAGTCGAGAAGCTCCGCAAGCAGTACGAGCGGGGCATTATCACGGATCAGGAGCGGTACAACAAGACGATCGACCACTGGA
>Ga0209591_10004224_pt1 | contig 16369 bp, 17 predicted proteins | sample MAT01_FD_187207 | JGI IMG/M metagenome (GOLD analysis project Ga0209591, IMG submission 187207) | Freshwater microbial communities from Lake Fryxell liftoff mats and glacier meltwater in Antarctica - MAT-01 (SPAdes) (version 2) | ecosystem: Environmental > Aquatic > Freshwater > Ice > Liftoff... | reverse complement strand
GATGCGCTGCTCCAGCTCCACGGTGGGCACCTGCAGCAATTTCATCAATTGGATCTGCTGGGGCGAAAGCTTTTGTTGGAGCTTTTGGAAAAGGCCTTGTTTTAACATGACGGGGTAAAAATACGGGAGGCGTTGACCGGTAGCGCAATCGAATTTTTTGCTAACACAGAAAGTAGGGGTCGGTGGGCCTTGGACAAGGAGATGTAATACCATTTCGCATTACAGATCCGCCCAAAGATGCGCCGCTATTTTCCCCGCCAACGGGACGGAACATTCGCATGCCGGTACGAAGAGGGCGCTGCTTAGCGTTGCCTACGGAGCGACCTCGTCGGAGAAGGCATGCGGATGCTTCGGCTTCTCTCAGCATAAGCAAAGAGCAAGTAGAATGGACGGGTTTCCATTCCGAATTGGTATTACCCGGCATAGCACTTGGTCGTGCTCTTTCCTCCCCCATCTACGGACCCTCTGGCACCACTTGGGCAACGCAAGAACCGTTCATCCCGATCCGTGCCCGGCAAGAGGCGGGCTTCGATTTCTCCGCGGCGAAGAACCAACACCGGCATGCGCCTCTTTGCATTCACCCTGTCCTTGGCCGCCCTCGGCTCCTCTTGGGCACAGGAACTTCCAAGAACCACCTTCCACGGCTTCTTTCCGGCCCCCTTGGAACACAGTGGCTGCGTGGTACAGCGTATCGCAACAGATGGAATGGCTAAGCGTGCCGGCCTTATGGAGGGAGATACCCTGATCGCCCTCGACGATCCTTCAGTGGGTGCCGGTACGGAATGGAACGGGACACTTCCGCCCAGCGTAGCCGGAACACGCATCACCTACACCGTTCTGCGCAATGGCGAAAAAAAGAAGCTGAGCGCCACGGCCGTGGGCAGACCCCTAGAGACGGCCGCCGACCTGGACTACAGCTACACGCAGGTGGCGCATGCCGATGGTGCATTCAGTGCGGTGCTCACCCGACCGAAGGACACGCAAGCCGCGCTGCCCGCCGTTCTCTTCATTCAAGGGTGTGTCTGCAACTCGGTGGTCGACCTTCCAGAATGGCATCCCTATCGCGCCTTCACCGATGCGCTGGCGCGCGGTGGCTACGTAGTGATGCGCGTGGAGAAACCCGGCATCGGCGACAGTCGTGGCACACCGGCCTGTGCGGATATCGACCTGCACGAAGAAGCGGCGGCCTTTGCTTCGGCCCTCAAGCAGTGCCAGCACATGGCCGGAGTGGACAGCACCCGCCTCTACATCATGGGCCATTCGCTCGGCGGCATCATCGTGCCCATGATCGCCGATGCGGCTTCGTTGAAAGCCATCGCCACATACGGCACCTCCCACCTGCCCTGGCTCGAGTACTTCTTCCAAATGCTCCGGACCCAAGGCACCTATGCCGGTGCGGACCCGCTGCAGTTGGAAACCAACATGCGCAGTTACCACCGCCTGCTTTACGCCCTGTTCGTGGAACAACGCACACCGCAAGCCCTTGCTGCCATGGATCCCACGTGGGGCAGGGCCCTGCGAGATGACTTCAAGTGGGACGGTGGGCGCCGCCTTCTGGGACGCGACGTGCGCATGTATTGGGACTTCAACACCGTTGATCTATCGGCCGCTTGGCACGCGGTGTCCGTGCCCGTGCTCTCCATGTATGGCACGGCGGATATGGAGGTCATGAGCCCCGACCCATCGCAACAGATCACACGCATGGTGGACCATGGTCACCCTGGGAATGGCACCTTCCGCTCGTTCCCTGGCACCAACCACTCCTTCATTCGCACCGGGTCCATGGAACTGGAGTATGCGTCGGCCGACATCCCGGCCTATTGAGTACTGATGCGCACCGCGTTCGACACCACCGTGCCAGCGGCCTTTGTGTAATGGGCCAAGTCGCATCCCTGAGCGCGCAGAGTATCCTGCTGCACTCGGACAGCAGAAGTTGTGCGATAAAGAAGCGCACAAGAACAGCGCGCAACAGCCCTGCATCTCTTGGATGTGTGATCTGTTGGTGGCCGCGCAGTGGATGTGCGTGTGATCAGCTGGCGTTCTATCGGATCCGTTATCCGTGCCTATCATCGCTTTGTATGAAGTTCGTGTGAAGACCGTGTTATCCGCTTAAAGCTGATCACTCGCTTCGTGATCCCGCCGCGGATGGAACGCCGGGGCGGGTGACCAGCACGCATGGAGTTGAGTACCGGCCACCGTATGGTAGGTGTAAGCGATCACTTCACTCGGTTGTCAGGCCCGGCAAGACAAGGCACCGCGCACGGGTAGAGGCCGAAACCGCTTCGACCGACAGCACAACAGAGCGGGCTTTGGTCCTTGTCAATTCCGTTCCATTTCGACCGTCCTACAAAAGAAAAGCAAGAATGTTACGCATGATCCAAGGAACCCGGACAGGTGAAAAAGACGTGGGTCAGCGGGTGAATTTTCACCAAGCTCGGATCGCTTAGGAGCCGTTATGTTTGCTTCTCATGAACACCAGCATGATCCACCCTGCAACACGTGTTGATCCGGTCGGCCGACGCAGCTACGGTGTTGCACCAAGTGCCCGGTTGAACAAGGCCGTGATCACTGTAGCCCTGATCGATGATCACGCCTTGGTGCGCAAAACGCTGGTGGATCTGATCAACGCCATGGGCAGGTACCGCGTAGTGCTGGAGGCCAGGCACGGCGCGGAATACCAAGAGCTGGTGCGCAAGGGGCAGCAGGTGGATATCGCGATCGTTGCCCTCAACCTACCCCTGATGGACGGCTACGAGACCCTGGCCTGGATCACGGCCGAACGCCCGACCACGCGCGCGCTGGCGCTCACCTTCGAGGCCACCGACGATAAGGTGATCATGGCCCTGCGCAACGGCGCCCGTGGCGTGCTGCTCAAGAACATGGAGCCGGGCGAACTGGAAACCGCGCTGGTATCTACACGCACCACCGGCTATTACCACAACGATCTGGTACACAACAGCCTGATGAACAACCTGGCCAAGAGCACCAGTCAGGAACCCGACCAGAGCCTCCTGCCCCACATGCCCAACCCGCTCACCGCGCGCGAGCTGGAGTTCATTGCGCTGGTGTGTCGCCCCGATGAACCCACCTACGAGCAGATGGCCGATAGCATGGGCGTAAGCCGCCGCACCGTGGATGGCTATCGCGTCGCCGTGTTCCAGAAATGCGGCATCAAGAGCAAGAGTGGTGTGGTGCTCTTCGCCACCAAGTTCGGGGTGATCAAGGCGTAGCGTTCGTTCAGGCTCGTCAGTGCGCATTACTGCGCGGGCGATCGGTTATCGCGCCCACCCGCCCTCTCCGTGATCGTTACGCCGGAAGCCTGACGAAGGAAGGGTATTCGGCTCCTCACCCTGAAGTTGTGGATCTTATTTAGGGCGGGTCATCCGGCTTCGTGGTCGCAGGATCCCTTCGTTCCGCTGGAAAGCCTGTGGAGGTGAAAAGATCACCTCCGTAAAGGAGGGCTATGTGCGCATCAGTGCGCAGAACATCCCCGTGGGCAAGACCCACGAAGAGGCGTTGAGGGCGCGGATCAGGACGTTGTGATCATACCGACCTTTCATACCATTTCGCATTACAGATCCACCCAAAGATGTGCTGCTATTTTTCGCGGAACGATCTCCTTGGAGAAGTAATACCATTTGGAAGTAGAAATGAGTCCGATCTGCTCGCTCTTTTCCGCCCAGGCTTCTTCAAAAAATAGTTCCGTAGCTAAGGCTATGCAACGATTTTTTGGATCGCCTGGCCAAAAAATAACTCCGCATCTTCGGACACATTTCTACTTCCAAATGGTATAATGGGGATGCTTCGGCTTCTCTCAGCACAAGCAAAGAGCAAGCAGAACCTGTCCCGCCTTGCGGGATCGGGTCGATCTGTAATGCGAAATGGTATTACACCCCCAACAACGCCTTGAACCGCTTCGCATACGTCTCGCTGATCGGCAGCGGTCCAACGGCCAATACGGCCATATCGCGTTCAACGCGTTGCACGGCACTGATCGCCACGATGTGCGAGCGATGGATCCGGCAGTACCGATCGGCTGGTAAGCGTTGCTCCAGATCGCGCAGGTTCTCCAGGCTCAGTATGCGGCCGCGTGCGCGCGTATGCACGGCCACATAGTCGCGCATGGCGGAGATATGCAACACCTCGGCGTGGTCGATGCGCACCACTTCGTGGCCGGTTCTTAGGAAGAAATGGTCGCTAAAGACCGGTTCCGTGATCACCGTGCTGCGTGTGCGCACTTTCTCCATGGCGACGAGGAAGCGCTCGTACTTCACCGGCTTCAACAGGTAGTCGGCCACATCCAGATCAAAGCCGTCCACCGCATGTTCGGTGTGTGCCGAAACGATGATGAACGCACATCGCTCTCCGACCAACTTGATCAGCTGCACACCGCTCAGTTCCGGCATGCGGATGTCGGTGATCACCAGATCCACCTCGGCTGTTCGCAGGTGCTTGCAGGCCAGGATCGGTTCGGTGAAGTGGCCCGCGAGCACCAACCCCGGTGTGCGCTGAACGTAGCCGCGGAGCAGTTCCACGGCCAGCGGTTCATCGTCCACAACAAGGCAGTTGAGCGGTCGCATGGATCAGGTACGGGTCTCCAACGGGATCGAAAGGTCGGCCGTGAAGCAGTCATCGGTCTGGGCGAAGTGTACCTGCGCGCAGCCATCATACAACAAGTGCAAGCGGCGCTTCAGGTCGCGGTTGCCGGTGGGGTTGCCGCCATCGGCAGCGCCTGTGCTGACCGCATTGCTGCAATGGATGTGAAGCCTACCATTGCGCTGTTCGAGCTGCAACAGAAGCGGGATGTGCGCGTGGCAGGGATCACCGTGCTTGAAGGCGTTCTCCACCAGGGGAAGCAGCACCATCGGCGGCAACAACGCTTGCTGTACACCTGCAGGAACGTCGATCTCTAGGTTCAGCGGCTTGGCATAGCGCAGACGTTGGAGGTCCACATAACGCATAACGTGTTCATGTTCCTCCGCTACCGGAACCAGCGGCTGATCGTTCTTCGCCACATAGCGCATCAGTTCGGAGAGGTCGTGGATCGGTGTGCTGAGATCGGCGCCGGGGCGCTGCGCCAAGGCATACAGGTTGTTCAACGTATTGAAGAGGAAGTGCGGAGCGATGCGCGCGCGCAGCATGTCGAGTTCCGACAGGCGTTGTTGGTGAGCCAATACCAGTTGGCGGCGCAGCGCGGCGAATTGGGCTTCCACCGCGTGGACGAGCGCTCCGGATCCGATAGGAAGCAGTCCGTAGCTGAGGTTGTCGAGGGCGATCGAGAAGAAGCCGACCTCCGGCGGATAGTTGGTGGTGCCGCCCAATAGCGGAAGGAGGTATTGATCGCCGATCCACCGCAGCACCGTGAACAGCGCCAGACACGCGCCCAGCAGGATCGGAACGGTCCAGCCGCTCCACGCGCTATCGGCACGACGCCACAGCGCCAGCCGCACCACCATGGCTATGACCATGTGATAAGCACCGAACAACAGGCCGTAGCGCAGCCCGCTGACAGTGATCGGCGTGCCGCTCCGTAGCCACCAGATCAGGTTGTCGAAGAAGCCGAGCGTTACACCGAACAACGCGAACAGCAGCACGAGCAGGCCGGTGCGCAAGCGACCGTTCTCGGTGGACCAAAGGACCGCTTGGGCGCGCTGCGTGGTGCTGGCCATGACTTTTCGAAACTACGACCAAACACCAAGAAGCAAAGAGTGGATCTGCCAATGGGCCGTTCCGATCGGCAGGTGTAGCGCAGACCGATAAGGGCCGTTCGCCGATCGGTGTCGCGCTTGCCGATCCACTGCGATACCGGCCCAGCAAGGCCGCGTATCGTTGTGCCATTAACACCGATCGCCATGAAGACCCGCCTGCTTTTGTTCGCCTTTGCAACCGTTATACGCGTGTTCGTTCACGCACAAACCTTCAACCCGGACGACATCCTCGTGGGCGATCGCGCGCGGCCCGAAGTGCTCTTGCTCGGCACCTTCCACTTCAGCTACCCAGGACTCGATGCGCACGTCACCGACAAGTCGGAACAGGTGGATGTGCAGGACGCGCAACGCCAGCGCGAGTTGAATGAACTGCTCGATGTGATCATGCGCTTCAAGCCCACCAAACTGTGCGTGGAAACGCAGGGCGCGTGGCTGTGGCACGAGTACCAGGACCACAGAGCAGGCAAGCCCCTCGGCCGGAACGAATACTACCAGCTCGGCTTCAACATCATGGATCGCGCGCGGCTCGATACGCTCTACGCGGTGGATGCCACACCCCTAGTGATGGACCTGCGCTACGGCAGCGACAGTTCCACCTACGCCCCGTGGATAGACTCCCTCTATACCGGTTGGGATCGGGGCGACACGGATGCGGCTTCGCACTTGTACGACTCGTTGTACAGGGCCAATGATGCGTACGAAGTTTCCCATTCGCTTATGGACATATTCCTCACCATGAACGACGACCATGCGCTGGATCGCGGCTTCGGTGCATACCTGAACGGTGGCTTTATGCTGCGCGAACACGACGGTGCGGACATCCTCAGCCTCCACTGGTACAGTCGCAACCTGCGCATCTTCCGCAACATCAAACGCACCACGACTTCACCAGCCGATCGCATCCTGGTGATCTTCGGAGCAGGCCACATGGGTATACTGAAGCACCTGTTCGATTGCGATCCGACCTACCGCGTGCGCACGCTGAAGGAGCTAGCGGGGCGTTGAGTCGGTCGATCACGGTTCAAGTATCCGCGTGGGATCCACCGGCCGTGCCGCCGTGGTATTCGCCAAGAACACCAGCCCATCAAAGTCCGTTAAGGGGTGCATCCGGCTCAGGCGCGCAAGGTTGTTAGTGGCTGCATCCACATCATCGGGCACGCTGTACCCGCCCCACCAGCGGAAGCCATGGCCTGCGGTGCGCCACTGTTGAACCGCATCATCGGTCGGCGCGGCGCGCAGGTCGATGAAATGGTCTGCGGGGTTAACGCCGCTGAGTTCCCATTCCAACGAGCCCTCAACGAGGAGGGTGTGCGTGTAGCGCTTGAAGCTGTGGCCACCCGGTGGCCGCTGTGCCGAGGCTTGGAAGGTTCCGGTGCCGAAGGTGAAGCCCACGCTATAGAACGCATCGCCGAGGGCCTCGCGCAACAGCCCGCCGCTGGCGAGCTCCGCGCTGTTGAGGTAGCTCAACGCGCTCTTCTGCACATGCCCGTTATGTGCCCAGAACACACAGCGGGTAGATGGCTCCCGTTGGGCAAGTTGCAGCAACAGCAGTTAGCCCATGGCGCGATCACGACCACCCGGAGTGCCGTACTGCGTGAAGTACGCACAGAGTTCCTGTGTATGCACCGCGATGGCGTTGCTCTGTGGATCGTTCTTCGTGGTGTGCGCGAAGTCCGCACGCAGTTGCGCGACGTACACCAATACGCTGTCGAACAGAATGCGATCACCTCGGAAGGACGCGGCGACAGCGGCCTCGGCGCGGGGCTTCAAGGCGGCGATGCGCGCGAGGAGGTCGGGATGCGCAGCGAGCAATTCCGTCATGCGTGCTTCCACCGCTTCGCCATCCTGCGCGTCCACACCGAAGAAGTGTACCTGATCGGCGGGGCCTGCGTGTTGGTTCCTGCGCGCAGATCGTCCAGCAGTGCGGCGTTCTCCTCCACCATCCAGATCAGCATGCCGAGTCCGCTCAAGGCCTCCGCACGGTCATTATTCCTGCCAGCGATATACTCCTCACAGGCCCGCGCTTTCGACGCGCTCGCCTCGTACGCCACGTAGCGGTAGCCGGTGTTGCGCACCAGGTGCATGGTCCACGCACGCTTCAGCTCGAAGGATTCGTGCTGCCCGTGGGTGGCCTCGCCGAGCGCGAGCACGCGCACCTCCTTCAGCATGGGATCCAGCGCAGTGAACAGATCTGCGGACGTGAGCGGCGCGGCGGACGATCGCAGCCAACGTTGCACATCCGCGTGCGGCGGCTCTGGTGGTAAATACAGCCTACCTACAGCGCGTGTGAAGGCACTGTCCATGCCCGGCACCAGCACCACGGAGTCCACCTGCTCACCGGGCTTCACCACCACCTGCATTGAATCGTGCTCGCCGATGAAGGTCACGCTGCCGGGGCCATTCCTGCAGATCACCTCCGCAACATCGGGCCGTGCGCTAGGTGTTGCCACCCAGGGTTGGTTTTGAAGAGCGCCGTTGATGCACCACTGGAGCTGCGGCAGTGTGGTATGGAAAACAGGCGGCTGTGCCCATGCGCAGAGCGCGACAATCGATGCGAGGAGAAGGTGCGGCACGCGGACCATCACAAGTTGATAGGACGGTATCATCATGCGAAGTACGGTCACACCTGAATGACGTGCCGCATATCCCCGCCAGTTGTCCGGTCCGTTACGCTTCACAGTCACCGAAGCGTTCACCGGCACTCGACAAACCACTGCGATCTTGCGCTCCTCGTAAACCCAATTCGGGACGGGACAGGTTTCGTCATGGTGCAATAGAGCTTCCAGTATCCCAGCATCCGCACCTTCACCTTCGCGATCGCACTGCCTCGGTCCACCGGCCGCCGCGCCTCCTCGCGCGGTTTCGGACCCAGCCCCAGCTCGCACCGCATCGCGCGGCTGAAGTGGTTGCCGGTAAGCTGCACATCGTGTACGGCCTTTAACAGGTCCGCCTCGCAGCAGTCGATACACAGCACCGTGAACGCCCCCTGCCGTATCGCGCGGCGCAGCGGCTCGCCGCCGGGCCGGTGGCCCATCATCAGCACCCGCACCGCCTCATGCCGCTCCCGCAGTTGGGCCAGCACCGCAAAGCCGTTCATCTCCGGCAGCTCCATCTCCACCAGCACCAGCTCCACCGCCAGCCCCGTGCGCAGGGCGCCCAACAAGTCGCCGCCGCTGGCCACCGCCAACGCTACGGTGTTGTTACCGGCCACCTCCAGCGTATGCACCAGGCCCACCCGCACCAGATCGCGGTGCTCCATCACAGCAACCGTGCAGGGGCCATCCATGGGTTTGCGCTATGTGCGAGGCATGTGCCAGTTCTTCGCTGCACGCAGCACCGCCAGGCAACTGCCCCCAGTGGCGTTCGCGGACCTTGTTCACTTCTTCCCAACGGGATGGATGCGCCATTCGTGCATTCCGCTGCCTGGGCCAGTGCGCAGACTACAGCCACCGGTATAGGGCTTGGAAAGCTACTAAGGCAGCGCTGGCGTGGGCCGTGCGGGGTTTTGGGGGCGGGTGCAGATGGGGGTACCCGTGAAAAATACTCCCCCCTGCCCGTGAAAAATACCCCCCCTTGTCGGGTACCAAACGCTTGTGAATGTAGTGCGGGTGTGGCTGCTTTGCCAGCAACGAAAGCACACCATGACCACCCACCGCATTACGGCATCTATTCTTCGCCTTCGCATTAAGGCGGTAGATGGAACCATCATAGCGCGGTTACCAAGAGGTACCGAGGTGCAACTGGTACAAAGCAGCGCGAACGGCTGGGGTCGTGTTCGTGCCGTGCTCCTCGATGGCGAAGTGGAGGGCTGGGTGAGCATGGCACACGTAGAGGCATTGACTACCACCGCGCCCGTCGCGGAGCCGAAATGGCTGGCCGTGGCGCGTGCGGAGATCGGCGTGAAGGAGTATCCCGGCGCCCAGCATAACCCGCGCGTTATTAAGTACCTCAAGTCCACCACCAACCAAGCCACAAGCGACGAGACGGCTTGGTGTTCGGCGTTCGTGAACTGGTGCGTGGTGCAAGCAGGAGTGGCAGGCACCAACTCTGCTGCAGCGCGCAGTTGGTTGAAGTGGGGCAGGGCCTTGAGCGAACCGGTGCCTGGATGCATGGTGGTGTTCCAACGGGGTTCGAGCCCCACGAGCGGGCACGTCGCCTTTTACCTCGAAACACGCGGCACCGGGATACTGGTGTTGGGCGGCAACCAGAGTAATAGTGTGTGCATTACGAGCTACCCGGCAAGTATGGTTTTGGGGTGGCGGTGGAGTGCATGAATGAAGCAACCATGAACCAAAACCCCACCACAATGGCCACGAAGAAAACCACACTGCGCGTGCTCAATTGTCTCCCATCCGTGAACACCGAAAATGATTGGGACCTACACACTGCGCGTGCCGCCGGAGCACTCCGGGCACCTGCACCGCCACCTCCTTCAAAGGACCTTCGTGCAGATTGGTGGACGATCGGCGACCAAGGGAGTACTGGCTCATGTGTTGGTTGGGCCTGCGCCGAAGGTGTGCTGCGTTGGCATTTCGCAAAAGCCGGAAGGATCGCCACCAACCGTCGGCTAAGCACGCGCTTCACATGGATGGCCGCTAAGGAGATCGATGAATTCACGGACAAACCGACCTCCTTCATTGAAAGCGACGGCACGAGCTTGAAAGCAGCGCTCGATGTATCGCGCAAATACGGCGCGGTGCTGGATAGCGTGTTACCCTTCGGCCGCGGAAGGCTTTATCCGGATGAGACCGATGTGTTCTACGCGATCGCCGCCCAGTTGAAGGTGATGCGCTACTTCTCGTTGGGCCAGGACCTGAACGAATGGCGCCGCTGGCTCGCCAACAAAGGCCCGATCCTTGTTCGCCTGAACTGCGACAACACTTTCATGAATGCGAAGGTAACGCGCGGCAAACTAGCGCGCTACAGCGCGAGCGACAACCTCGGCGGACATGCCGTGGCCCTTGTCGGCTATACCCCTGAGCATTTCATTGTGCGGAACAGTTGGGGCACCACACTTTGGGGTGACAAAGGATTTGCCTACGCCAGCAAGGCGTATGCTGAAGCGGCATTCACGGAGGCATATGGGGTGGAGGTGTAACACAGATATAAGCGGGATCCCACGATCCGAGACCAGATGAACCCTGTTGCAAAAGCCGCCATTGAGAATCCGTATCTCGATACGATCATCTCCCTTGTGCTGGTGTTCGCATTGCTCAGCATCCTCGTCAGCGTGCTTTTGGAGGGATGGAACAAGCGCGTCAAAATGCGCGGCGTGTTCCTGCAGAAAGTCATCTATCGGTTGTTGGATGATCCACTCGATCGGAACTACGGGTACCTCATCTACCAACACCCCATCATCAACAAGATGCGGAAGGATGGGAACAGCTATCCGCATTACATACCGGCGGAAGGATCCGCCAATGCATTGATCGACACCTTGGCGGATGGTGCGGTCACCACTTCCTATCCGGAGGATGATGACGGAAACTATGTCAAGGTGAGCGCCGGTGCTAAAGGATCCCTTTCCGAACGCCTAGTGAAGGGTGTGGGGAACATGGCAGACAGTGAATTGAAGCGGCTGTTCTCCAACTTCATTGATCGCAATTCATCACTGGATCCCAACACCAAGGTATCGATGGACCCGTGGGCGGACGCATCCTCTTCGGCACCGATTTCTACATGACCCTGCGGGAAGCGACCGAAGCCAAGCTCGTTGGCGATTGCCGCGAAAAACCCGGACCCGAACGCTTTGAACGGATCGCAGCGGTGAACACCAACAACTATCTCCGCAGCCATCATTTCGATCCCAGCAAACGATCCCTGAACACCCTCTGAAACACATACCACATGAACAATTTCTTCATCCTTTCACGCAGCATCCTGCCTGCCTTGATGTTAGCGGCTCTTCTATCGTCCAGTTGCGCCACGGTCCATGTTTGGGCCAGCAACGATTCCGACAGCGCCGAGAACACCTGTACGACATGCCACACCACCTCTTGGGCATTTGCGTGGGGCATTGTGCAGCCTACGCCGGTAAAGGCCGACTGTCTCCACAAGGCCGTGAGCCGGGTGCGCGTGAAGACCAACTTGGGCTATGCGCTCATCACCACCATGACGCTGGGCATTGCCATACCGCAGTACGTGGAGTGGGATTGTGCGCCGCAGGATGTACCCACCGGAGACTTCGGACAATAAGACCATGAGCTACCCAACAGGCATCGAACCGCTAGCGCTATCCGAGTGGACCAATCGGCATGGCAACTTCACCCAAGCCCTGCGCCCGGGTGCATCCTTCAAGCTATACAACCGCGACCTGCCCAGCCGCACCGGTTCCTATAACGCGACCACGGACAATTTCCGTTGGTTGATCAAACACGCATTGGAAAACCGATACCGCTTGCGTGCATTGGGCAGAGGCTGGTCCTTCAGCAAGGTGAACGTGAGCGAGGACGGACTGATCGACACAATGGATCTGCGGCTCTCGTTCAACGTTCCCGCATCCTTCACCCACGCCCGGTTCCGTGCACGCGGGGGCGAACCGGGCCATCTTATGTTGACGCAATGCGGCATGAGCGTGGCCATGTTGAACGACCGTTTGGAGCGCGCCGGCGAGCCGCGTCGTTGCCTGCGTGCATCGGGTGCGGCGAATGGACAAAGCATCGTAGGCGCATTCAGCACCAACACGCACGGTGGCGCTTTCCGCTTTGGTGCGGTGCATGATCAGATCGTAGGTCTGCACCTGGTCGTTGGGCCGGACCGCCATGTGTGGTTGGAACGCGAAAGCGACCCCATCGTGGACACCAGCTTCACCGACCGCCTCACCGGCGTGGAGCTGATCCGCAATGACGACCTGTTCAACAGCGCATTGGTGGGTTTCGGCAGCTTCGGCTTCATCCACGGCGTCATGCTGGAAGGGCGATCCATCTGCCTGCTGGAAGACTACCGCAAGATCGGCGTACCGTGGAACGACCGTACACGCGAACTGCTGAACACCGGAGAACTGGAACGTTTCGCCGACATCGTTCCTGGCCCGCTGGGCCAACCCGGTTACGAGCCGTACCATTTCGAGGTGGGCTTCAACCCGCACCAGCTCTTGCCGAACAATTCCGAAAAAGGCCTGTTCCTGCGCGTCATGTACCGGACCGACTACCACGCCGACTACCCACGTATGGCACCCAACCCGGCTTTCGAATATGGCGACAACACCTTCGAGATCCTCCAGCGCGCGCTCGACATACTTGGGCAACGCGGCGAACGCCTTATCCCGAGCATCGTGAATGTGCTCTACCCGCTTGCCTACAAAGAAGGACCGAGGCGCGTGGGCACCATGAGCGAGCACTTCAACAGCACACGCGTTCGTGGTCGTGGTGCGAGCTTGGCCCTTGGATTTGACATCAGCAACACCAGCGCCGCCATCGACTTGGTGCTCGACCTGAACCGCTCGTTGCCCTTCGCCGGAGTATCCGCATTGCGCTTTGTGAAAGGGTCGCCCGCCACGCTCGCCTTTACACGCTTCCCCACCACCTGCGTGTTGGAACTCGATGGCGTGGACAGCGACGGCACCAACGAATTCTACCGCCGCATCGTAGCGCGCATGGACCGATCAGGTATGCCTTTCACCCTGCATTGGGGCAAGGTGAACCACATGCTGAACGAACCCTTGCTACAACGCATGTACCCGCAAGACGCCATCGACACTTGGCGAAAAGCACGCACCGAACTCATGGACATGAACGTGATGGAGGTCTTCAACAACGGCTTTATGGAACGCTGTGGGCTGGATCGGGCGGGGGTGGTGGTGTAGGGTTTGGACATGCGAATAAAACGATGTCCTGTGAAGTTTGATTGAACGAAAACACTATGCCAATACACCGAACCAACGCCTCCGTCCGTAGACCACGAAAGGGACCGAGTACCGAACAAGGATCTGACCGCTATTCGTAAAATGGAAAATAGATGATCGACAACCCCTACCTGGATACCGTCATCTCGCTAGTGCTGGTCTATGCTTCGCTGAGCATAGTTGTAAGCATGGCCGTGGAATGGCTCAACAAGGGGTTGGGCACACGTGGCACATTCCTCAAATCGGCCATCGAGCGCATGATCAACGATCCGAACAATTACGAGTTCGGGCACATGATCTACGCCCATCCGTTGATCGCACGATTGCGCAAGGATGCCAAGACCCTACCGTCGTATATCTCCTCAAGCGCCTTCGCCACCGCTCTTATCGATCTGCTGGGCGAACGCGGGTGGAGCATGACCAGCAAGGCGGTCGACAACGGTCTGTTCCAATTCGTAAGAACGACCCCGATGGAGTCCTTGGATATCCGATTCAGGCAAGGTTTGGCCTCGCTGGAGGAAAGCCAGATGAAGAGCTTCCTGTTGGGTCTCGCCGACCGTTGCGTGGCTACGAGCGGGGCTGTGTTCCTAGAAGCGCTGCGCAAAGAGATCGCGAACTGGTACGACGATCACATGGACCGCGTGACCGGGGAATACAAGGATACCCAGCGGATGAAGTTCTACGTGTTCGGTTTCGCCGTGGCCATCGCCTTGAACGTGGACAGCATCCATTTGGCGCGGGTGTTCTTCCTGAACGAACCCTTACGCACCAGCATGGTGCAGCGCGCCGAGGAAGCTGCGGACCGCTACGCGCTGTCGCCGGACACATTGAAGCACAACATCGACTACCTGCGCTCCATAGTCGTGGCGCTACCGACGGACTCCTCGGTTGGCGATTCGGTCAAAGTTCCGAAAGGGTTGAAGAAGAGTTTGCAGGTGCTCTTGGGCAAAGCCAAGGGTGAACTGGCGGCCTCGCGCACGGATTCGGTCCTGGCCGCCATTTCGCAATGGGGATTGCCCATAGGCTACGCCGACGATGAACCTCCGGTGATATGGTGCAAGAAGAAGGACAAAAAGAACAAAGTCGTTCAACAGAAGTTGGCACTGCTTAGGACCGACCCGCTATTGCACTACTTCGATGAACGCGCAAAGCACCCCTTGCTCTACGGCTTTCTGTGGCTGGTTGGCATCAGCCTTAGTGGCCTCGCCCTGAGCGCCGGAGCACCTTTCTGGTTCGAGGCCATGGTGAAGCTGATCAACATCCGAAGGGCGGGTGTGAAACCGCAACCCATGCGTGAAGAGCACACCACATGAGCGGCTTAAACAGGATTGATTTGAAAAATACACAAAGGACATGATCTGGCCTGAAGAGTGGTGGTTCAAGAGCCTGCAGATCCAGTGGCTTTGGAAAGAACTAGGAACCAAAGGGCAAGGAGTCACCGTGGCGATTTGGGATTCTGGATTGGATAACCTGTTCGGGTTCATGGACCGTGAGCGAACTCGCGGGAAGAACTTCCTCGATGGTCGTGGAGAGGACTACTTCGGCGATGACAATTGGGAGCGGCACGGCTCCGAGGTGGCAAGAATCATTGCAGCTTCTGGTGACCATTGGGGCATAGCTCCGGAAGCTTCGCCCATCATAGCGCGCGCAGTTGATGATCGTAGTCTGTCCGATTTCCGTCTGTTCATGAAGGACCCCAGCATCGGTAAGGCTGACATCATCAACATCAGTCATGCGTTCCTGCCGAGCGTGGATGAGCACAAGGACGTGATCGCGGCGATGAAGGACACTATCCCCAAAAGCACCAAGATCATTGTGGCGGCCACGGGGAATTATGGCCATTCGTCGGGAGCGATTGAAACGATACCTGCTGCGCTCCCGGGTGTGATCAGCGTGAACGCTACTATGAACGAGCACCACGAGATTTACCCGTATTCCACCGGGCTGGGAGAAGTGACCTTATTGGCACCGGGCGCGAACATGAAGTGCTACTTCTCCGGCGAGCCGCTCTATGGTACCTCCTTCGCTTGTGCCGTTGTATCGGGCATTTGCGCGCTGGCCGTATCCTTCTTGCGCAACGCGAACAAGCCGCATGGCCCCGACATCATCAAGCGTGTTTTGATGGCTTCATGCGACACCCAAAGTGGTTGGATCCCCGGACTACACGGCTCCGGTGTGCTCAACGCTCGTCGATTGGCCCAGAACCTCAAATCCCTTTGACCCATGACCGCACACATTCAACACCGCGTACATTCTTGGCACCCACTACTGCATTGGCTCATATGCGTGTTACTTGCACATACCACCTCGGCGCAGACCCGCTCGCCATTGGCCGATGCGATACGGCTTAAGGAACTGGCCATAGAGCGAACGGCGGCGAAGGTGAAGATCACCGATATGTTATTGGTCCATCCCCCATCAATAGCTGCGGATAATACCACGGCACATGCTCAGGAAGTAGTTGCAGCAAGAGTGGCGGAAGAGGCGCTTCGCACTGACGCGGTCGCGATCTTGGGCGCTTACGTTCCATCGGACGCAGGTGTGACGGATGCGGCAGGGGTGGTGAGCTATTTCACGAATCCGGCAAAGAATCCATTTACGGCGAGCAAAGCGATCGTGATCACCGAGAGCGCATCCGGTGGAGGAGCGGGCACTGCTGTGAATGCGGCAACGGGTTTCCTGAATGTCGCCGGCTCCCTCGACGTCACCAACCTCGCCGTGGGCCTCGCCGATTTCCTCATCGATCGCGCGAAGACAGAACTGAACACGGCCTTCTTCGAGCGTTTCCAAGAGGCCTTGCAGAAGGAAGAATTCAAGG
>Ga0209591_10004223_pt1 | contig 16371 bp, 13 predicted proteins | sample MAT01_FD_187207 | JGI IMG/M metagenome (GOLD analysis project Ga0209591, IMG submission 187207) | Freshwater microbial communities from Lake Fryxell liftoff mats and glacier meltwater in Antarctica - MAT-01 (SPAdes) (version 2) | ecosystem: Environmental > Aquatic > Freshwater > Ice > Liftoff... | reverse complement strand
CCGCTAATTCTGCCGCCCATTCTGGCTGACCTTCTGCCGCAAATAAATCCGCCCATGCTGCCACAACCATAAAAGTGCGTGGAATACCTGCATAGCGCCATGCCAGCCTTAGTGATTCGTGTAAATGCTGCCGTGCCATGTCATAATTTTCTTCGACGCGCTCAATATCGCCAAGCCCTTGCAGCGTTTCGGCAAGGTGTCGATAGACGAGGGAATCACTGACGAATTGATATGCTTCATCGCTGCGAAGAAAGTTCAAGTTGATGGTGAAGAATTCTTTAGCGCGTCGAAAGTCGCTTTCTTCATAGGCTAACCAGCCCATATTAAGGTGATAAATGGGCATTAGAACTTTTAAATCAAATTCCTGAGCAATTTGCAGCGCTTGTTCAAAATAATCGTGTGCTTGTTCAAATTTCCGCTGCCTAAGTGCCAACTCCCTCAGCTTAAAATAGCCATCGCCATAACTCAACTCGTTACGGCTACCCAATTGGCTGTTAAGATCGTCGTACCGCTGAAAATAAGCAGCAGCTTCGTCGTAGCGTCCTCGACCCCATGCAATCTCACCCAAGCCAAAGAGGGGTGTCTGCACCCATTGTTCCGGTTGTTCGATGTCATTGACGTATTCCATATATTGACCAAAATAATGTTCTGCCTTATCGAAATCCCCCAATGCAAAGTATATAAACCCCAAATTGCCTAAACATTCGAGAATATGTACGATAATGCCAGCTTTTTGATTCAGAACAAGGCTTTCCTTATAAAATGTGCTTGCGTCAGTATATTTCCCGTCGAATTGAGCATTGATCCCTAGGCTGCCCAAGATCGCGGCAATTACAGATTGATTGCCTACAGACTTCACGCGCACCAAACTATCCCGATATAGATTGTTAGACTCGGTATATCTTCGCCCTATACTTACTACTACAGCTTGGTTGAAGATTACGGTAGCCAGACCCATCCAGTTTCCAGCAGCTTCCATTAGGGTCTGTGCTTTTCCAAGATATTTTTCTGCTTGAGATAAATCTCTCTCAACTGAATCAACCAAAGACCAATGGGCCATCCCTAATAACAAATAACTCCTGGCAGTAAAAAAATGATCTTCCATCTTTTGATACAACATGAGCGCTCGCTCCAAGAAAGACAGTGCATCTAAAGGTTTCATGAGATGAATATGGTAAAGGCCCCCTGCAAATGCCAACATTGCTTGTGCTTGGGTTATGCTGGAATCACTTAACAGCACTTCACTTTCTTTGCGTAACCGTTCCGCCTTTTCCATTTGATAGAGGTGGCAACAGAAAAAGGATTGAAGTGATAAGGCATAACTCAATGTATCATGATGTTCCGGCGCAAGTGCGCTTTCACGAAGTTGAGGAGTAAGCTCATCCAGCAGCGCCTCACCTTCCACCCACAGCCCGCGAAAAAAGACATAAATCCATATCGCAGGCAGCGCCTCTATGATAAGGCGAAATTGCATCGTCTTCGCAGCGTGAATAAGCGCCACCCGCACATTATCCATATCGGTTGCAATATCGTTGATCGCATTCAACTGCTGGTCTTTGCCGCCACCTTCGAGTTCTGGTCGGCGTTGATGCAATGCGTTCAAATAATACGTGCTGTGGGCATCTCCCACCGAAGCGGTATCCCCCGAATTTTCCAGACGTTCCTCGGTATACTGGCGCAGCAGTTCATGAATGTCATAGCGTCCGCTGTTGGGGTCACGCCGCAGCAGCGATTTATTCACGAGTGATGTTAGCGTCCGTAAGTTAGCACCTGCGACGGCTTGGGCCGCCTGCCGTGTGAAACCGCCCCGGAACACTGCGAACCTGATAAATACGTCGCGCTCTGCTTCACTGAGCAAGTTCCACGAATACTCAAACACGGCGCGGATACTGCGCTGGCGAGTCGGCACATCGCGTAAATCTGTCTCCAGAAAATCGATGCTTTGGCTGATCTCGTCCGAGATTTCTTTGATCGCAAGCGACTCTACCCATGCCGCCGCCAGCACGATCCCCAGCGGCATCCCCTGCACTTGACGACAAATGCGGGCGACATAAGGCAAATCGTCGGCGCGGAGTTCAAAGCCCGGTTTCGCCCGTCGTGCGCCCTGCATAAACAGCTTCACGGCGCTGTATTCGAGCGCGGTTTCCGGCGTTTCCCAATCTGGGAAGTCCAGTCCATCCAGCACGAAAAGCGTTTCGCCACTCAGATTAAGTCTTTCTCGTGAAGTAGCAAGTATTTTGACATGCGGCGCGGCTGCCAGAATTTCTGCGATGATGTCTACCCCATCCAACACATGCTCGAAGTTATCCATCACCAGTAAGAGCTGCTTCTCACGGAAAAAGTCGAGCAATTGCTGTCGTGGCTCGCCACCCGGATAAAATTGAAAATTCACCGCATCGGCAATTGCCGGGATAACGTTATCGGCGGAAGTGATCGGCGCGAGGGCGACGAAATACACACCGTTAACGAAATTGGGTAATTGCGCGGTGGCAGTTTCCAATACCAGCCGTGTTTTGCCCATGCCGCCCGGCGCGAGGATCGTAATCAAGCGCAGCGCAGGATCATTTAACAATCTTGCGAGTTCCGTCAATTCCGCCTCACGCCCGACGAAAGGCGTGGTTTGCGCGGGGAGATTGTGTTTAGGTGCGTCGGTGGTGGGTGTCGGAGTGGCAAAGGGATCACTGGTCTGGCGATTTACTTGGGCGGACACCCGATACGGTGTTCCTACGGACGCGCCTTTTTGAATGGCCTCTAATTCTGCGCCGACCAAACGCGCACTCGAAATCCGCGCATTTTGATCTTTTTCCAACATGCGATAAACCAAATCGATGAGGGCAACCGGACAATCGGGACGCAGCGCTTCAAGATCAGGCGTGGGCTGCGTCAAAATGGCGGTAATGATCTGCATGATGTTTTCGCCAGCGAAAGGCCGTTGCCCTGCTAACATCTCGAACAACATCACCCCAAACGCCCATAAATCGACGCGGACATCCACTGTGTCGCCATTGAGTGTTTCTGGTGGTAGATAATCCGGCGTACCGACCAGCATCCCCGATTCCGTGATGCGCTCTTTGGCTATCAAATACGCTACGCCGAAATCGGTCAGGCGCGGGGTGCCATCATCGGCAATCAGGACATTGGCAGGCTTCAGGTCACGATGGATAATTTTGAGATGATGTGCGCGGGTGAGCGCATCCGCTAATTCGAGCGCAATCGAGAGAACACGCTCTATATCTAGGAGTGAGTCATGACTCACCCCTACCGATTTTAATAAATCATATAACGATCCGCCGCTCATGTATTCCATCACAATACAATGTACGCCGTCCTCGTTGAAGCTATCCAGCACTTTAACAATATTGGGGTGATTCAATTGGCGGAGGGCATCGGCTTCGCGATTAAAACGGGCGATCATCTCCGGCGCGACGAGTTCAGGCTTAAGCAGCTTGAGCGCGACGATCTGACCTGTTGTAGCGTGTGCGGCGCGGTAGACCGTCCCCATGCCGCCCGCGCCAATTTGTTCAATGATCTGGTAAAAGCCAAGTTGGGTATCGATCATGCTGTGCTGCCTATGAAGATGTTTGATGTGATGCTCATAAGTATAACATTTGCGCCGCTGTTGAACGATTTACGACATTAAACACAGCAAATTGCCGCAATTTCACGCTAAGTAACCTCATTGACAATTTAGATTATTTGTTCTATGCTAAGGTATCGCAAACATGCTCAGGAGGTATCTTATGGAAGCGCAAATCCTTGCTAAACCTGCCTTTACCGTCGTTGGCATCAAGTATCGTGGGAAAAATGAAAACCGCGAAATTCCGCAGCTTTGGGATCAATTTATTCCACGTTTAGGGGAGATCACGCATCGCGCCCAACCGATGGCTTCTTATGGTTTGATCGGTAATTTCGACCCATCAACAGGCGAAGTTGACTATGTGGCGGGTCTGGGCGTGGAAAATGTGGCCTCTATGCCAAAAGACATGGTGTGCTGGCATGTACCAGCAGGCCAATATGCCGTTTTCACTACGAAATTGAGCGACAATTTTCAAGCATTTTATCACGGGATTTACACATGTTGGCTGCCACAGTCCGGCTATCAGCACGGCGGAACGCCCGATTTTGAATACTACGACAAGCATTTTAAGGGTGGTAATGAGGATCCGTTTTACATCTACATTCCCATCAAGGGATAACGTCTCTGGCCTATCCACCCTAATTGGGGTTACTCGTCACTCACGCAGCGGAAGCCCACGCTAAAAGAAGTCGTCTCCGGGGGGAGATAATCGCGCTGGGCGGCACGAGCGAAAAATGCCGAATCGTTCCAACTGCCGCCGCGCACGACTTTTTCTGTGCCGGAAGCTGGCCCGGCTGTGTTGACGGCGCGTGAACCGGGCTGACGATACCAATCCGCCGCGTACCAATCCGCCACCCATTCCGCTGCATTCCCGGCAAGATCACGAATGCCGTCGCGGCTGGCGAAGGCCACATGTCCGCCGATGGGCTGCGCTCCGGCGATGATCGTGCCGTCATTATTGGTGCTGCCGCGCACATTTGCCGCCGCATAATCCCATTCGTTGCCCCAAGGATACACCGTCTCGCGGATGCCCCGTGCGGCGTATTCCCATTCTGCTTCGGTGGGCAGGCGGCGACCCAACGACTGGCAGTACGCTCGCGCCCCATACCACGTCACATTTACGGCTGGAAAATCATCAAACGCCGGATTCGACGTATCGTAACCTGTGCCGTCGTAAGTGATGGCGCTGGTGTTGGATTCATAAGAAGTGACGACACAAAACTGCCCGCCGCAGCCATCCAAATGTGATCTTGCGCCAAGCGTATTCAAAAAGTTCACATATTGGCGAAACGTAACTTCGGTGGTGTCCATCCAGAACGTATCAAGTTGCAAGGTGTGGGCGGGGAGTGCATCCGCGCTTAATGCTGGATCGCAGCTTCCCTGCAACGTCGCGCTGCATAGTCGCACGGCTTGCGCGATTTCGTCCGGCGAAGTACCGCGTGTAAACTGCCCACCTTCGACGCGCACCTGAGTCGTGCGTCCGCGATCCAGCGCGATCTGATCGACGGTCAGGGTGCTTGGGGCGGATTCCACTTTAGAGATGGGTTCGCCGAGGATGGGGAGCATCATAATCATGCCGAGGGTCAAAAGTGCCATGAAGGCCAGCGCATAAGTACTATAGTGAGGTCGCATAGCGGCTTTGCGCTCCTTTCTAATTGGTTGACATCAATCTAATATCTTACACCAAACATCCAAAATGTCCTTACCGCGTAGGGCAAACGTAGGGGAATTCTAACGATAATTTACAGATTTATGGATCAATTGAGTGCTGGCGCAGGGAGGAATTATAGGTATCATAGCCTAAACCGAGTATTTTTTATCCTGCTTTTTCTGCAAGCGTTACACGCACTTTCGCGCCAAGTTGATCTAAAAAGCCTGAAAGCACTTCCCACGTTAGCGGAAAACTCGGACTATCAGCCGCGCCGATGTACCCTAGAATATCAATGATTATTTCTTCATTTGGCGCTTCCTCATCACTTTCTAGTAAATTGACGAGCGCATCTTCCGACCAAAGCACTAAGGCGGCTGCATCAAATTCGCCATTTAAATACGCTAGAATTTTTTCGACAATCGTATCCTGTTTTATCATGCTTCATCCTCCAAACCAATAGCCTGATGCCCTATATCTTCAGGGAATTTTTGATGAATTGCAATCAATCGTCCCTCATTATCATACACCTCTTGTACAATCGTGAGGGTATTTTCATGAGCATCAACCGCCTTCACATAACGGGCATAACCGCGAACTTTGCCCGGTATAAGCCGGTAATAACGTCGTCCGCCATCTGGTAAATCATCCCAAAGGGTAAATCGCCGTTCATTCGATTTGCGTGTCGCCATAAATCAGCTTTCCCTGATCGCGGTTGTAAGTTTATCAAGTGGGTAAGATGCTGCTTTAAATTTCTCAATATCGAATTTACCTTCCTGCCATTCTGTAGGCAGGGTCAGCGTAATCTGTCCATTTTCCTGAATCGTGGCTGTAAGTTTCATCGCTGTTTTTCCTTGTTTCTTCTCGTGCGATTGTAACAGATCAAACCAAATTCCACTTACGTAACTCACCTTACGCAGCCAGCCGCTCCGGGTTCAAAACCCAGAGCTACGCGCAATCTGGAAACCTCTAAAGAGGTTAAAGAACCTTTTTACTTAACCCCTTCAGGGGTTTTTAAACCTCTAGCTGGCAGTTTTGAACTGCCAGTGTCCAGTGATTTGAGTGTCTGCGTAAGATCAGTTACGTAAATAATCAGGCCTAAGTTTTAGAACAACATCTACGCAAATCAATCCTGTAATAATATAATTTATAATACTATATACCCATATCCCTAAAACAATGTTTCCTTTACTATTTTTATAAATGGATAAGCATTTAGAAGGTATACATCATGAATCGTCGGCTCAGCCGCAGCATCATTGGGACACTTCTTTTAATTATCTTCGGTGGAATGATATTTACTTCACAGCCTGCACTCGCGGCTGCTTATATCGTTACCAATTTGAACGACAGCGGCACAGGATCGCTGCGTCAGGCCATCATTGATACCAACGCCAATCCCGGGGCAGACATTATCACCTTCAGTCTTAGTGGCACGATTATCTTAGCTTCAAAGCTGCCCCATGTTAACGATAATCTGACCATAGATGGTACCGGGCAAAATGTGATATTGAGCGGTAACAATGCCTTTCGGGTATTGGCTATCAATACTAGCGCAATGACTTTGGAGCATATAACGATCATCAACGGCTATGCCCCAGACGATGATGGCATTTCATCTGATGGTACAGGGATGTACGTTTTTAGCTCGACGGTCACGATTAATAACAGCACCTTCTTGAATAACGAAGGCTCAAGCCTTCAACTTTTTGCAGGTGCGATGGTAACGATTAACAACAGTACCTTCTCCAACAATTTGGGATCATCGATTGATAGTTTTTTAGGAAATCTAACGATCAACAACAGCACGTTTTCCAACAATACGGCTGGGGCGATTGTCACCTATGGAGGACATTTAAGGTATAATGAAGATGGTAGTATTACCTATGGTGGGTTCGTAACGATTAACAACAGCACATTTTTCGGCAATACAAATGGGGCTTTCAACGGCTTCCATTACACCCTCAATGGAACGATTGTTTCTGGCAATTGTACCAACACACAATACCCATACCCGCCAACTATCATTGGAAGCAATAATGTGATGTGGCCTGCGGCTTGTGGTGATGCGACGGGCATTGTTGCCGATCCGCTGTTAGCACCACTAGCAGATAATGGAGGGACAACACGCACCCACGCCTTACTGCCAGGCAGCCCCGCAATCAACACATTGACAACGACCTGTCCTCCATCTGATCAGCGCGGTATCGCCCGGCCTGTGGGAAATGCCTGTGATATCGGTTCAGTCGAAGATAATACACTCGCCCTTACCTCGCCAATCAATGTCATTAACGACGCTTACGGAAATCCGACCTATGTTTGGAACGACATCGGTGCAGATACTTACGAGTTTTATCTGGACAACAATGCGAATGATGACACCGCGCTCTATTATGTGGCTGGACTTACGGATGATGATTATTGCGACACAGGGGTATGCGAATTTGATCCTACGCAAACTTCCGAGGCGGCGCGATTACCGACAAACGGCGATTATGTCGTCTATTTGCGCGGGACAACCGGCGGCATCGTCGGGTCTGTTGCGGGGCCGTTTGTGTTTACGTTGAATGCACCTGCGCCTGCCCCCGTCACGATGGGGACGACTACCGGACTCGCCACCCTGCGCCCGACGGTCAACTGGACGCTAAACGGCAATTCCAACTTTACAACGTGGTTTAGAATTTATCTGATTCGCAAAAGTCTCTTCGACGCAGGCAACTATACGCCTACAGCAGATTTCTGGCTGAGTCGGGTGCAGGGCTGTGGCAGCACTGTCAGCACGACATGCGCCTTGCAATCCGGGCTGGATTTGCTCGATAACACGGCCTATTACGTTTATATCCAGAGTTACGCACCCGGCGGGTACAGCGTCGGCGGAGATTATGGCAATGGTTGGGCGGGGACAGAATTTACGGTCAATATACCGAAACCTGCTGTTCCATCGAATGTCACCGTCACGCCGAATCAGGGTCGCCCGACGATCTCATGGACGGGCGATGCGCTGGCGAACCAGTACTATGTCTACCTTCGCAATCAAGCCAACGGCGCGACAGCCTATTATCAGGCGCATCCTTCCAACACGGTTTGCAGCGGCGTAACCTGTTCGTTGACGGATGTGAATATGATCTTAGCAAATGGCACGTATGAGGCGTATGTCTATACCTGTCTGAATACGGTGTGCAGCGTCGGCGGCCCCTATAACAACGGCTGGGGCGGTACTGCACCCAATAATGTCGTGACGTATAATCTCGCGCCGCCTGCTCTAGTAACTAACTTACTCGCTACATACGGCACGAGTCCGAATGGCTTCACCGTCACCTTTGACGGAAAAACCGGCGCGACGTGGTATCAAATCTGGGTTGGCACAGCAGGCGCAGCACAGACCTATCATTTCCAATGGGTTCCGTCATCGGCGGGCGGCGCGACATGCGTGAATGCGGGAGCGTGTTCGTTCTTTGTGAACCAGACCTTCCCGGCTGGGGCGCTTTACGTCGCGGTGCAGTCGGCGGGGCCGGGCGGCTGGCTGACGACAACTGGGCCGGCAAGTAACGGCTTTGAGGTTTCGGGCGAGATTATTATCCCTTAACGTGATTCACTTCATGATGGGAGGAATGCCAAATTACGGCATCTCCTCCCCTTTTCAAATCGAAATCTCCTCAACGTGATGGTTCAAAACGGCGTCTCCGCTATAATCCTTTGTATGAAATAAACGAAAAATCTCCATCCGCTCAAAGCGAAGGAGAATCCTTATGACAAATGATGCAAATACGCTGATTGCCGTCGACAGCTTGGTCGCCAATGAATTTGAAGTCCATCTTGAAGGTGAAAAAGTGCTGGGTGTGTTTCGCGTTAGTGGCCTTACCCCCTTTAAACTCAATGTCCTGAATCTTGGTGCATCGTTGGCGGTACATGAGCCGTTCCAGATGGCGAAAATGGTACTAAGATACGGTTCGCTCGTTACATCTTGTGGATTCCTGACTTTGTGCTGCTGATCTTCATAGTCATCATGATCGGATCGGGGGTCTTTTTTGAGGGTGTGAGTGTATATCCGTTACGTGTCTTATTTCAGTATTTAAACCGCCGTGATTCCCCGATATTCCTTATCATCACCATTATTGGCGGATTTTATTTGCTGCTGATGCTTTTCCGCGCATCACGAAATAAGCCACCCGCCTGAGTGCCCTCTTGGTGTTGTTAGCAGTGTGCGGCGCGCGTGTCTTTCTAGCGCCAGCTTTCGTGCCTAAATCTGCTGTTCCAAATCGGCAATCGTGCGCTCGATCAAATCCACAGCCTTACCGAGTGTCTCGGCATCAAAAGCGAATTTTGCGCCCGTCGTGGCGAAAAGTTCCGGCAGAGTCACGGTATAGCCAATCGCCAACATCACAAAAGCCAAGAGCATGGCGGTGACGATTAGGCGCTCACGTTTTTCGCTGATATTGAACATAATATTCCATCGGTTGATTCGCGGCTCTGCCGACAAAGTATAGCGTAAATAGAAGGTTACGTCTGGATTTAACTCTGAGAACATCTATTCTGTTTTTGAAAAAGATGGTAAAATCATAAAGAACAAAAGTTCTTTTTGAGGAGGCTTTTTATGGAACTTATTCCGGGTTTATGTTTGGTCAAGGCATTCCTTGTGCCAGAAGAACAGGCACAGCTTTTAGAAATAGTCGATTCCCAACTTTGGCTGACCGATCTTAAACGGCGGGTGCAGCATTATGGCTACCGTTATGATTATAAGACGCGCTCCGTCGATGCCTCGATGCGACTGGGTACGCTGCCGGATTGGGCGGCGGGGCTGGCGAAGCAACTTCATGACGAAGGCTACACACGCCATATTCCCGATCAATTGATCGTCAACGAGTATGCGCCGGGGCAAGGGATTGCGCCTCATGTCGATTGCATCCCATGTTTTGAGGATACGATCATCTCGCTAAGTCTTGGCGCGGAGTGCGTGATGACTTTTTCCCATCTTCGCTTTAACGCCCATGTGCCGATTCTGCTGGAAGCTGGCAGCATCCTTATTATCCGTGATGAAGCGCGGTATGATTGGAAGCATGGCATCGCGGCACGAAAATCTGACGTTTATAACGGACGCAAGATCGTGCGTGGGCGGCGTGTGTCGCTCACTTTCAGGAATGTACTTGAGCGTTTACAATCGGACGAAGATTAAAAATCTTTAGGAGAAGTTTATGCGTGTCCTGATCGCCGTTTTATGTTTAATTATCTTAGCGGCCTGTACGCTGGATGTGCCTAATCCCGAAGGATTAGCGACGGATGCGCCTTCTGGCGGCGGCAGCAATAATACGGCTGCGCCTACTGGCGGCAGCAATAATAATGAGGGGACGCTGGCGCAGGTTAATTTTGTGGTCGATGGCGACACAATTGATGTTGAGATCGGCGGTCAGAGCTACCGGGTGCGCTATATTGGCATGAATACGCCAGAGCGCGAAGAAGAATGTTATCAAGAAGCGAAAGACGCGAATGCGCGTTTGGTCGAAGGGCAAACCGTGCGCCTCGTATTCGATACATCCGATACAGATCGGTTTGATCGTCTGCTGCGGTATGTGTATGTAGGTGATACTTTTGTGAACGCCGAACTCGTGCGCGAAGGCTATGCGGAAGTGGTCAATTATCCACCCGATGACGCGCAATTCGATAATTTTCGCCAATTAGAACAAGCGGCTGTAGGTGCTGGGCTTGGCTGCCATCCGACAGGCATCTTTGACGACAATACGTATGAGCGCTAATCTTGTGGCTCGCGCCCGCCGATCAAGTGATCTTGATACGCCTTTAAGCCATCCAGATCGCCATCCACAATAAACTGCGCCTGTTTGGGCCAAGTTTTGGTGGCATCGCCCACAATCCGCACATGCTGTTCGTCATGGACGATACGATACAAGTCATCGGCGGACATCGCCGCTATTTGTTGAAAAGTCATTATGCCCGAAGCCACCAGCGCCTCACGCACTTTGGGTCCGATTCCTTCTAAGCGTGTAAAGTCATCCGGCGCGGCATCAAGCTTTGTATCGGATTCTTTGGGGGCGGCTGTTGTGGTCACACGGGCAGATTGTTTGTCTACAGATTGCGGCTGATCGGCTGTACGTTCTCTCTCATCTTTATTAGCGCGATCCAGAATGAGTAGGATCAAAATAATAAGGCTTACCCACAACAAACGCTGCTGTATACGATCAATCATCGAACACCTCTTTATCGATTTAGCGGGGCTAAGACGTTAACTGCGATGATAAAAATCAAGCCAGATATTAACGCAAAAATCAACACAAACACATGCCAATACATGAGGCGAAGGCAACTGCAAATGGCTGAGTAAGATTTAAAGGCACATTCGCCACGTTTGCCCTTATAATGGAGGCTATGCCAAAACGTAAATTTTTTCATCAAACCTCTTATGGGCTGCTCGATCTAGTGCGGATTACCCCGGTTGAATTTTTGTCGCCCCTGACTTTGGATGAGTGTAAACGACGTTTACAGATGAAAGACCATGCCACACGTTTAGACGTTGATCTGGATGAACGCACCTCCGGTGAAACTCGTTTTATCTTGACGCGCAAAATCAATCGCAAACGGACTACCGAAGTCAAGGGGACATTGCATTATTGGGATGAGGCGCGGACGTTGGTCAAATGCCGCACATCGCCCGATGTGATGCGGCTAGTGGTCGCACTTGGGGTGAGTGCATTAGTGGGACTGCTCGGTTCGCTGTTTTTCTGGATTGTGGAATGGGTGACGTATTTTCTGCTGCTCGGAACAGGGTATATCCCCGCCGTTGTCGCCGTGCCGCTGCTGGTCGCATTCGCCCTGCTGACATTTTTTATCAATCATATCTATGCCATTGACGAAAAACGCGCCTTGATTCACATGGTCGAAGATTTACTTCACGACCCACTTATCAACGCGGAGTCGCAAACAGCGCTGGCGGAAATGAACCCATTCCTCACATCCCCCACAGAGCAATCCGACCTGCCGAATCGTCGCACCGCCGGGAAGTCGTAGGCTGCGCGTCGGGGATTTTTGCCTGCCGCGCCGTATAATTCCCATAAATTCAATTGATATAGGACTTTCGCTCACGCATTTACCCCACCCCTAAATCCCCTCCCCATTGCATGGAGAGGGGACTTCAAGATGCGTTTTTCTCCCCCTCTCCAAGTATTGGAGAGGGGGCCGGGGGGTGAGGTAAGCGAAAGTCCTGTGATAATTAGGAAGCCACAGATGATGCAACTGCGTCCGTTGACTTTGGCTGATCGTCCGCAGTGGGCGGATTTATTAGCGCTGTCGTTTGATCGCTCGCCGGACAAGATGGCGTGTCTGCTCGATTGGCTGCACGGCGGGCATGAGGTAATGGCGTATGGTGTATGGGATGGGGAGCGGCTGGCGGCGCAGTATGCGTGTTTGCTGGTGTCGCTGCATCTATCAGAATCGCCCGTGCCGATTCGCGCCGGCATGAGCCTGAATATGTCGGTGCATCCCGATTATCGTGGGCGCGGCCTCGTCAAGCAGGTATCTAAGCCTGTGTATGAAGTGGTGATTGCGGCGGGGGGCAGCGTGGGCATGGGATTCTCGAATGCGGATGGCGTGAAGGTTGATCGCAAAAGCAAGGGCTACGGTTATCGTGTTGTCGGACGGATGCAGCCGACGGTGGCATGGTTTCCGCCCATTATCAGGCGCACAAACGAACTCACGCTAACGGATATTTGTCCTGCGCCGTTTCCTTGCGTGAGCGACTCGCCGCATATCCGTTTTACCGCCACGCACGAGACCGTTATCCATCGTTATATGCAGCACCCGTTCCGGCGCTATCGTTATGCTGTGTGGCGTGAGGGCAGCGAAATTTGCGGCGTGGTAATTTACCGTCCAGCACGATTTGGGGCAGTGCAGGGCGTGACTCTGCTGGCGGCTTATGGGTATGATCTGCCGCAACTGCTGCGGCGCTTTGCCGGGACGATGCGCGGCGTAAATGTTCATTTCGCGCATATCCTGACGACTCCACATTCTCCGCTGTGTGCCGCACTGATGCAGGCCGCCGTGTGTGTGCCGCAGCCGATCAGCCGTTCCCCGTATTATCTGACGGTCAAGCCGCTGTGTGATGATACCCCCGCCGCATTGTTCGATTTCGCCGCGTGGGACTGTATGGGCGGTGATATTTTGTAGAAGCAGTGGTTAGTGAGTGGTTTTTAGTCGGCAAAATGCGGTCAAAATTTACATCGCGTGTTATAGTCATTGAATAAAAACAGATTGTAGACAAAATCGTATCTTAGAATCACTAATTTTCCTCACACCTTAGATTAGGACATTGTTTTATGAAAGATTTAGAACGTTACATCAGTGGTTTAGTGGAAAGACGTAACCGAGTTAAAGATGAGACTGGCAATTACGATATTCTATTAGCTTTACTGAACGAGGTAGGTAGCGCTTTAAAGCCAAAAGTGAGGGTAACAGGTGAACTGAAAAATAAAGGAGCAGATAACCCTGATATGGGAATGTTTGTCGAAAAATCTAAAGACGACAAACCAACTAACGGGGTAATTGAAGTTAAAAAGACCAGTATTCCGATAAATATCACATTGGCAAGTGACCAAGTGATAAAGAAATATCTTCCATTCTATAAAGTAGTACTTGTCACAAATTACTATCAATTTGCCTTGATGACAGAAAATGAACATGGTAACGCGCAAATTGAGGAACGTTATGTCTTGGCAGAGAGTGAGTCTCAATTTTGGGAATTAGCCCAACAGCCGCGCAAACTGGCAGAACTGCATGAAGAACCACTGAAAGAGTATTTGTCGAGAGCGATGCAGCGTACTACGCCTATCAATCGTCCTCAAGATGTGGCGAAATTGTTGGCGAGTTATGCACGAGAAGCAAAAGCAAATTTAGAACGAACTGAAGATAAAAACTCACTTGAACAAATACGCAAAGACTTACAGAATGCGCTAGACACAACTTTTGAAGGTAAAAAGGGTGAACAGTTTTTCCTTTCAACACTGATTCAAACAATGTTTTATGGGATGTTTTCATCGTGGGTGTTATGGCATGAACGGATTAGCGACACAAGCGCAAAGTTTAATTGGCTGGAAGAACGCGATACCGCAAATATTCCCGTGATTAGTGAATTATTTTTTCATTTGTCCAATCGGCGAACATTAGAATCACTTGGTATTAAGGAGATTTTGGAATGGACAACGGAATCACTAAATCGCGTTAACCGGGAGCAGTTTTTTAAAAACTGGGACACCAATAATGCTATCCAATATTTTTATGAGCCGTTTTTAAAGGAGTTTGACCCCGATCTACGGAAAGAATTAGGTGTTTGGTACACGCCACATGAAATTGTGGCCTATATGGTAGAACGGGTAGACCAAGCCTTACAAGCAGAGTGGGGGATTGGGTTAGCAGACGACGATGTATATGTCCTTGACCCCTGTTGTGGGACAGGGGCATATTTAATCGAGGTGTTAAAGCACATCTACAAAAAAGCAGTAGCGAATGGGGAAGGCGATAATGCTGGTAGAATTGCCCGTAAAGCGATGCAAACACGGATATTTGGTTTTGAGATATTGCCTTCGCCTTTTGTTGTAGCACATTTGCAAATTGCCTTGCTGTTTTCACAATGGAAAGCTCCCATCGAGGATAGTGACCGTGCGCGAGTTTATTTGACGAATGCCTTAACAGATTGGGAGAAAAGTAAGCAACCCGAAGACAACTATCTATTCCCCGAATTAAGAGCAGAAGTAACAGCTTCACAATCGGTCAAACGTGGTCGAAAAATTATGGTTGTTTTGGGCAATCCGCCCTATAACGCCTTTGCTGGTACAACGACTAAAGAGGAAGGTGATTTGGTTCAACTTTATAAGCAGGGTTTAAGAGACGAATGGGGGATAGAAAAATATAACTTGGATGATTTATATATCCGCTTCTTTCGGATTGCTGAGCGTACTATTTCCGAAATGAATGAGGATAAACGAGGGATTGTGTGTTACATCTCGAATTCATCATGGATTGAAGACCCGTCATTTGTGGTGCTGCGGCAGCATTTGCTCAAAAGTTTTCATGAATTTTGGATTGAAAACATGCACGGGGATCGCATGATTTCGGAGAGGGCACCCGATAAAAAATCCAGCCAATCAATTTTTACGGTTAAGGGAGGGTCGTCGGGGATCGAACAAGGGACAGCCATTTCCTTATGGGTAAGACGTGAAGAGAAAAAACAAGATGAATTAGGTCGTGTTTGGTTTCGAGATGACCTGAACGCCTCCAATGCTATGCAGAGGCGCAATGATTTATTAGAGAGTTTAAATGATCCACAGTTTAAGGCCCATTACAGTGAGGCAACACCTAGCAAAGAGAATCGGCTTTTGTTTCGTCCTCGACAGGTTAGCGCGGCTTATCAATCATGGTTCTTATTAACTGCATTAGCCAAAAAATCCTTTAATGGCTTAATGGAAAAACGAGGTAATGCGCTTATCTCTATTGACCGTGAAATATTAGAAAAACGGATGCAACTTTATTTTGACCCACAAACGACTTGGGAACAACTTTCTGCTTTGGGAACGGGTTTAACAAAGGATGCCGCACGTTTTGTCGCCAAAACTACGCGCCAAAAAGTGTTAAATTTAGAGAAGTATAAACCGGACTATCTTGTGCGTTATTTACTAAGGCCGTTTGATGTTCGTTATGCTTATTATAGTTCGACGCGTCCCTTATGGAATGAAACACGTCCTGAGTTTTGGACTCAATATAAACTCGATAATGAATTTATTGTGTCTCGTTTTAAGCCTAATAATGACGATGAAGGTACAGCTTTCTATTATTCCAAAGACCTTGTTGATGACCATGCCTTGCCTACAGATGCGAGTTGTTTTCCCTTTTATTTCCATCAATCTGCTAATGATAAAACTCAGACCACACAACAGCACTCATTTCTTACGACTGAATTTCAAGCTAATTTGTCGGATATGGCTCGCCAATATCTTGCAGATTTGGATATCGTAGATTTCGATAGTAACCGCGAACATGCCGCACTCATCTGGTTACATGCTTTAGCGATTGGGTACGCATCAGATTATGTGAAAGAAAATGGAGATGGTTTGAGATCCGATTACCCGCGTATTCCCTTGCCGAAAGA
>Ga0209591_10004216_pt1 | contig 16389 bp, 10 predicted proteins | sample MAT01_FD_187207 | JGI IMG/M metagenome (GOLD analysis project Ga0209591, IMG submission 187207) | Freshwater microbial communities from Lake Fryxell liftoff mats and glacier meltwater in Antarctica - MAT-01 (SPAdes) (version 2) | ecosystem: Environmental > Aquatic > Freshwater > Ice > Liftoff... | reverse complement strand
CAATTCAGCAGCGTCTGAGTGCCGGAAAAAAACTGTTGATTTCAGACAAAGCAACCACAACTAAACAATCAGCAGTACAGGCGATCGCATCTGGCAACTACAACGCCGCTATTTCCGACTTACAAGCTTCGCTGAAAACCAATCGCAACGATCCCGAAGCACTAATTTACCTCAACAACGCCCGCATCGGCAACCAAAAATCCTACACAATTGCCGCAGCGGTTCCCATTGGCGCAGATATCAATGGTGCTCAAGAAATTTTGCGGGGCGTTGCTCAAGCTCAAAATGAAATCAACCAAAGCGGCGGCATTAGCGGTACTCCATTAAAAGTGCTAATTGCTAACGATGACGACAACCCAGAGATTGCCTCACAAATTGCCAGTGCTTTAGCAAAAAATTCAGAAATTTTAGGAGTAATCGGGCATTTTAGTTCCGACGCAACGCTAGCAGCCAGCAAGATTTACCAGCAAAATCAATTAGTAGCAATTTCTCCGATTAGTACGTCTGTACAACTCTCAGGAATTGGCAGCAACATATTTAGGACAGTGCCGAGCGATCGATTTGCTGCGAATGCTCTTTCTCGCTATATGCTAACAAAATTACAAAAGAAAAAAGCTGCTGTATTTTTCAATTCTGCTAGCAATTATAGCAAATCTTTAAAAAGTGAATTCACGACTGCTCTTTATGGAGATGGCGGACAAGTAGTATCGGAATTTGACTTTGCTAAGGGCAATTTTAATGCTGCGGAGAGCTTTAAAAGCGCGATCGCCCAGGGAGCAGAAGTGATGATGTTAGCAGCCAATACCGCCACGCTTGACCAAGCTTTGCAAGTAGTGCAAGTCAACGCCAAACGGCTGCCGTTACTAGCAGGAGACGACGTTTATACTGCTAAAACACTGCAAATTGGTGGCGCAGGAGCAGCAGATATGGTGCTGGCTGTTCCTTGGCACATTCTCGCAGATCCGCAGTCAAATTTTCCCCAAACATCCAAACAACTTTGGAATGCTGAAGTAAGTTGGCGCACAGCTTTAGCCTACGATGCGGCGATCGCGTTAATTGTCGGTTTAGGACGCAATCCGACTCGTACCGGGATTCAACAAGCTTTATCGGCATCGGATTTTTCGGCAACAGGAGCATCGGGGCAGATTCGATTTTTACCTTCGGGCGATCGCAATCGAGCAGTTCAATTAGTAATTGTTAAACCGGGAAATCGCACCAGTTACGGTTATGATTTTGTGCCGATATCCGGTTTTTAAATTGTATTGAACAAGGCAGAAAATACCTCTTGCAAAAATCAAAAACTCTCTTGAAATTATCGGCGTTGCATCTGCGTTTATCTACCTTGCATCTGCGGTTGACTTATCAATCAAAGATTTATGCCAGAAGTCTAGCGAATTCGAGCTAAACTTGCGAAACTGCGATCGCCCTAACTGGCCTATTTCTCTCAAAAACAGCCCTCGGTTTAAAGGCAATTCTCAACAACAGCCACAGCGATCGCCATTCTCCGGGCGTTTCCTGCCGCTTCCACTGGCCAGGGCGACAGTACAGCATTTCAATCAAACAGCGGTGTTGGGTCGTGTTTAGGCGATCGAACGCAATTCGTACAGTAGGAAATTCCGCAAAACTATACCCTGCTGTATCCCGAAGACTAGACTCCAAATGAGATTTATCGCTAACCAACTCAATCTTAGCCACAGGAATCAAACATTCCTCTTCCATAATTTCCAGAGTCGCGGAGTCGCAATCAATCAAACCCTTCGCAAAACTAGCCTCAGTGGCCAACTCAATCACCGACGGCGCTAGCGATCGGCTTGCTTTGACGGACGCACTGCGAGCGATCGCTTTTATTTTACCCTCCGATAAACTTGTCTCAACGGCATATTTGGGCACAATCTCTGCTGCGGTAAAACTCTGTTTACTGCCTTGAGCTTTGACTGCAAAACTTGGGCACTCAGTCAGAGCAACTTCAGCGCCACTTTCCGAAATTACAGTCGTTATCCCCCAAAAACTTTGACCACCCACATTCAATTGTACAACCCTGCGTAAATTGAACCATTCGTAAATGTCTGGCTTCGGAATGTCCACCAAAATCAGTAGCGCAATCCCCAACATCAGCAGGTTGTAAGCGCTCCAAATCCATCCCACACTCACACCTTTTAACAAATCTACACTTTCTGATATTGCCTGTAAGCTACCAACAGTTTTAACTACTAAATGAAGATTTAAATTCTGGCACAAACTGAATGCTGTAGCTGCGAACAAGATAATCAAAGGCCATCCCAAATTCCAGTTAAAACTAAAGCGATCGCTAGCAATTCCTTTCGGCGTCACCTTAAACCCTTTCTGAAAGGGACTCAGCATGGCACTCACCACCGCCACCGCTAAAGGAATACACTGGACAAAAGAGTAAACATCCGATAGCAAAGCCGATCGCGATTTGCGGTTCAGCCAAGAAAACACAGTAACTTGCACCAAATAATAAGGCAGGAAAAAGTACAGCAATTCCCGCGCATTTGCCCGCAAAGGAATTATGCCGAGAAACGCATAAGCTAAAGGCATCAACAGAAATAAAACCCTGGTTAAACTGGTAAACCAGTGCAGCAATCCTTCCAGGTGACACAGCCTTTGTACCAATCTGAGGCCGCGAATCGTTAAAGGATTGGAATCAATAAAAAATGCTTGAAGCGTGCCTCGCGCCCAGCGCAGCCTTTGAGTTAGATGAGCTTCTATATTTTCAGCAGCCAAACCAGCACTCAATTTTTCATCTAAATAAACTAAACGATATCCGGTGGCTGACAGTCGAATTCCGGTAAAATAATCTTCGCAGACTGAATCTGTGACAAAGCCTCCGACTGTTTGTAGGGCGCTGCGCCTCATCACAAAAGACGTGCCAGCACAAATTACGCTGTCGGCGCTGTCTTTGATGATTTCAATTTGCCTGTAAAATACTTCTTCTTCCGGCGCTAGCACATTTTCTAAACCTAAATTGCGGGCGATTGGATCGTGGTTGTAAAAGCTTTGCGGTGTTTGGACGAGGGCGATTTCGGGATTCTGAAAAAAGCCTACTGTTCTAGTTAAAAAGTTTTTAGTGGGAATGAAATCTGCATCGAAAACTACAATTAGTTCTCCATTTGTTAGGGCTGTGGCGTGATTGATGTTGCCAGCTTTGGCGTGACTATTATCGGGTCTGGTTATATACTTACATCCCAGTTCTTGGGCTAGCAATTTAATTTCATGGCGCTTTGTATCGTCGAGCAAATATATTTGTTTGTTGGGATAATCTAAAGCTTGACAGCCGATGACAGTGCGCCGTAAAATAAAAAGCGGTTCGTTGTAAGTTGGAATATAAATGTCTACGGATGGGGCAAAGTTTCCCTCTGCAACTGCAACTTCCATGCGATCGGCTTCTCGATGCCTGTCTTTCATTCTCAGCATTAAATACAGTTGAAGGCTGCTGGTGAACACCATCAGCATTTCTAGGAAAAACAGCCCCAAACTAAATATACCGTTGAGGGGATCGCTTAAATTTAGGGTGGCTAGCGATCGCCACAAAACGTAGCGAATGGTTAAAGCCAAAACTATGGCGACTACCACAGCCCGCGATCGTTTCTGTGGTTGAGGCGAAATTTTTATTGCAACTAAAGCGGCCGAGACAAGCACGAAAGTAGGCACTAACAAATACATCTTGCTCGCAGCGGGTACTTGCAGCCACACAGGCGGGTTTTGCTGCCAAGTGTCGATTGTGGCAAAAATACCGCTGACAGTGCCTTCACCGCTAAACCAGGCGGAGGCGATCGCACCTGCGAAAGCAACCGACCCCAACACGACTAGCGTTGCCGCTGGCATTCGGGAAATCCCCCAAAAGCGCTGTTTTAAGTCTTGAAGGTCAAATCTTGAATTTGTCATAAAATGTGAAATTCCCGATCGTGCTTGCAAAAGTCAGGGTTTTGTGATATCCACTTCTTAATCCCGTGGAAAATGCAGACACACCCCACTTAACTATATTTACATTTTTTAACATTCTGACAATTTAATGATAATTCACTGGATCGCTGGTGGCAAACTGCTCGGCAAGTCCAATCCGGGCCAAGTATAGCAACAGATCCTTGAGATTGTGGGCGATCGAATAACTACAATAAAATTCGTTTGTAGCCGTAGGGTGCGGATACATGAAAAATCCGGGCGGGCACGGGGGCACCGCCCCTACATATCGATAATCTCATAGCGACGCACTTGGGATCTTGAAGATATCATCTAAACAAACCCAACACTTCTTTTGTCAGAAAATCTTGTAATACCAATTTTCAAAATTATTGCTACAAGATAAATGTTGGGTTTGTTTCCTCAAATATTGTTGCGTGCGGATCTGTGAAATTTTCGATCTTTTTTTAGGGATGTTGATGGCGGCGCACCCTACAAATAGTTTTTTTGTCAGAAAATATTGTAAGAACGATCTAACCGCCAGACACGCTTGCGATCGTTCAAAAAAAAATTATCAAGTCTAAAAATCGAATAGGATTGCTATATCAAACTATAGCAATCCAGGTGTTTTAACAACTAGACAAATTGAACATCTAACTCAAGGTAGATTAATTTTATATTAATTTGAAAAATTACCGCGATCGCAAAACAAAAACCGAGCCGTGAAAAAACTAATCAGAAATTTCTAATTGCGAGATTGCATAGCGGGCGACAGTCAAACCAACTCTCGCCTGTTCTATTTCCGACAATTGCGCCCAAGGTCTTTTAGTCTCCACAGCTTCCACCCCGGACGAATCACCCTCTCGCATCGCATAAGCCAAAGGACGCGCCAACACCTGCAAATCTTCCTCAGCCCACTGAGGCAAAATATCTAACACGCACTCAACCATTTGGTCAGCTAAAGATTGATATTTAACAGTTGCATTTTGGACGCTTTGAGTGATGCGGGCTAGAAAATCTTGAGGAACGAGAGCAAATTTCTCGCGCAAAGACTTTTGCAGAGCAGTCGCCAGCCAAACTTGTTCTAATTGCGCGAATAAAACTTGCGACTTCTGGGCAATATCGCTGTCGCTGAAGGAATCAAATAGTGCAAATTCCTGCTCTAGATCCGTCAAATAAGATTCTGATTCAAGCTGTGCAGGATTCCAGGGATAAGCAACATCAGTCTGAACGATTGTGGCGAGAAGTTCCATCTGGGCATGAGGAAGCGAGTCGCGAAAATATTGAGAATCAGGAGATTGGGTAGCCATGATGTAATACCTAAATGGTTCAAGGAAAATACAGAAGGTGGACTTTGCCAAGTGCGAGTTGCTAGTGGTGAGTAACTGTTTTAAATTCAGACTTGAGACTCAACGAGAAAGAACTTTGCTGTCGGGATCGCCGATCGCCTTCATAAGCTACACCCCCGCCTTAATTCGTTCCGCAATCAGTCTCACTGTAGCCCGAAGTTTTTGCAACCTCAATAGTGAACTCAAAAACCTGACCTTGAGAACTACCAAATTTTAGCTGAGTGCCCGATTGCAGCAGCAGTTCTTGGTGGTGAACTCTCACCCATCCCTCCGGCCCCAAAACTAGAGTCCCGTAGCGAGAAAAATCGCGCAAGAAGTAGCTAGGTTCGCCCCGGTGATCTCCGATACTGTTGCGACAGAAAATCTCGGCGTGTTTTTGAGAAACCCACTGTTCTCGAATCACTACGTCGTTTTCTTCCCAGCGGCCGACTCGAACCATACCAGCGGTAATCGGCCAAACCTGATTCGTCGATTCCGTAGATTTGACATTTGGTCGATCGCGCCCCCGCAAATAAGCACAAGACGGCAAACGTCCCAGCCAAGTAGAGGAATTCAAAGGTAATTCAGTTTTCAGGTCATCTACCGGTTCAGTCAGTTGACCGTCAAACTCCGGGTGCATATACAGTACGGGCAGTGTCCAAGCCGGTTGATTGAACTTGTACAGTGTCAGTAGCTGCTGTCTGGCGACGGCGACGGCGCGATCGATCGACATCCGCCCGGCCAAAGCTTGGGCAAAAGTTTGGATAAAACTCAGGGCCTCGCGATCGGCGATCGAATCCCGCATCCCCAACACCGCCGGTACCCCGTGATGAATCAATACCTCAGCCAAACTGCTACGGGCGATCGCCTGTTGCTGGCCGTTATTTGAGTCAACAAGCCTCTCCACCGCCGGCTGAGCTCCCCAACAGGCATTAAACACCGCCAGAGTCACGCGGCACCGAACCAAAACCTGAGCCAGTTCAGTACCGTTAATGGCGTTATCCGGGCCCAAAAACAGCAAACCGCCATCGGGGCCTGGTATCCCGTGGCCGGCGTAGAACAGAATGTTATAATCTTCCGTTTCCAGCCGAGCAATTAGTTCCGCCGGAGTCGGTTCGATCAGAGTATCAACGCGAGTCGGAACACTGATGTCGAAATATTTGTCGCTGTCGTCGGTTTGAAAAGCACTTTCCAGAACGCCAGCTAGGGCGAGTGCTTCTTCTTCCAACTGCAAATGACGGTTATTGCCACTAGAAAATACAGAATGAGCACTGCGGCCCGGTTCTGCTTGTCCCAAAACTAGCAAAATATTCAGCGAATCCGCAGGACGCAGGGGCGGCAAAGGCTCAACATTGCTCGTAGTGCGGCTGAAAAGGAGTTGCTGCGACAGAGAAATTGCCGGTTGACCGGCTTGAGGCTGCATGATTTCCCAAGGCAAAGCAATTAAATACGGTTCGCGCAAGTCTATACGCACTCGCAGGGGTAGACTTTGCCCGATCGCGATACCTTTACTTTCCTGAAGACTACCCTGAATCGGGCCTTCAAACAGCCATTGCCAAAGATTCATCCCCAACTGCTGCATCAGGCGGCTGCTGTAGCTAGCCGGCGGCGACTGCGGATTCTGCTCTCCCCTGTTCACCCACCCCTCTCGACCGAGTTGGAGCGGCCCAGAGGGCATCGGTGGAGATATCTGTAGCGAGTCTGGGGTTCGTTGTTCAGTTTCTGTCAGTATATTCTGGTTATTTTGGGGCGATACGAAACTGCCATCAGGATTGAGGGGCAATTCGTGAATTGTCCCGGAGAGCGAAAACATTTCCTGCCAAGCTTTCCAAGATTGGGACAGGGTATCAGGCCACATACAGTCGTGGTGAACGTACCCGCTGGGATAGGGAGCTTGTAGAACCCAAGTGGCAAAATGGTTTGCCCCAGCGGTTCTCAGGCGAGCGATCGCTATACTGAGGCAAGGACTTTCAGGGCGCGCCATCTTACAACTCTGGATATAAGGTCGATCGACTTTAACTATTCGTAGTTTATCGGGTTTGTGGCGCGATCGAGTGCGAGAGATTACATGATAAGTTTTTAATTTTAGTTACTGCCCAAAAATTTATCTAAATTCGGTACATCCACCCAAGTTCCCGTAGCATTCGACTCCTGAGTCAAATCCATCAACAACTGCGAGTAAACCCCTTCTTTGAGCGACGGTATCAAAGATTTTCCCGCATCTATTGCTTCCACCCACCTATCCACTACTCGAATAAACGGTGCAATTCTCCCGTCTGGATAAACTTGAGGAAACTCCAATCTTTGAGGAATCTTAATTTCAGCTAAAGGTTCTCCAGCTTGGGATCCCCACAAACGAAATCCGTGGACGTAATCCTGCTGGTTGTCGCTTCCCAATACCAAAGTACCCTTACTCCCGTAAATTTCGACCCAATGTCCCCGCCCTTGATAAGTAACCGAACTCAAACAAACTTGACAAGGCGTTCCGTCGGCCAATTCCAACATCAACGTGCAAGAATCATCAGCATCAACAGGTTTTAAATTTCCCGCATCGTTCGGATCTGGCCGCGCCGAAATTCCTGTAATCAATTGTCCAGAAAGCCTCTGCACGGGGCCGAATAGCCAGCTAAGATAATCAAAAACGTGGGAACCTGTCGCCCCCAAAACTCCGCCGCCAAGCTCTTTTTGCGCGTACCAATTCCAAGGGCGACTCGCATCAGCGCGGCCGGAAACCAACCAATCAATCTTAATTAAACGGTTTTCTCCTACATATCCTGCTGCTAATAATTCTGCTAGCATTTGCCATGCGGGGATGAAGCGAAACTCAAAATCCATTGTGGCAATTGCTCTTGAACCACTGTTGTTGAAATTAGTTGGAGATTCGCTGTTTGCTAATCGGTAAAGTTCCCTGGCTTCATAAGCTGTCAGGGCTGTCGGTTTTTCTAATAATAAATGTTTGCCTGCTTGCAAGACAGTTTTTGCCATTTCAAAATGCAAAAATGGCGGGGTGGAAATGCTGATGCCGGCTACTTCTGGGATGGCGACTATATCTGCGATCGAGTTGCAAGCATAGGGGATGTTGTGGGTGCTGGCGATCGCCTGAGCTTTGTCTAAATTCCGGTGGTAAACAGCCACAACCTCTGTCCGGTGGTGTGCCTGGAATCCGGGAAGGTGCACTTTTTGACCGAAACCTGTACCGACTACTGCAACGCCAATTTTTGACATGATTTAATGGGGATGGGGATTGGGGATTAATTCTTTGATTGAGAGGTCAACCGCTGATTAACGCTGATTAACGCTGATTATTTTAAGATAGGAAAGCGATCGAGTGCAATGTTGTCTGCTCTTACAAAAGCTGATCCATAGATGAATTTATGACAATCTTGTTGAATCAACCGGGTTTTTGTAGTTTTGTTAAAAAAAATTCCTAAAATAGTAACTATTACCTATTGATTTTTCGGGATTATCGGGATATACTATTAGATAATGGGAGTGGTGACTTAAATTTAAATTTTGTCACCACTCCCATTATCTAATAATACCTCTACAAATCCTCAATGTCAAGCTTTTTACCATAAAAAAAAAGGCGATTTTTTTTAAATCCTGCCAAAAAATATTTAGCAGTAGATGAGTATTTCTCCGTGGTGCGATCCTAACTTCTGGTGCTGGCCTGGGAGACTGTCCATTCAATGACTTGTTTGCCCAAACTAACGCCGTCAAGCAAGTCAATTTCTCTGATCCCTGTAGGGCTGGTGACATTAACTTCGGTGAGATAACCGCCAATGATATCAATGCCGACAAAGTACAGTCCGTCCCGTTGCAGCACCGGTGCTAACTCAGCGCAAATTTGATATTCGCGATCGGTAATTTCTGTTTTTGCGACTCGGCCACCGACGGCCATGTTGCCGCGAAATTCGTTGCCGGTGGGAATGCGGTTGACAGCGCCGATGGGCTTGCCGTTTAAGAGGATGATTCGTTTATCTCCGTCTTTGGCTTCGGGCAGATATGTCTGAACCATGACTGGAATTTGCCCTTGTTGAGTGCTGATTTCGACTAGGGAGTTGAGATTGCGATCGCCCGCCTCCAATAACAAAATCCCCTCGCCAGCTTTCCCACCTAATGGTTTAAGAACTGCCGCTCCTTTTTTTTCAACAAATTGCCTAATTACCCGCTTGTTTTGAGAAACAATTGTTTCGGGGATCGAGCCCTCAAATTGCAAAGCATACATTTTTTCATTGGCTGCGCGCAATCCTTTAGGGCTGTTAACTACTAAAGTTTTAGCGGGATCGATGCCGTCTAGAAGGTAAGTAGCGTAAAGGTAAGGAATGTTGACAGGGGGGTCTGTCCGCATAAATACTGCGTCCATTGCTTCGAGAGGCCCGAAAGTAGGCTGTTCTACTTCGTACCACACCTGAGCGGCTTCCCAGCGTCCCTCTACGATTTTTACACTGGTTAGCGCTACCCGGTTGAGGGTAGCCCAGGTTTTGCCGTCGATGACGCTTAATTCGTTGGCTTGAGTCGCCCAAACTTCGTGACCCAACTCTTGAGCGGCTTCCATCAACGCTACGCTGGTATCGTGTCCTGGAATTAGTCGCGCGAGGGGATCGATGATGAATGCAAATTTCATTGTTGAGTTGGCACTTATGAATTGGTTAGAGGAAAATTTGGCAAGCGATCGACTAATGTTTATTTTGCCAGCAGCGGGTCGAGTTGGCCGCGAGCATCGAGTGCGTGGAGTTCGTCGCAGCCGCCTATGTGTTGGTCGTTAATGAATATTTGGGGCAGGGTGCGACCTCCGTTGGCTCGATCGCTCATTTGATCCCGTGCTGCTGCATCTCCATCGATCGCGTACTCTGTAAAATCTACCCCTTTTCGCTTCAGCAGTGCTTTGGCACGAATGCAAAACGGGCAGGTTCTCCAAGTGTAAATTTCTACTTTAGGGGTCATCGGGTGCTCAAACAATAACAATATTTTTTTATTGTAATCTTAACCAATCTTATTTTTATTTTTATATAGTTGCAGCCAGCGACCTGTAATGTGATTATTTATACAACTTTTTTTAAATTTACCTAAAAATACCAAAATATCCGCCCTTCTTGAAACGGACATATTTTGAAAATTAGCAGCACGATCGGTCTACCGTGACTGACCGACCTGCTTGTTTCGTTTTCTGCCGGAACAGATGATTCCTGCGCCTGTAACTAGGAGTGCTACCACAGTACCCGGTTCTGGGATAGATGTTGCTGCTCTCTGCGGGGTGTTGTCGGTGTATATTTTTGTAAATTTCAGCGAGTGTGGCGGCGGTGGGTTTTGCGATTGCTCTACCTCGTCTGATGCTGCTGTTCCAGAGCGCAGGGATTCTATGGATGGGCTTGATGGTGGTTGCGGGCTTGGGGAATTGTCAGGGGTGCAGGCGCTTGAAAAGTTTCCTGGCCCGCACACATCTACTTGTGCTGCACCCGGAGGGGCTGCAGCTAAATAGAAGAACCCTGTTGCCATTGTGGCAGAGAGTCCGATTGCTAGTTTTGCCAGTGGCGTACACATAACTATTTAGTTAAAAAGTGGTAAAATCGGAAATTAGAATATAGTGCTAGAGATGAGCGTTGGGGAGTTGGCAAGGATTTTAGAGTTCTTACAATAAATTGATCGATGTTTTTCTCGCGCCCGTATAGTATAGTATAGCGCTTGAGGAGGTCGCCCAAACACTTTAATAATCTTATTCTCTTACACTTTGAGGTCGCGAATCTCGTGCTTTGCACTAGGTTACTCAGTGGTTTGCAGGCAGTTATGAAGCAACATCCTGTGGCAACCTCTCCACGACTAGCAGTTACAGCCATTAACAAAGAGTGTTGTTATCAGTACCGCCACCTCCTGAAATTAATTATTTAACTCCTCGCAAACTAGCTCTGCTTTATCGTACTTGGAAATGCACAATCTGACTACTCTTTTATCGTCTCATGCTTTGATAGGAACTGTCCTCAGTATATGTACGTGTATTCTGGAATGTCAACTACTTAAAAGGAATATTTAAGTATTTACCGAGGGTAGAGGGCGTATTCAATGAGTTGCGCTAGTCGATCGCGGAGAGTTTCCATTCCGAGACCTTTAGCGGCCGAAATAAATACAGCTTGAGGAAACTCTTCTCGGGCGAGAGCGAGTGTATCTTCATCTACGGCATCGATTTTATTAAAAGCTACAAGGGCAGGCCCTGGAGTTACGGGCATATCTGTCAAAATATTCATGACCGATCGAATTTGGCTCTGCCATGCGGGGTGGGAGAGATCGACGAGGTGCAGCAAAGCATCGGCATCTGTGACTTCTTCGAGGGTAGCCCGAAAAGCGTCGATCAGAGAGGGGGGCAGTTCGCGAATAAAGCCCACGGTGTCTGTGAGGACGATCGACAAAGGTTCCCCGCCCTCCGCGCTAGGAATGGTCAGCTTGCGGGTGGTGGGGTCGAGGGTGGCAAATAACTGGTCGGCGGCGTATACCTCGGAATTGGTGAGCAGGTTGAGCAGAGTCGATTTACCGGCGTTTGTGTAGCCGACGATGGCGACTGAGGGTACGTCCATGTGGTGGCGGTTCTGCCGCAGCCGGAAGCGGTGGGCGAGGAGTTGATTTACCTCTTGCTGCAATCGAGATATGCGTTTGGCGATCGTCCGCCGTTCGGTTTCTAGTTTAGTTTCCCCAGGGCCTCTGGTACCGATGCCGCCGCCCTGCTTTGACATGGCCTGACCGCGACCTCTGAGCCTGGGCAGGGTGTATTGTAGCTGAGCGAGTTCGACTTGCAATTTACCTTCGCTCGATCGCGCTCTTTGGGCGAAAATGTCGAGAATTACCTCCGTGCGATCGACTACACGAATACCGAGGAGAGTTTCTAGGTTCCGTATTTGTGCGGGTGCCAGGTCGCGATCGAATACCACGAGGTTAGCGCTAACCGTCTGAGCGGTGAGAGCAATTTCTTGAACTTTGCCTTCGCCGACGACTGTCTGGGGATGGGGGCGCGATCGTTTTTGGCGCACTGTTTGCAGAACTTGACCCCCGGCGCTTTCCACAAGCCGCGTGATTTCTGCGAGTCCGTCCTCAAAATCCAGCAGAGTCATGTGCTGAGTCATTACACCAACCAGCAGAACCTTGTCTTGGTCTGCATCCACCTGCTTAGCGACAAACTCAGCTTGAAAATCTGCTTCTAGTCCTTCCACCAACTCCTGAAAGTCTTGGTCTGCGAGGTCGTCCAAACTCAGAGGTTCTGAGATTGTCCAGGGAAAGTGTTGAGTTTTGATTGGTGAGTTTTGAACTGAAGACTCTTCTATTTCATCAGTTTCATCAGTTTCATCAGTTTCATCAGTTGCAGATTTTTGTAACTGAGCGCTTAACACGGAAAACTCAAAATTTGGTCGGTCTCCTTGAGGTATCAGGTGAGCGAGATAAGTTTCTTGGATGTAACCTGTCGCACCGCCACCGCGGCGCTGAAATCCGCCGCCGGTGAGCGTCAGCCAAACTAGGGCATCTAGGCGCTGAATTGCCATTGCTGTGAGAGCTGATTCGGTTGGGGTTTCTGGCTTCAGGTGGGTGGCGATGCAGCGAATGCCGCTGAGGCGACCTCCGCCGTATCGGGGCAATTCTAGGGGCGCAATCTGGGTTTGGCGGGGTGTACCTACGCCGACGCGAATGACTTGTCCGCGGCGGTTGATGTAGGTGCAGATTGGTTTGTCGATTTCGGTGCTGATGGCTGCGACGCGCTGGGCGAATTCTGCCGTGGTGATGCGATCGCCCGGTAGTCGCTGGTGGTAAAGCTTTTCGAGTTGCTTGAGCTGGCTGGACTTTAAACCTTGAAGATTGCCGTAGATGGTTTCGATAACTGTTTCTCCCTCGCGCTCTGTCGATCTTATATTTTAGTTAACTCTGGGGCGATCGTGTGTATTGTGGTTTGAAAAATTATAAATTACTTACTCCATAAAGGTTTGGAGGTTGCCGATAGTTGCTTTTTTTGGGGAAACTAATTTCATTTTGGGGAGAATTGGGAATTGGGAAGAAATAAACTTATTTTTTCTCGTTTATTTTTTTTATAGTGCCCAAGCTTTTTGCTGAATTCAACCCATGTTAACAAAAATCAACATGACTGTAGGTGGGAAAAAAATATGAGGTTGTGATAAAATGACAAGCTAAGATTTCTCCCAGCAATTCAAAAAATGCGATCGACCCGCCCCCGGAAACAGTTTGCTCAACATTGGCTCAAAAGCGAGAAAGCCTTAGATAAGATTGTCAAAGCCGCGAATTTGGATGGTTCTCGCGTCCTGGAAATCGGGCCGGGCACTGGGATTCTGACTCGGCGCTTGCTGCCAGAAGCTGAGTCTGTTGTTGCTGTGGAGATCGATCGAGATTTGTGCCTAAAACTAGCCAAGCAACTAGGCAAAATTGACAACTTTTTATTGCTACAAGGCGATTTCCTGGAAATGGACTTAGAGGCTGAACTAATAGCCTTTCCAAAATTTCAAAATCCCAATAAAGTTGTTGCCAACATTCCCTATAATATCACTGGCCCGATCCTGCAAAAACTGCTGGGAACGATATCTGCGCCTGCTGCTAAACCCTTTGATGCGATCGTGCTGTTAGTGCAGAAAGAAGTCGCCCAAAGACTTTACGCTAAACCTGGTTCTACAGCTTTTGGCGCTTTGTCGGTGCGAGTACAATATTTAGCAGAATGCGAGTTAATTTGTGATGTGCCTGCTAGAGATTTTTATCCGCCTCCAAAAGTCGATTCTGCGGTGGTGCGGCTGCGTCCTAGACAGATAGAAACTACGGCGGTTAATCCGCGCTATTTGGAGACTTTACTGAAGTTGGGATTTGGCAGCAAGCGCAAGATGCTGCGAAATAATTTGAAAGGGGCTGTGGATTTAGATAAACTCGTTCAATTGTTAGAAAATTTACAGATAAATCCTCAATCTCGCGCTGAAGATTTGAGCGTGGCTCAATGGGTAAATTTGAGCAATAATTTGTTTTCGGATGAGCAATGACTGCTGACTCATGATTAATGATATCATCTCTGGTAGATTAATAACAAAAACGGTTCGTTCGTAGTGCGGACTTTAGTCCGCGGGAGCATCTCATTTTTGCATTTGTAGTAGTGCGATCGTCCCCGCTGGCGAGCTGTATCAAGCACGCTTGCACGGGGACGCTCGCACTGTAAAAAAACATCGTTTGTGCAAAAATGAGATGCTCCCTAGTCCGCAACTTGGATCGGACTAAAGTCCGCACTACGAACTAATTTTAGATCGATCGACTGACCGGACGTGATATGACTACTGACTAATGACCAATGACTAATGACTACCGATCCTGCATAATATTTCCTTTGAGTTGTGAGAAAATGGACTATGACTCGTATCAATTAATTTCAACCAGGTGTTTCTTTCACCTGTGGCTTAATCACCTATGCGTTCCTATTCTCTCTTAGCTTCAGCAAAAATCAATCTGTATTTGGAAATTATAGGCGATCGCCCCGACGGATATCACGAACTGGCGATGGTACTTCAAAGCATAGATTTGGCAGATCGAATTGACTTGCGGGCGATCGGTACCGACACGATTCGCGTGCGCTGCGATCACCCGCAAGTTCCTCCTGATAAGAATAATTTGGCTTACCGGGCGGCGGATTTGCTGGCGCAGCAATTCCCCGATGCTTTGGCGAAATACGGCGGAGTCGAGATTGCGATTCACAAGCAGATTCCGGTGGCCGCGGGGCTTGCCGGCGGTTCTGCAAATGCGGCGGCGGTTTTAGTCGGGATGGATTTGCTGTGGCAATTGGGACTCACTCAGTCGGAGTTGCAAGAGTTGGGTGGAACTTTGGGCTCGGATGTGCCTTTTTGCATTGCAGGAGGTACGGCTTTGGCAACTGGCCGCGGGGATAAATTGTCTCCACTGCCGGATTTGGGAGGTTTTTCTGTGGTGCTGGCGAAGTACCGCAATCTCAGTATTTCTACGGCTTGGGCGTATCAAACTTATCGCCAGCAGTTCAGTAGTTCTTATTGTGGATCGGAGGATTTGGACTGCCGCCGGGAACGGCTGCATTCGGGGCCGATGGTGGGCGCGATCGCCCAAAAAGATCGATCGAAAATTGGTCAATTGCTGCACAACGATTTAGAAAAAGTGGCTTTACCCGTGTACCCGCAGGTGTTGCAATTGCGGGAGGCTTTTGAAGCAGCGGGGGTTTTGGGCGCGATGATGTCGGGTTCCGGGCCGACGGTGTTTGCGCTGTGTGAGTCTCAAGAGCAGGCTCAGCAGGCTCTGGAACGGGTGAAAAGTGCGATCGCTTCTCCCGATTTGGATTTTTGGGTAGCAAATTTTAGCAATACTGGGATTCGGATTTGTTCGGAGGGAAACGATCCGAAACCGCCGATTGCGAGGGTGTAACTCGCTCTTGGTGCGATCGCGATCGCCCGTTAAAGGCCAATTGGGGCGATCGAGTCCGATCTATCTAACTTTGCGTAGAGTCTATTGAGATCGAATCACTGATAAAATGGCATGAAACACGGATTTTATTCTTGGTGAATTAAGCCGAGAGCTAAAATCTAACATCTAACATCTCAAATTGCAATGACTGATTTAACTAATCCAAGTTCTACTTCTCAATCTCTAAGTTCGGCTGGGGATGCAGCGCCTGCATCTGGGCGACAGCCTACAGTTTTGCGGTGCGTAACGGGTTCGCTGATCGCAAGCGCGTTAGCTTTTGGTTTGTATTCGCTAACTATGTCGATCGCTCTAAGTTTTGCTAGCAAGCCGGTGCATTCCAGCAATATTACTGTGCTTAAAATTAGTGTCGCCGTGCGAACTTTGGTAGTGGGAATGGTGGCTTTGGGTACGGGCGTGTTTGGGCTGGCGGCTGTCGGTTTGATGCTGCTGGGTTTGCAAATTTTGATTCAAAAGTTGACTAAAAAACCAGATCCGTCTTCGGGTGTTTAAACGTTATGTCTCTTGACAGGTAAATATCAGTGCAATTATTTATTGTCATAGCAAATGCTTAACTGGTAGTGCAACTAACTTGGCTAATTTCTCAGCAACATCTACCCGGTGACATTTATCGGGATTCATTTCAGCACATAACAATAAAACTGTACCTTGCTGAGTGATTTCTGCAACTTCA
>Ga0209591_10004214_pt1 | contig 16393 bp, 13 predicted proteins | sample MAT01_FD_187207 | JGI IMG/M metagenome (GOLD analysis project Ga0209591, IMG submission 187207) | Freshwater microbial communities from Lake Fryxell liftoff mats and glacier meltwater in Antarctica - MAT-01 (SPAdes) (version 2) | ecosystem: Environmental > Aquatic > Freshwater > Ice > Liftoff... | reverse complement strand
GAGTTCGCGCTCGGCTTTGGCCAGGATCGCCTCTTCACCCGTCAGCGCGGGTTCGATCCGGCGGGAGAGGTGAGTTTTGGGGTCGTGAATGTCTTCCACCTCCTTAATGTTCGCTAAGTGATCTTATCTTTCGTCAATTCGCGATGGACGGAATTGAATGGTTGGGTTATGTTGTGGGGATGCGCTTTTGCCTCTTTTCGTTCGCTCTCCTGGCCCAAGCGGCCGACCCGCTCTTTCACGCTTCCTTCAACAAAGGGGTGGACGCGGAGAAGTCCCCCGGTGACCGGCGGATCCATTCGGCCCCTGACTACAAGCACCTCGACGCCGGCAAACCGGGACTCGCCGGCACCGGCGTGGTGCATGAGAACGGCGCGCTGCATTTCACCCAGAAGAACACGCAGGCCGTCTACTTTCCGGCGCAAGGGCTTTCGCCAGTGAAAGGCACCATCAGCTTCTTCCTGCAACTGGACCCGAAGTTGGACCTGGCCCCCGGGTACGTCGACCCGCTGCAGTTGACGGATAAGGACTACAATAATTCGGCGCTATGGGTCGATTTCACGAAGGACGAACGCTACTTCCGGCTGGGGGTCTTTGGCGAGCTTTCGGCCTGGAACCCCAAGGGCATTGACTCCGACAAGAATCCGGACTTTAACGGCCGCCTGGTAGTCGTGAAACAGCCGCCATTTGCGCGGGGCAAGTGGACCCATGTGGCGATTACTTACTCAAAGCTGGGGTCCGGCAAGGGGGAGGCGCGGTTGTATTTGGATGGGGCGCTGCAGGGGACCTCGTCGTTGGTGAAGGAGCCCTTCACCTGGCAAGCCGGCAAGCCGACTTTGCGGCTGGGAGTGGGTTACTCGGGTTGGCTGGATGAGGTCGCGGTTTATGGGCGGACTTTGTCGGCGAGGGAAATTGGGAAGATTCGGCGGTAGGGAGATTCCGGGCACCTGAGCGTTTGGTTTGACCCTGGAGCCCCTTTTTACCTTTTTTGGGACACCGAACCTGACACCGCACCCCTCCGGATCGCAGTTCTAGAACCGTGGGGTGAAGCTACCCCAATGGGGTTACCCGCAAAAGATATTCAAAATATGTGAGAACAATGCTGCCTGAAATCCACTACATAGTGGGACGGTAATCTCTTATGAAACCGGCCCGAGGAGGCGCCAACGGATGTTTCTGCACAATTTAGGAAAAGCAAATCGTTAACTCGGGGTTCTTGAGTATCTACACCCAATTGATCCGTTCCAATTGTTGCCACGTCTATCGGGCGATCTGGTAAATATTTACCCACTCATCAAGCGTTACTACTCCTTTTTGCAAGGGATGCTATGCTTTTGCGCAAAATACGATAATCCAGTTACTTGGGCTTATTATGGTGATAACCACGCGGGCATTTGCCTCGGCTTTGATGTTCCAGTCTTGCAATGAGGTCGACGGGCACCAGTTCTTGGAATTTGGCGAAAGGTTGAAACTCAGGGAAGTCATCGTGGGTTCTCGGAACGATGTGGTCAAAGAAACCCTGAGAGGCTGCCTATTGGCTGGCGGCAACAGCGATGCCGAAATCTGGAAAGTGAAACCATCCGTCCGGGACTTCAAGATGGTGCGGGATGAGAAATTCGATGCGGAGTGCTTGACGAGTGCTCAGGCGGCGGGACGAGCGACTTAGGCTGATGATCGGGTATCTGAGGAATTAACTTTATTTCCTAGGCCACGGTCGCCTAGCCTGCCGCGTAAGCGGTGGGTCACACTGGACAGGACAATCGCAGCGCCAGTATTTTCTGCCAGATAATTGAGCCAATGGACCCGCCGCTTCCGGGACTGTTAAAAAAAATCGAATTCATCATGGACCATTAACATCCCATCCCTGACGGCCGGGGTTCGTAAGTGGTTGAAGACACCTGCCATAACGAACACCGAGGGGATGTCCAGCACGGAGAGGGGTGCCCGGAGATTCGGCCATCGGTCCGCGATGACTCCTGCCGCTCGAGCCCCCGACATGGCGACCACACCAACAGAATAAGAGACCACTGCAAGAGGTTCGAGCTTAAGTTTTAATTCTAATGGACTTCTTAATGGTGAAAAGCTCGGGTGGGCGATTACCAAGCCGAGTTAACGATCGTGCTGGGCTGGTGTCATGCGGTCGCGTGAACACCGGCGCTTCAGACCAAGGCAGAGAAGTCCGACCGCGCCAAGAATCAGAGTGGAAGGCTCCGGTATGGGGGTGGCATCGGCCTCCACCGTGATCTGATAGGGCACGGGTAGCGTGTCGCCGCCGATGCTGAGCACGTCGTCGCGGAGGACGCCCAAAACATCGAAGGGATCGTCGTCATAGAGTTCGTATCTCACCTGAAAGATCACGTCGTAGAGGCCGATGGTGGCTAAACCGGACGCGGTGATCTCTCCGCCCAGTAAAAGCGTGGCCGTGTTTCCGCCAACGACGAGGTACAAGGGGGAAGCATTCGGTACCAATGAGTTCCAAAATAGCTCGGGCGTCAGCGGAGCCGCGCTGCCGAACACGGCGGTCGTAGTCGGGGGGCCATCGAAGCGAGTGAGCACGGTCTGCGAGCCGCCACCTGCCGTGCTCACGGTGGAGCAAGCAATGCGGGCCGGAGAGCTTAACAGGGCATGAAAGTCGTTGGTGCTATTGGCCAGAGCGCCGCCGGCAAAACTGGAAAACGCGATCGACGGATCGATCACCAGTTGACGCTGGTGGTCGTAGGCACCGAGCGTGAACGATAGGCCTGCCTGCGAAAGCCGATAGGCAGCCGGCACCGTCACCCGCCGTCCATCGATCTCCTGGTACGCTACCGGGCCTTTGTGCCGCAGCAGACAGGCAGCGGTGGCGAGCACTAAGTCACCGTTTTCGAGCCTGGGCATTGCGCCGGTGAAAGCGAGCCGGATCTGACCGGAGTCCGCCCCGGGCGCGACGACAAAGTCGTACTCGATCAGGTCGCTGGCGCCGTGCCACACCCAGTCAATGCCGGGGTAGACCGCTGCGGCGCGAACGCGGTCAAAATGTGGCACGTTCGGGTAAGTCTGGGTCTGGCGGAGATAGTAATGCGTGATATCCCGGCGCTTGGCTTCGCCCTGAACGTCATAGGCGCTGGCGGCGCCGGTGAGCCGCATGGTCACCGCAACTGGCTTGCCAATTTAGCGGAGCCTGAATACAGCCTCGCCGGATCGCAAGGCCACTTCGGTCTGTCCGTGGCGCGACACGAAGCCCGTCTCCCGTTGGCCATGTTGCCCAGGTTGGGCTCAAAATGAAGGGACGTCCGCGGCGGGCTCGTCGCTCCGAAAAGTCCGGCCGGCACGGCAGCCAGCAGGCAAATGATACTCGTACGATTCATCGATCCTCCGTTGCTCAAACACTGTGGGTTAGGTTGAGGCCGGAAAGTGAAGTCTTTTGGGCGCGCTCGTATTAGCTGCAAGCCTCGAACTGACTAGGACAAATACTTCACCACGCCCGCTACGGGTCGCTTTTGCAAATTGGCCATGGCATGCCAACCCGGCCTGTCACTGCGGCGGCCCTCCCATTTTGGGGGTCCGCCGAGCAGCGCTATTTACGCCGCGTGCCAATGAAAAGACTTCTGGGAGATCAACCAGCGCCCATCCACCCTGATGAGCTGAAACAGGTCAGACAACGTCCCGCCCGGGTTTCCGCCAAACTTGCCGGAAAGCTTCTCCACTTCCACCCGGACCACCGCGATGGTCTCGTGGACGTCGATGCTGGCGATGCGGGTCTCAACCCCGGGGACCGGGCCATTGCCGTCCACCCAGTCAAACAGCATCTGTACAGGCCCGGCTAACAGTTGGCCATTGAAGTAGCCGAAGAAAGTGCATGCCCCATGGAAAGCCGGCTGAGCGGCGGCGCTGTTCCCCGTCCGCAAGCCTTCCACATAGCACCGGATCTGGGCTGCAATCGCGTCATGGTCGTTGAGGTAATGAATCATTCGACAACTCCTAGGTCAGGTATTTCGCTACGGCCGCGTCGATCACGGGACCGACTTTGGCCTATTGCTGAAGGGAAGGGTAAACCCCACTTCGCCTTAGTGCAATAAATTACCCCGCCGGGGTAGTTTGCGAATTCTTGCGGAAGGGGCGAATCTCCTCGAGATGCTGCCGCGGATACTGCAGCACCTGACGGCGTTGGTCGGCGCCAACCGATCCCGCAGGCACCAATTCCGGCGCGGTGGCCCGCATGCGGGTGTAGATACTCCGCCAGCGTTTCTTGATGGCATCTACGGTCCCATTCAGGGCTTCGGAAATCTCGCGATCCGAACAGTCCATGACTGACTTCTCGATCAGTTTCTGCTCCGGGAACGTGAAGCCGAAACGCGGCGGCGGCGGGAGAAACATAAATCCCATGTTGGTCCCCGTCTTCAGGAGCGCATCCTCGCGGGTGAAGCGGAACGTTCTGGCGATCTCGCCATCCTGCACCGGCCGCTCCCGAATCAGATCGCATTGCATGCCTCGCATGAACTCAGCCATCTGGGGATGAGTACATTCACTAAAGAATGGAGACGAAACCCATAATGATGGAAGCGCCACGCCTCGTTGATGGTGCCGTACATGAGGTTGCCCTCTGGCCCGCTCAACCCTTCAAAGTCGGGCACGCCCAGGAAGTTGAGCAGCCGTAGCTCCCCCTTGGGCATTCGCCTCGGCGACTCGGCTGGGCGGCAGAAAGACACCTTGGCCTTGCGCTTCGGCCGTAAGGGCCTGCTCAAGAACGGCATCGGTGGGGTGATCGAGGGCTTGAGCCAGAAACCCCGCATCGACGAACGCCGAGCCGCCTAACATGCGGAAACGTCCCGTGGCGGGCTCCTCGATCACTACCAGTGAGACTCGCTCGCGTGCCACCAGGTCCATCAGCATTTCGGGAAAGCGTTTCCAGTTAGCGGACGACAACATCGGCTTGTCACAGACAATGAGATGGCCACAGAGCGGGATGTCTTTCGGTACGGCGCGGCGGAAACGGATTGGCAAGTTATATTACTCCCGGGCAACCGCGGTCCGCTGGAGTGCGGCCGCACCACATCAGATTTAGCTCTGATCTTAGCCCAATACACACTTTCCAAAATAACCGCCTGATTATTACACCATTCCGGACCACTTTGTCCTGCTGGGCCGGATCCAACGCAACCATGGCCGAAGAACTCATAGCCGATGAAAGGTTCCGCTGCGCAGTTTCCAGGCACACCATGCCGCTCAGTAAGCCAATCGTTGCGGCCAGCCGACTCCAAACCCATCGACGCCCAACGCCAAGCGGCCGCCGCTGCCGCCTGCGAGATAGAATTTCTCGCCGCTCACCCGATCACAAAATCATCCTCATCCCCGCCGCGCCGGACTACCGCCCCCGCGAGCGCGAGCTCTGGCCCCTGGTCAACCAAGCCATCATGCAGTGCCTCCGCCCCCATCCCAAGCTCTTTGAAGCCGTCCAAACCGCCGCCCGCGCCGTCAACCCCGGATAACGAGATTCCGGGATGGACAGAAGACGAAAAGTGGAACTACTTGAACAGCTGCGGCACGGGTATGCGGCCGGAGAGACGATTCAGAAGGAATCGGGCCAAAAGCCGCTATGATCCGATTTTCTCAGATGCTCCCCCAGTAGGAGAGTACGGAGCGCCGGAGCCATGCCTGCGAACGATGTCCGCAATGGCTGCTGGGGCAAGGGACTTTGTCTCGCCTTCCTGCGTGATGGCAAGCTCTATTGGAAGAAAATGGTATCGTTGCGCAATTCGCCGTCGCCAAACATGCATGGCCCGGGGTGAAATCGATACTTGCCGTCGAGATTGAGAACGGCCTGACGAATGCCAGCCGGGTCTTCGGGCTTTTCTTCGACGGAAATTACTATACGAGGATGATACTTGCGGATTGTTTCCTGGCCACCATGTATCATCCGCGTGCCGGCGCCTTTAATGTCTGCTTTGATGATGTCTACGCGCGGCAGCTTCAGTTCCGCGACGATTTTATCGATGGTGGTGACAGGCACGGTGATCTTGCGTGCACCTTTGCCCTCGGTAAGAAATCCATCGCCTGCGGCTCCGTTGCCATTTTCAAAAAACACCAGGGACTTTTCTTCATCCCAGATGCCTTTCTCATAGATAATCACCTTGCCAGCAGCGATTTCTTTTGCGAAATTCTTGCGCAGACACCATAGCGCGTCCGGGGACGGTTCAATAGCGACAATTGTTTCAGCGCCTGCGGCAATCGCTGTCATCACATAGGTTCCAATATGCGCGCCGCCGTCCAATACAATATCGTTTTTTCGGACGCCGCCCGTACTGGCTTCGCCATAGATATTGCGTTCCTGTTGAGCCAGCAGAATGCCCAGGATTTGATCGTTGTTATCCGGAACCCAGAAGTTGCCCTTGGATGTGGACCAAAGCTTGAAATGACCTTCGGTTTCGATCACGTGCGATTGCTTGCGAATTTTCTCCGAAGTCTCATTCTGCCCCAGCTTCACTCCCACGTCGCCGACGCCCTGCCAAATCGTGCAATAGGGGCTGTATTTAAGGCTGCCTGCCACCGGAAGTATGGCCAATCCCGGGTAAAAGTTCAGCGTGGCAATTCCTGCGGTTGACACCAGACAAAGCACGATGACCGAGGAAAGAAGAAACCGGCTAACGCGGCCGAGCGGTTTCGAAGGGACTGGCAGCATACCGAGTTATCGGCAGCGCTGTATTCCGTCAATAGGGCAATTCTAGGAAACAGGGCCATCCACGGGGTGGTGCACTGTTCTAGCAAAACCCCTCAAATGAACCACTTGACGATTTTCTTCTGGACAAGACCATCGCCCTAGCTCATTTTTTGCGAAATCAGTGAGAATCTCTCCCTCCGAAACGCTGATTTTGGAGAGGCAACGCACCGCGCACACTTAGCTTCCCGCCGCTCTTTGACAACCGAATCGTTAGAACTGGATCCGCAGCGCCACTTGCCCCGTGCGATTGCCCGAGTTCTCGCTCGACTGCACGGCGAGCAATCTGCCGAACGTCGTGGGCGTGGTGATGTCGCGGGCCGGCTCGCGGAAGTTCGGGTGGTTGGGCAGATTGGTGAACGTGCTTTCGAGCCGCACCCGGACTCGCTCCGTGATCTGGAAGTTCTTGGCAAGGCCGGCGGCCACCGCCACCGTGCCTGGCCCGATTAAAGTACCCACACCGGCGTTGCCGAAGCGGCCGACGCCAGCGGCGGGAATGGCGAAGGCGCCGATGTCCCAGATGAGATTGCCCACGTCGGGGTTGCCGTCCCGCAGGGCGTCGGGCCGGACGTTGACGGCGCGGCCGACGACGTTGGTATTCGACCGGTCCGAGCCGCGCGACATGGTGGGCGTCATGAACGGCCCAGTCTGCGCCATGGCGATGGTGCTGAACTCCCAGCCGCCGATGGCGAGATCGGCGAAGCGATTCATGCTGCCGCCAAACTTCTTGCCGCGCCCCACGGGGATCGCGTAGATGGAGGAGATCAGCATCCGTTGCCGGCGGGTGAAAGCGACGTTGCCGCGGTCGGCGGAGATGCCGAAGCGATTGTTGGTGGTGATACCGCTTTCCCCAGGGAAGGCCGTGGGCGCGGGGCCGCCATTGTTCGAGAGGTTCTTGGCGAAGGCGTAGCTGGTCTGGATGAACCACCCATTGGCGAAGCGCCGGTTGCCTTCCACCTGCATGGCCTGATAGTTGGCGAAGCCGGTGTTGTCGCGGCTCACGATGCGCTGCCAGTTCTGGAAGGGCCGGCGGGAGGCGGCGAAGGGCGTGGTGGAGGGCACAACCTGGTTGAGGTCGACGCCGCCGTGGAGGCGATAGGAGTTGGAGCCGATGTAGCTCAGCCGCAACGAGAAGTCCTTGGGGAGTTCACGCTCGAGGGTGACATTCCACTGGGCGGTTTGCGGATCGCGGTAGTCGAGGTTGGTGGCGACGATAAATTCGCCGGTGCCGGCGGCGGGTTGGGAGACGTTTCCGGCGACGGCTTGCGGGAAGGCAAACAAGGGCTGGCCACCGGCGAAGGAATTGGTGTAAGTGCGCGTATCGGCGGTGTGGATTCCCGTCAAGGCATAAGCGAGTGGCCCCACCACCGTCTGGGTGAATAAACCGAAACCGCCACGGATTACCGTTTTGTTATTGGAGAACGGACGATAGGCGAAGCTAAAGCGGGGCGCAAAGTTACGCATATAAGTCTGGCGCAACCCCACGCCCAAACCGGCTTCTTTATTGGTGACTATTTTCGTGCACGCTACGGCCGCGTTCGTGCCGGGGCAGGCATTAATCGAAGCCAGGAATCCCGCGGCCGGCTTAAGAGTGCCCTCCGGGAGGATGACATTACCAGTGGCGCGATCGAAATTGGTGATGTTGCCGAACTTCTCGGTGAAGGGCGGATGATACTGCCAGCGGAGGCCGTAGCTTAGGGTCAACTTACTATTTACCTTCCACTCGTCCTGAGCGTAGAAGCGGTAGTGGCCCACCGGGCTATTCAGATCCGGGCCGGTGATGGCGAAGAAGGTGTTAGTGGGTACACCGAGCAGTAAGTCGGCAAAGGCATTGCCGCTATAGGCACCGCGGTTGAAAGTAAAGGCACCGAAGTCGTCGGAGCCACCAAAACGTTGCACGTCGACGTAGGCCATCCTCCGGACATCGATGCCGAATTTGAAAGTATGCGAACCCTTGATGAGGCTGACGTTGTCGGTGAACTGAAAACTCCGGCTCTGCGTTGGGCCATCTTTGGCCCGGCCGATGGTGGTGAAGCCGGTGCCATCGCTAAAGTCGAAGCCGGGGAAGGCACCGCTCTCCGGGTGATTGCTAACGTCCAGGCCCCGGATGCCGAGGTCGGAGAGCGCTTTCGCTCCGTTGATCGGAAAGTTGAGCGCGCGCGTCCACAAGGAGAAGCCAAAGCGAAATTCGTTGATCAGGTTAGGCCGGAGCGAATTATTGTAAGAGACCACCATATTTTTGTTATTCTCTCTGATGACGTCGGTGGGCAGTAAGTTCTGGTCACCGACGCTGGGCAGTTCACGCCAGGTGAAGCGGCCGTAAATCTGCTGCTTACTGCTGATGTTCTGGTCGATCTTGATGTCGTAACTGTTGAGCGAAGCCGGCGTCGCCAACAAGGTGTTGAGGTTGGAAGCGAGGCCGGCCGTATTGGGCAGCGGATAGTAAGTCTGGAGTAACCGCTGCGAGACCGGATTCAAGCGGCTGGCCGGAATCTGGTTATTCGGGAAGGCCAGGCCGTTGGTGGGGTCGATGGCCGCGCCGCCGGGCAAACCGTTGAGATTCCCGTTGCGCATGCCTTCCAGCGGCACCGTAAATTGCTTCGCCGTCGACCCCGGCTTGCGGCTACCTTCGTAAGCGAAGAAGAAGAACGTCTTGTCCTTGCCTTTGTAGAGCTTCGGCAAAGTAACCGGGCCGCCCAAGGTGGCGCCAAAGGTATTCCATACCTTGGCTTGCTTGGTGCGGGACCCATAAGTCGTCGCGTCCAAAGCGCGGTTCTGATGATAGTCGTACACCGAGCCGTGGAAGAGATTGGTGCCGCTCTTGGTGGTGATCGTGACGTCGCCCACCTGGGCGAACTCCGCATTGTTATTCACCGCGGTCACCTTAAACTCCTGGATTAGTTCCGAGGACGGAAACATCTGGCTGAGCGCGCCGGCTGACCGGACGTTCACCGTCGAGATGCCATCGGCCGTAAACTCAATCATCGACGGCAGCCCGCCGGCAATCGAGTAATTACCTGCCGCGTCCTGCTGCACGCCTGGCACCGTCAGGATGGCGGCCAAAGGACTACCGCCTGAGCCGCGGTAGTTGATCGGCAAGGTGGTTACCTGCTGGAAGTTTTTGGAATCGCCGATGGTGCCGTTTTCGGTATTGATGGCGCTGGGCGTGTCGTTCACCACCATCACCTGGCCGACGCTGGCCACTTCGAGCGTCAGGTCAACGCGCAGTTGCTGCCGGGCTTCCAGCGCCACGGAAGGAATCTTCAGCACGCCGAAGCCGGGCTTCTCGACAGTTACCTCGTAAGAGCCGGCGCGCAAATTGAGCAAAGTGTAGGCACCCTGCGGATTCGCGACCGAAGATCGCTGGGAGTTGTCGTCCAGATTGCGGACCTTGACGATGGCTTCGGGCACCACCGCCCCCATCTTGTCGGTCGCCGTGCCGACGATGGAACCAAACGTGGATTGCCCGTAGGCGCATCCGAGACAAACGAAAAGCAGGCCGATACGTGTAAGCATTTTCCCCTCGAAGCAGAATGGAATTCGGACGCACGACGGGGTAGGAGGGGCCTCGTTTCAAAGAGGCGAAAGGCAACGGGGCGGGATGTTATGGAGGATAAACCTGTTTTGCCGATTGGTCAACAGAAAAGTCAAGATTAATTTGACTCGCGGTCAAAATCCGGATAAGCTCAGGGTTCCATCGGTCCTCGCCGCCCGCCCTGCAACCCTGTCTCGTTTTGCGGAATACTGGATAGAAGAATGAGAAGAGGTGCCATGCGGATTCCGCTTTTACTTGCCGCCATCCTGACCGGAAAGGTGCTGCTGGCCCAAGCGCCTCCAGCCATTGACGCCGCTAAGCCCGAGCCTGGTATCCCCGTGATCAGCCCGGTCGTCAAAGCCAAATGCTCCGGTTGCCACAAGGATGACGGCAATGGCTTGCTCACTCGCATCTCCTGGGAGCGCACGACGCCCGAAGGTTGGCAACAGATCATCAAGCGGATGGTGCGGTTGAATGGCTTGTCGCTGACGCCGGTGGAGGCGCGCGACATCGTTAAGTCCTTAAGCGAGACCCACGGTTTGGCGCCTGAAGAGGCGAAGCCCGTCGCCTGGTATTGGGAGAAGCGGCAACTCGAAAGCGAAAACCATCCCAACGACACCCTGCGGGACGCCTGCGCCGCCTGCCACCCCATCGCCCAGCCCAACTCCTGGAGGCGTTCGAAAGTGGAGTGGGACTTGCTTGCGAGCATGCACCGTGGGTATTTCCCGGTGGTCGAATTCACCTCATATCGCCGTCCCCCACGCATGGGAGGAGGGGGCGGCGGTGGAAGGGGCGCGGTAGCGGCTTCCCCTGCGACTCCCGCGCCCGAAAAAGAGCCCTTCGAAACGGCGCTCGAGTACTTCACTCTAAACAACAAGCTGCATACGCCCGAGTGGGCGCAATGGCAAGCTACCCGCCGCGCCCCCAAGTTGGCCGGCCGCTGGGCGGTGTCAGCTTACCTGCCCGGCAAGGGCAAGTACGTGGGCGAAACCGTGATTGAAGCCGCGGGCCAAGATACCTTCAGTTCGAAGACGACGCTGACTTCGCTCAAGACGGGCGAGAAGATCTCGCGCACCAGCACCGGCGTCGTTTATACCGGTTACGCCTGGCGGGGGCGCGCCACTTCCGGCTCGCAGCAGGAGCGCGAGGTGATGTCCTTCTCTCGCGACCAATCTTCGGCTGAAGGCCGCTGGTTCTGGGGCGGCTACAACGAGTTCGGCTACGACGTGACATTGAAACGGATCGGCGATGGTCCGGTGCTCTCGACCACGGACACGTTCTCTCTCGCTGCAGGCGCGAAGGCAGTCACCGTGAAGCTGTTCGGTGACTCTTTACCCGCGGGCCTCACTACCGCCGACATCGACTTCGGCAACGGCATCACCGTCACCGGCATCACGGCCCAATCCGCCACCGCACTCACGGTGAAGGTGGACGTGGATGCCAAGGCCGTGGTTGGCAAGCGCGACATTTCCGTGCGCCGTATCGCTTTGCCGACGACGATCGCTGTCTACACTACGGTCGACTATGTCAAGACCCCGGCTAGTGCCTTGGCCCGCCTGGGCGGCACCACTCATCCGAAGGGTTACTTTCAGTTCGAGGCCATTGGTTGGTCAAACGGCTTGGACGGTAAGCCGGAGACGGGCGACGATGTGAATTTGGGTCCGGTGGCCGCCAAATGGTCGATGGAAGAGTTCACTTCGCACTACGGCGATGACGACCGGGAGTATGTCGGTTCATTAGGCGCTGAAGGCCTCTTCACGCCGAGCATTGAAGGGCCCAATGAGAAGCGGAAATTTGGGACGAATAACTTCGGCGACGTCTGGGTAGTCGCCACTTACACGCCTGCCGGATCGGATAAGCCGCTGGTGGCGAAGACTTATTTTCTTGTGACGGTGCCAGCTTACATGCGCTGGGATCAGCCTGAGGTGGCCCAATAATGACGAGTGCCGTAACGCCGCTGTCACTGGCGGAATTTCATCAATTCCAGACGGGCGAAGTGAATTTTGTCTACTTAGTGCCCAGCGGTGGCGTGTTCGCCATTAGCCCCGCGGCGCGTCAGGCGATCGACTTACTCCGCGAACAACCCCTTCCCGCGGATGAGCTATTGACCGCTTTGTCCGGCAAGGGGCATACTCCCGCTGAGGCGCAGGAAGCGATCACGGACCTATTTGAGGCCCGGGCCATCCGCGATCCGCGTGGCCATCAGGAAACGCCGCAGGAGCCAGTAGAGAACTTCCCCCTGCAATCGCTGGTGATGAATCTCACCAACCAGTGCAACCTTTCGTGCCAATATTGCTACGAATTTGGCGAAGACAAAGTGGCAACGCCGGAAGGCAAGCCCAAGTTTATGAGCGAAGAGGTCGCTAAGGCTTCGGTAGACCACTTACTACTCTCCTCGCAAGGCCGCCGCGCCATTCATATTACTTTCTTCGGCGGCGAAACGCTGATGAACTTCCCGATGCTCAAGTGGGTGGTCGGCTATGCCACCGAAAAGGCCGCCGAAGCCGGGCAGTATATTGATTTTTCGCTGACGACCAACGGCACTTTATTGAGCCCGGAAATTATCGACTTTCTCGTCGAGCACTCCATCGGAGTTACCGTCTCCATGGATGGGCCCAAGGAGATGCACGATAAGCTGCGCGTTTATTCGAACGGCAAGGGCAGTTACGATATCCTGGCGCCGAAGGTGAAGCAGCTGATTCAAAAGCACTCGACGCGGCCGATCGCCGCGCGGGTCACCTTAACCCAGCAAGTGATCAGCGTCAAAGAGATCTTCCATCACCTGAAGAATGAGTTTGGCTTCGCCGAAGTGGGCTTCGCGCCGGTAACCGCGGCGCCGGACCGCCTGTATACTATCGGCACTAACAACATGGACCGCATCTTCGCGGAATTCAAAGAGCTGGCCGCCGAGTATCGTGACCATGCTATCGCCGGCCGCATGCACGGCTTCTCCAATGTCTCTGACACTCTGGCCGAAATCCACGCCGGCATCAACAAGTCGCACCCCTGCGGCGCGGGCTTGGGCCTGGTGGGCGTGGGCCCTTCGGGCGACATCGCCCCCTGCCATCGCTTCGTCGACAGCGACGAACACGCGCTCGGCAGCGTCCTCGATGGCGGCATGGACAAGGCCAAGCAGAAGGCCTTCCTCGACAAAGGCCACATTGGCGCCAAGTTCGACTGCCACAGCTGTTTCGCGCGCCCCTTGTGCGCCGGCGGCTGCCATCACGAAGCTTTTGTCCGTTACGGTGACACCGGTCACCCCAACCTGCACTTCTGCGATTGGATTCGTGGCTGGACCGATCTTTGCCTCAACATCTATGGCGAGATCGCCGTCAAGAACCCATCGTTTCTCGACCATTTCGACTCTAGGAAACCTCTCCAATGAAGCACCTGAAAGCGATCAATAAAAAAGCCCTTCGCATCGAACAACATGTTGCCGCGGCTCACGGCGATATCCATGCTCTGCAACAGCCAGGCGGCCCATCGCCCGCGGCCAAGCCGCATTATCCGGTGGGTTGCTCCATCGTCTTCTCGCCCGGTTGGGAAGTCGATTCCGCCGGCGGTACGGCCGGCCTCTGCCAGCCAGCTGAACGCGATCTCTACGATTGCTACGTTACTTGCTTCTGGCCCGCGCAAGTGCCGGATCATTACAACAACTACCCCGACTGGACCTCCAAGTGTGCGAGTGCCACGAAGGATTGGCGCAACATCGACCTCGTTTTCCCATAAACCGGCTCCCATAAACCACCACATGCAAGCACTCACCCTACTCCTCACCCTCGCGGCCGACCCCACCCTGCTCTACGTGGGCGGTTGGCCGCGCGATCTCATCGTCATCGATGAAGCCAAGATCGAAGTCGTCGACCACATCAAGCTGCAGACCGACGTCGCGCGCTCGCTTTGGCTCACCAGCGACAAGAAGAAGCTGATCGCCGCCACCGTGCGGAACTCCGGAATTGAGACCGTCGACCTCGCCACGCGCAAAGTGGTGGATTCGTTCAGCCTCGGTACAGCCAATAAAAAGGTCCGTCTGGGCGGCGGCGCGCTCGACCCCACCGATAAGTTGCTCTACCTCTCCGTCACCATGGCCGAGAAGAAGATCGATCGCTGGGAGGTGGACAAGCCCAAGTTCGCCGTCGTCAGCCTCGCCGAGAAAAAGATCGTCCGCACGGTGGAGATGCCTAAGGAAGCGGCGTCTTCTGGCGGACGCGGCCAAATGAAGGTGTCGCCGGACGGCAAGTACCTGTGGACCTTCCGCGACAACATCTACATCTTCGACACCACTGACTTCAAGTTGGTGGAGACGATCGAACTCGCGCGGCCCACGTTCCCCGGCATGGAGTCGATCTTCCTTTCGCCGGCCGACGATCCCCATGACGCGCCCGGCATGATGACTGCCATCTTCAACAGCTCCGACCCCATCGTGCATAAGCGGATGTGGGGCGTCGCGCGCATCGATCTGAACACTCGCAAGATCGACTTTACCCCGGTGGGCCCTGCCGTGCAGGGCATGATGGGGTTGCGCTTGTCGCCGGATCGCAAGACCGGCTACACGGTGACGATCTCTGGAGAGCATGGCGATCGGCTGACCGAGTTCGTCATCATCGACATGGTGAACCCGAAGATCGTCAAGCGCGCCGCCTTCGCCGGCCGCACTCGCTTCACGCTCGGGCTGACTACGGACGGCAAGAACATCATCATCTACGGCGCTGGCAATACGGTAGAGATGTACGATTCGAAGACGTTGCAACTCGTGAAAGACCTGGACGTCGCCGCCGACATGACTACGCCCTTGGTCGCCGTCATAAACTAACTCTTGTGGGACAGGCCTTCTGGCCTGTCCACAAAGTCTCCCGATGCTCCGTGAATACCGGCGTGTTCTCCCCTATCTCGTTCCCCACCGTCTGGCCCTCGCCTATATCGTCATCCTGAGTCTCTTCTCCACCGCCGCCGGCTTGCTGGTTCCGCTCTTAAACCAACGCATCATCGACGACGGCCTGCTGGCGCGCGACATGAATGCCCTCTTCCGTGCGGCGGGTTGGATGGGCGTGTTGACCGTGGTGGGCTTTGTCCTCAATATCGCCTCCAGTTACGCCTACGTGCGAGTGTCGGCGGCGGTGCTGTTTGCCATGCGGCTCGACATGTACCGGCACTTACAACAGATATCGCCGCGCCATCACGCCAAAACGCGGCTAGGCGATTTTGTTTCGCGCCTTTCGAACGATGTGGCTGAGGTACAGCGAGTAACGGCCGACACGCTGCTGGCTTTACTGGCCAACTTACTCTTTCTCGTGGGGGCCACGGTGCTGATGCTGCGGATCAGCCCGGTGCTGTTCCTGGTGAGTATCGCCGTATTGCCGTTGACTTTGTGGCTGGTGCGGAAGGTGCAGCATCGGCTGGCGGCGCATGTGAAGGTGCTGCGGGAGCGCAGCGCGTCCATCGGCAGCTTCCTGATTGAGTCTCTCACGGGGCTGCGCTTGGCGGTGCTGAGCAATGCCCAGGAGCGCGAAGTGGACCGCTTCCGTGGCGAAAACCAAAGCTTCGTGGACGCTTTGCTGAAGATGCAACGGACGAACTTCATCGCCGGCGCGATTCCCGCGACGGCGGTGACGCTCTCGACGGCGGCCGTCTTTCTGATCGGCGGCCAGCAGGTGCTCGCCCATCAGATGACCCTGGGCGCGCTGATCGCGTTCCTGGCTTACCACGGGCGGCTGCTGGGTCCGGTACAAGGCCTGATGTCGTTGTACGGCGGCTTGGTGACCGGAGCCGTGTCGCTGCGGCGGGTCTTCGAGGTCTTCGCGATTCCGATCGAAGTGCGGAGCCCAACGAGCGAGTCGCGGACGATGGAAGGCTGCATTGAATTCCGGGAAGTGCACTTCGAGAACGTCCTTCGCGGGGCCAGCTTCCGGCTCGAAGCGGGCCAAGTGTACACGTTGATCGGCGATAGTGGAGCGGGCAAGTCGACCATCGCGGACCTGATCGTGCGACTCTTCGATACTACTGCGGGCCAAGTGCTGGTGGACGGCGCCGATGTGCGCGAATGGCCGCTTAACGCATTGCGCGACCAGATCGCCGTGGTGGAGCAGACGCCGATTCTCTTCCATGCCACCATCGCCGAAAACATCGCGTACGCGCGGCCTACGGCGACGCAAGCCGAGATTGAGCAA
>Ga0209591_10004213_pt1 | contig 16394 bp, 14 predicted proteins | sample MAT01_FD_187207 | JGI IMG/M metagenome (GOLD analysis project Ga0209591, IMG submission 187207) | Freshwater microbial communities from Lake Fryxell liftoff mats and glacier meltwater in Antarctica - MAT-01 (SPAdes) (version 2) | ecosystem: Environmental > Aquatic > Freshwater > Ice > Liftoff... | reverse complement strand
CTGCAGCGCGTATAGCGTTGTCACCCGCACAAGTGCGCGACAGCATCAAGACCGCGCAGCGCGTGACGCGTGTGTTGGACTCGTTGGAGAAGGCCGAAGCGATCCCGGCGCCGATGATGGCGATGTTGCGCACGAGTGCCAAGACCGGTGAGCCACCGGCCATGTTTGCCGCGATGCTGGGCGGCGGCGGTGGATTTGGCGGGCGTGGCGGTGGGCTTGGTGGATTTGCTGAGCGGCCGGGCGAGTCGATTGCGTTACCAAGCTTTGGTGCGGCGGGTGCGGCTGGCGGTCGCGGTGCAGGTGGTGGCGCGGGCGGGCGCGGTGGCGCACCGGGTGCGGGTGCGCCAGTCGGCGGTGATCCGGCCAGCATGATGCAATCACTCGGCCCGCTGCGCGACGCGTTGGGCGATGACATGGCCGCGCTGGGTTTGAATTTCGGCGGGGGTGGTGGTGGTGGTCGCGGCGGTCGTGGTGGTGCAAATGTGTTGGTGGGCACGGGTGATTATCGCATCACGATTACGAGCGGTGGGACGACGATGTCCAAACTGCTGCGCGTGGAGCGTGTGAGTGGCGGCGACGGCGGTGGTGGATTTGGGTTTGGCTTTGATGATGACGACCGGCCGTTGCCGGGGGCGCGGAAGTAAGCGCGGCACGTTCGAACGGTGCACGATTGCAAGCGGTCCCTCGGCGCTGCCGAGGGACCGCTTTGCATTCAGATTTCAGTATTCCGGAAAGTCGCTGCCCAACGAGTAGGGTAACCGCCCACTGAGTAGGGTGACTTTTGCGGGAGTGGAGTAACATTGCGGATGTCCAATCGTACTTAACTTCTTTGAGGGACACGCAATGACCATGAATCGGTGGCGCGGTGGCGCGGTGGCGCTGTGAACGGCGAGCGATGTGGAGATGCGCGACCCGCAAGAGCTGAACGGATACGTTGCGTGCCGACACGGCAGGTGCGTCAATGATGCCCGACCGCATGCCAGACGGCTGGCACGACGCCGCCGCGATTGGGCGCGCATGGAACATCGTGATGAAGCGAGGTGCGATACTGCTACCCAGCCTCGCCGAGAACCTCCTGAGTGTCTCCGCGTCGGGCGTGGCGCGCGACCTTGGCTTTCGCCGTGCAGATGTGCTAGCGCGGTACCTAGTGGCCAACCACCTACCTCCGTTCAAGCCGTTTCGGAACGGCATTTACATTGTTCAACTCCTAGAGTGCCACGAGCGAGGCGAGACCCTCGCGCAGTGGACGAAGACGCGCGGTCACTACGAGAGCGGCTACTCGCACTTCGTTCGCGCGGTGACGGGCGCCAAGTGGATTGACCTGATAGCACAGGGGAGTGTGCGACGTAAGGTGATTGAGCTCGGTCGGTGGGCGTCGCATCTTGGTGAACTCGACGACTGACGCGGTGAGATGACGCGGTGGCGCTAGCGCGCACCGAGCAGCGCCGTCGTACGATACTGCCAGGAGCGCGGGGGGGATTTCTTGGTTCGCAGCGCCCTCGCGACCCGCGCTCATCACACGTGCCACCAAGACCGAGGAATGAAGGAGAAAGAGTGTTTACGATTCAGCCGGAGCACAGACCCCGATTCTGTTCGGCGCTTCTTGACTTCGGCGCCTCCGGAATTCGTTCTGACACGTTACAAGCACGCCCTTTGATCGCCGATCAATGAAGCCGAACGGCCAGCCTAACCTGACCTCCACGCTCTCTGCGTTGGGCAACGGAGTTCTCGCTATCTCAGCCTTTTTGATTGCGGTGACATTCGTTGTCAAGGAATTTCGGCCAAAGGCTGATACCAACAGAATCTCCGAGCGACCGGTGCGAGTGTGGTCCGAACTGCTAGCGGCATCCTCCGTGGTACGGGTTGGCAGTGGGCTAGTTGACATCGTCGAGATCGGAGATTTTCAATGCCCAGCATGTAGGGCATTTGCTGCAGTGCTGACCAATCTTGAGCAGCGCTATCCGCAAAACCTCAGTATTCGCTTCATTCACTTTCCGCTGCCTTACCACGCCTATGCCAACGAGGCTTCGCTAGCGGCGCTTTGTGCCGCCGAACAAGACGCGTTTAGGGGGATGTTCGATCACTTGTTCGAGAAACAGGATTCAATCGGAGCGAAGAGTATGATGTCCTATGCTGGCGACGCGGGAATCAGGGATACTCTTGCACTCGCGCAGTGTATGCAGGGTGAACGAGCGGCTGGTCGGCTGAAAGATAACGTGAGTATTGGTGAGAAGCTGGGCATCGACGGCACGCCGACGGTATTCGTCAACGGCATGCAACTATCAAGGGTACCGACCTTCCGAGAGCTTGACTCCATCGTAGCCAACAAGGTCGCGATGAGAGTAAAGCCAGTATCTGTAGAGCAGCATTCATCGCATGACACACGAATCTCAAGCGCACAGCGGCGGGAACCGCGATGAAAATCTTCCTGGGTTCCCGCTGGTCTGCCAATTTCCTCTTTACGATCGCAGTTGCGATTCTGGCAGTTTCTGCGTTCCGGCGAATTCAACCGGCGATCGAAACAAGGCTTTTACGAGTGATATCAGTTGCCGACCTCCACGCGACCGACCTTGACGGGAATAGGCTGGTCGTCGCTCCGAATCGTGATACCACTATAGTATTCTGGTTTAGCAGTTTGTGTCCGGCAACTAAAGATCTTATCCCTCAACTATCGGGTTTTCTCAGCCAAAATGGAGGCAGCCGTCGGGTCCTAATCGCCTACCCGACGTCTGAATCAAAGGCGGCTATCCTCTTTCAGTTGAGGGCACTTGAAGCGGCGTCTCCATCCATTGTGCAGCTCGACGAGCGAGAGTTGCGTCGCTTTGCAGACGCAAAAGCAACACCGAGCATGTATATCGTCGATCAACTTGGAAAGCTGAAGGCGAGCTATGTTGGCCGAATTGACATCGAAGCTCAGCTGGCGAAAACTCAGTATTCGCACTCAACACCAACTGACGCCCCAAGATGAAACGTAAAAGTTGGAAGTGGGCAATCCTTGCTGTCCTCATCGTCCTTGAAGCAGCATGCAGCGACGAAGGTCCTCGCGTAGCGGATATTACCCCTTCGCGGACGGTGAGCGAAGAAGGAATCCCCAAGGCAGACCTCGGTTCGCCTATCGCATTCGCAGCGGCTTCCTCCGAGCGATTGGTACTCGGGGAACAATCGCAGATCCGTGTGTACGAAGCGCCCTTCTTGACGGTATCGCACACGCTGGGCGGCGTGGGACGTGGACCAGGCGAGTTCCAGAGAATCCTGCGTGTCGCGATGGCGCGGGATGGTAGGATGGCGGTTGCCGATCTCGGCAATCGCAAAGTGGTGCTTTACAAGAACGACAGTACATGGCTCCGAGATCTCCAGTTCACCGACGGACCGGTCGGTGAAGTCGGCTATGATGGAACCGGTCGCTTAATGCTGCAGCGACGAGCGACCCAGCCCTTCAGCGGGTCCAATGCTGGGGCCGGAATGGTTTGGGTGTACTCGAACGATACGACTGAGATTTACCGCATCGGCACACAGCGCTGGTCAAATGATCCGCCCGAAAGCGCGGTGCTGAACGAGATTCGGCTATCGCCAACCGCATCCGGTGGAGCGCTGATTGTATACACGTATCAAGGGTACGTAGAAAAGTATGATTCCAAGGGAAACCTATTAACACGCTTTGCGCTGCAGCTCGTCGCAAAGGATACGGTCGGACCGATCGTGAAGCGGAACCCTGAGCAGCCCGGACGCATCGCGTTTGCGCGAAGGCAGCTCGCCTATGGAATAGTGGAGTTGCACGACGGCACCATTGCCGTTCTGCGCGCCGTGCAGGCGGCGGACCAGAATAGCTCGTCTTCACATATTCAAGTCTATTCGGTCAAGGGTGAGCTACTCGCTGTGCTGCGCCTCGGTGAGCTTGTGCAAGGCATCGCACTCAGCGGCAATGAAGTCGTCACTCTGGCATTCAACGATCCAGGGCCGAGACTTTCCTTCTATGCACAACCCCTTGGTGAGAGGTGACCGGTCAGGCAATGACGCAGTGCGTGACCGGTCGATTCCGAAGACGGCCTTCATCCGCTGGATTTCCCAGAAGATTTTCTGACAAGAGTCCGTGAAGGCTCAGGAGCGTGTAGCGGTCAAAGCCGATGTTCTGTGCGTTCTCGACCAGAAACTCGATGGCGGCTTTGTGATTCAGAATCATCTGTCGATCGCGGTCCGAGGCGCCCTCCGCATCGCGGCCACCTCGAATGAGCTCTTCGGTATCAAGGCGTGTGTACTTGTTGCCTTCCAGGTGGCTCGACCCCCACGAGAGGTCGATGACTAAGCGCTGCATGATCTCGTTGGCGTACCTGGGCGGCGGCGGCTTCGGCTTTGGATTTGATGACGACGACCGGCCGTTGCCGGGGGCGCGGACGTAGCGTTCGCAGTTGGTGAACCGTGTGTCGCAGACGGTCCCTCAATGTTTCGGGGGCCGTTCTGCATGGTATGCTACAGGAAGTGGCACGACAGCGGGCGGGCTGCAGGGATCCCTGTATTAGAATACAAGTTCAGGCAGTGCCATGCAGGCTCCTCGCAGCTTGCCGAGGAAGGGTTCTCAGGAGAAATTCAACTATGGCCGATAAATTCGATATTCGTCCGGACGCCGCGCGGCTCGTTGAACAGCTGCCCGCTGATGCTAGCTTGGACGACTTGGCCTACGGGGTCTATGTCCGGCAGGCCATTGAGCAGGGTATCGCAGAAGCTGAGTCTGGCCGACTTGTAGATAATGACGTGGCGCTTGCGCGCATTCGCGCCAGAATTCGTCGCGTGTCCTGATGCTTCCGCTCCGATGGACGTAGCGCGCCGCAGCTCATCTTGAAGCCCTCGTTGACTCTATCAGTATTACGTCACCGGTTTACGCCGAGGGAGTCGTCGGTCGTATTGATCATCGGCGTCAACTGGTTCGCGCGAATTCTGCGTTTGGGCGAATCGTACCCGAAGCGGGGCAGTTGGCGGTTCGCGAAGTGGTTGTGCCGCCATAGCGGGTGTTCTACCGCGAACACCGCGGGGTGATCGAGGTGCTGGCCATCGTACATGAACGACAGCAGTTGAGCAACGCATTGCAGGAATCTGTGCGCGCTTGGCTAACGACGCATTGCTGTTGACAGCGCGTGGCGGAATGCGCGCTGCGCGCGCAATTTTATGAGAAGCGCCCTAACAGAACGAAACGTCACACCGATCCGCATTGAAGCCTTTGAAGTGCGCATTCGACCTCCTGCCACCGGCGCATGTACCGTGAAACGTCGCGGCGAAAAGGGAAACCTTGTGAACGCACGGATGCGACCTTGCCGGGCTTGCCGGCGATGATGCCCTCGACATGGGGCGGCGGTGCCTTTGCGATTATGCTGGATGATGGTGAGATCAACGTGGGTGAAGCAGAGACGTGGACTGACCAGACTGAAGAAATTCTCCCACTCCAGAGGATGTTATGGTGAAGGGCTTGCGCTTCCCGCTGGCGCTGGCTGCGGCCGGATTCGTGTTTTCGGCCGAAGCCGAACCACTGCGCGTCCTTCGCGCATCACCTGATGCCGAAGCTGCCGCCACCGACACCATCACGATCACGTTTGATCGTCCGGTGGCGGGTTCGCTCGATAACGCCGTCGATCCGCGCACTATCGTGCGGATCGAACCCGCCGTGCCTCAAGCCCTCATCGACTGGCGCGATCCCGTGACGCTCCGCATCATTCCGCGCCCGGGTTTGCGACGCGGCGCGCGCTACACGGTGTCGGTGGCGCCCACATTTCGCGCCATGGACGGCAGCCAACTCGCCGCTGCGTACCGCACGGAGTTTCGTGTGCGGGGTCCGACGCTGGTCGGCGGAAGACCGGTCTCCGGGGGCGACACGGTCGGCAATCTCGACGCGTCGCCAACGTTTACCCTCCGTTATGATGTTGCAGTGCGCGCGGCCGACATCGCCACATTGTCACACCTCGAACCCAACGCGCGGTGTGTTCGCGGCTCGACGAAAGTTGGCAAGGTCGCGTTACTGCCGGCCGGAAACACCACAACGCCAGCGCGCGAAATTACGCTGAAGGCATCACAACCGCTACCGCTGGATTGTATGGCGCAACTCGTCGCGCCGCGTGAGTTGGAAGAAGGGGCAGCAGCACCGGCTGCTCGCACGACCGTTCGGTGGCCGTTCCGCGTACACGGCGCGTTCAAATACGTGTCGGCTGCGTGCGCGCAGGATGGATTCTGCCCAACGGGTGGAATTTCCCTGCACTTCTCAACGCCGGTCAAAGGCGTCGATCTCGCGAAAGTCCTGCGCGTGCAACCCACCGTGGATTTTGCGTTTGACACCACCGCAACGCAGACCGACTGGGAGCTCGACGCCACGCTCAAACCGCGCGTCACCTACGCGGTCTTCATGGCCGGCGCGTTGCGCGACGTGTTTGGCCAAAAGCTCACGGGCAATCCGGCGTCGTCGTTTCGCACCACCGGATTCGAGCCAGACGTGCAGGCCCCGTACGGCCGCCTGATGATCGAACGCGGTGCGTTTCGGACGCTGGCCGTGCGCACCATGAACATCGATACGCTGATCGTCGAAACGCTCGCGGTTCCGGCCTCACTCGAGGCCACGGTGGTCAATCAAGGGTCGTGGGAATGGAAAGCAGCGTGGGATTCGCTACCGAAGTTGCGTACCATCCGCCGCATTCCGGTCAAGCGTGCGCCTGATCAAGGCCGCATCGTTTCGGTTCCGATGCCCGTCAGCGACGCACAGCAGCGAAACGCCACGACCTTGTTGCTGGTGCAGGTGCGTGATGCGGCCGCGCGCGTCGACACGGCCAGGGAAGAGGGCGAATCACACCCCATATCCCTGGTACAGGTCACCAACCTCGGCGTCCACGCGAAGATTGGCGACGGCAGCGGCAACGTCTGGGTGACCGGCGCCAATGATGGCAAGCCAAGAGCTGCAGCGCAGGTCACGTTGCATGATATGAAAGGCAGTGTCATCGCACGCGGCACCACGGACGCGCAGGGATTGGTCGCGCTGTCCAATTTCACGTGGCGCAAGCCCGGCAGCGACGAAGACGACAATGGCGAAGGGTATGTTGCCGTGACCTTAGGTGATGATCGCGCGGTGTTGGCGGTGCGTGATGGTGATCCCGATCTCGCACCGTGGCGTTTCGATTTGCGGAGTGCGTGGGGCAACCAGCGTGCGCCATTGGCCGGCGCGCTGTTCACGGAGCGCGGCATCTATCGCCCGGGTGAGCAGGTGTACGCGAAGGCCATCATGCGTCAGGGCGCGTTGGGTGCACTGAACGCGCCGACAGCGCGCGACACCGTGCGTTGGGTCATGCGTGATCGCGAAAACGCCGAGCAATCGACATCCGACGTCACGCTGTCCGACTTCGGCACCACTGATCAGGCGTTCAACATTCCGGCGGATGCACCGTTGGGGGACTATGAGTTGGAGTTGCGGTGGCGCCTTCGCGGGAAGTGGACCACGGTTGCCAACGCGAGCTACAAGGTCGCCGAGTTTCGTCCGCCCGAATTCCTTGTGGATGTCACGTCGCTCGCGTCGGCAAAGTTTCCGGGCGATAGTGTTCGCGCGCGCGTGCAGGCGAAGTATCTCTTTGGTGCGCCCATGGCTGGTGCCGCGCTCACGTGGGACGTGCGCCGCACGACGCTGTCGCCCGACGCACTCACTATCCCAAACACCGGCGGTTGGCAGATCGGAGACAACGACAGCGGCTGGGATCGTACCGAGTCGCGCCGGACACAGACCGATCTGCTGGCGAGCGGTACCGATTCGCTGGACGGCACCGGCACGCAGGTCGTGGGCACCGTTGCCAAGCTTGCAGAAAACGGACGCCCCTCGCGTTTGTTGCTGGTTGCAACGGTGACTGACGTAAACCGCCGCACCGTTGGCGCGACCACTTCGTCCATTGTGCACCCGGCCGACGTGTACGTGGCCGCGAAGCCCGATGGCGAGTCGTGGTTCTGGGCCGTCAACGCACCGCGCACGCTGCAAGTGATGTCTGTCAAACCCACTGGCGAACGCGTCACGGGCACTCGGGTTGACGGCGTGTTGATTCGTCGCGAATGGCATCGGGTGCGCCGCACGCGTGACGGCGTCACCGAATCGATTGGTGAGTGGGTGGCCGACACGGTCGCGCGCTGCAGCGTTGTGACAACCGAGGCATCCAAACCGTGCGCGTTCACACCAACCGCCGCGGGCGTGCATTCGGTGGTGTTTCGCGCGAAAGACGCGGCTGGACGCAACACCGTGACGTCGTTCACACGTTGGGTAACGGGACCAGGCTGGGTGCCGTACAACGACGAGGGTGAGTTCAAGCTCGAAGTCATCGCCGACAAGAAGAACTACGCGCCAGGTGACACGGCGACGTTGGTGTTTGCATCTCCGTTCACCGACGCCGAAGCGTGGATCACGGTCGAACGCGAAGGGCTGTTTGAACAACGTCGTCTGCGCCTGACATCCGGTGCGACCACGTTCACGTTGCCCATCACCGAAGCGCACGCACCAAATGTGTTCGTATCCATGCTGGTGGCACGCGGGCGCAGCTCGGCACCGGGCACACTGGGTGATCCAGGCCGTCCAACTGTGCGTGTTGGCTACGCGGAATTGCGCGTGACGCCAGAGGTCAAGCGTCTGTCGGTGAGCGTGGCGCCCGACAAGGATGAGTATCGCCCTGGCGACACGACGCGCATTTCGCTGGACGTCAAGAATGCCAACAGACAGGGTGTGAAGAGCGAAGTCACCTTGTGGGCGGTTGATGAAGGTGTGTTGTCACTGACCGGGTACAAGACTCCCGATCCGTTGGGATTGTTGTACGAACCGCGCGGCGTTGGAATGACGTTGGCCAGCACACTCGTTTCTGTCGCGCCACAATTGCCGGAAGGCGACAAGGGCTTTCGCGAATCCGGCGGCAGTGGCGGACGTGATGGCGCAGACATCATGCGTTCGCAATTCCGCACTACGGCGTTTTTCCTGGGGTCAGTGGTCACGGATGACGCGGGACATGGTGTTGCGGTCGCGAAATTGCCCGACAATCTCACGACATTTCGCGTGATGGCGGTCGCCGTCACCCGCGCCGACAAATTCGGAAGCGGCAGCGCTAAACTTCTCGTCACTCGGCCCCTCGTGGCGCGTGCTGCCTTACCGCGCTTCCTGCGTCCCGGCGATCAAGCGGATGCCGGAACGGCGGTCAATTTGCGCAGCGGGCAGAAAGCGTCAGCGACGGTGGGTGTCACTGTGCAAGGTGCCACCATTGCCGGCAAAACGTCGCAGGACGTTACACTCGAAGCGGGCCGCGGACGCGAGGTGCGTTTTCCCATTCGCGCTCTTCCCGGCAAGCAGGCGACGTTCCGGTTTGATGTGAAGTCCGGCAAGGAAAGAGACGCGCTGCAGACCGTCATTCCCATACGGGCCGATTCCCGACCCACCATCACGACCGCGGGCGGCACGTTTGCGAATGCGGGGACATTGGCGTTGGCACTGGGTGCGCCGCTTGACGGACCACTCGACTACGCACGTTCAGAACTCACGCTCAACATTGGCAGTTCACCGCTCGCCGTGGTGCGTGCCGCGGCCGAACGCGCGCGCAGTTATCCGTACGCGTGTACCGAGCAAATCAGCAGCACGGCGCTTCCGCTGTTGATGTTGCTGAATGCCGATCGCGCGAACGCCGCGGCCATCGACGCACACACGAGCCAACGTTTGGCGCCGGCTACCGCCGTCGGTGACGTCGTTGCCGCGATGAGCTCGCTCACGCGGCGCCAGCGGACCGACGGCGGCATCGGGTACTGGGGCGCCAGCGACTGGACTACGCCGTGGCTCAGCGCGCAGGCTGCGCTGATTTTTGCCGAAGCGAAGGATGCCGGCATTGCCGTCAACGACTCCGTCGTCGCGCGTCTCGTCGGGTATTTACAGGAGGCAGCCGGGAAACCAATTACCGCGCAATCACCAACCACCGGCTTCACCCCGGTCGCGCCATTCTACGACAAACGCGGCGCCGTTCTGGCCGAATATGTTGCGGCGGTTGATGGATTGAGCCGCCTTGGGAAACCCAACATCGCCGTCGAGAACGAACTGATTCGCCGCGCGGCGCAGTTGGCGTGGGAGGATCGTGCGCGGTTGGCGCGTGTGCTGGCGCGGCGAAATGCGTTGGCGTCGGCTCGCGCATTGCTTGAGTCCTTGTGGGCAACCGTGAAGGTGGAAGGTCGTCACGCCGTGCTTCCCGACTCAACACTTGCCGCAACGTATTTCTCGTCGCAGGCACGCCCCACTGCGCTGTTGCTGTCCGCGACTATGGCAGTGGCACCCGATCATGAACTCGTGGGGCCACTGGTCGAGACGTTGATCAGCGCCGGACGTCGCCGCAACGACATTTTTGGTGGAACGCAGGACCTGAGTTCTGCAGTGCAAGCGCTGGCTGATGTCGAGCGTCGTCAACGCGGAGCGGCGAAACGCGGGGTGCGTGTGTCGGTGAACGGTCGCGTGGTGCTCGAAATTCCAACCGGACGTCTCGCGCAGGACACCACACTCTCGCTGGCGTCGTTTGGCACAACGGCAGCGACCGGCGACTCGCTGCGCGTGAACATCACGCCGCTCGCAACGGGCAATCCGTTATACGCCGTGGCATCGCTGTCGGCGATGGCCAAGACGCGCCCCGTGACGCCTGTTGACCGCGGCTTCGCGTTGGAGCATTGGATTGAGGGTGCCGACGATCGCAAACCCGTCACTTCCGTCGCGGCCGGCGGACTGGTGCGCGTGTTTGTGCGTGTGACCGTGACCACCGAGCGGCGGTTTGTGGTGGTGGATGATCCGCTGCCCGCGGGCCTTGAGGCGGTCGATCTGTCGTTGCGCACGTCACCGTTAGCGAGCAACGCTCCACGCGCGCTCAACACGCCGTCATCCGCGGAGCTCTTTGCGAGCGACGACTCTCCCATGGGCAATTGGGGGTATGGTCGTTGGGATAGCGGATGGTGGTCGCCGTTTGATCATCAGGAATTGCGCGATGACCGGGTAGTGTGGTCGGCCACCGTGTTGTGGCCCGGCAAATACACGGTGTCGTATCTGGCGCGGGCGGCAACGCCTGGCACGTTCGTTCGGCCGCCGACACACGTGGAGGAGATGTATGATCGCGCAGTGTACGGACGTGGTGATGGTGGAGTGTTTGTCGTGACGCCGCCGCGCTGATGTTGTTACGCAGAGCAGTGATCGGCGTCCTGTTGACGGCGAGCGTTGCGCTCGCGGGCGCCGCGGCATTTGTCGCGTGGCCAGTGCGTACGCGGAATCTGATAGTGCCCGCGCAATCGGGCATCACGGTTACCGATCGGGCCGGCGCCATTCTGCGAACGGCGCGCGCCAGTGACGGTTCGCGCTTTCGCTGGATTTCGTTGCGTGACATGGATCCCGCGCTGCTCGCGGCGTTTGTCGCGACTGAAGATCGTGGGTTCTACTCGCACCACGGCATCGAGGGCACCGCGCTCGCGCGCGCGGCGCGGGACAACCTGTTGGAAGGTCGCATTGTATCGGGCGCGAGCACGATCACCATGCAGGCGGCGCGCCTCGTTGCCGGATTGCCACGCGGTGTTGGCGGCAAGCCACGCCAGGTGTTGTGGGCGCTCCGCCTCGAAGCGCATCTCACCAAGGATGAAATTCTTGAGCAGTACCTGAATCGCGTTCCGTTGGGCCAGGGCGCGGTTGGTGTTGAATCCGCTGCGCAACTGTACTTTGGTGCATCGGCGTCCAATCTCTCGCTGGGACAGTCCGCGTTGTTGGCGGGCCTTGCGCGCGCGCCGTCGCGTGATAACCCAATCGTGAGCGAAACGCGGGCGCGGGCGCGGCGTTCACTCGCACTCAAACGGTTGCAGGCTCGCGGGCTCGCAACGACCGAAGACATCGAACGCGCGAATGAGGAGCCGGTGCGTGTCGGCTCTGCATTTTCTGCGCGCGGTGTCGCAACCACCAACGCACCGTTTCCCGCGCCGCACTTCACCAGTTGGTTGCTCGCCCGCGAGGATGAGAAGCGCGACGCACCCAATGCCGCGCACTTACCGACGGGTGCGCGCACGCGACCCATCGCGATTCGCACGACACTCGACCTGGCCTTGCAAACCGAAGTCGAAGGCGAAGTTCGACACGTGGTGAATCAGTTGTCGAGCCAGGAAGTGCAACACGCCGCGGCTGTCGTGCTCGACAACATTACCGGTGACGTGTTGGCGTGGGTTGGCAGTCCGGACTTCAGTGCTGCCAGCGGTCAGGTCGACATGGTGGTGTCGCACCGACAACCGGGTTCGGCGCTCAAACCGTTCGTGTACGCGCTGGCGTTTGATCACGGCGTGACGGCCGCCACGGTGCTGGATGACATCTCGCACAGCTGGCAAACACCGTCGGGACCGTACCGTCCGCGCAACTATGACCGTCGCGAACATGGGCCGGTGCGTGCACGTGAGGCGCTGGCGAGTTCGTACAACATTCCTGTCGTGCAGCTCGCCGATCAATTGGGTGTGCCCGCCGTACTGCACACCTTGCGCGACGCGGGATTTGCCTCGCTCACCCGTTCTGCCGAGCATTACGGACTGGGTCTGGCACTGGGCGGCGGTGATGTTTCGCTGATCGAGCTCGCCAACGCGTATCGCGCGTTGCGCAACGGCGGCGTGTGGCATCCCATTCGCGTTGATGCCAATGCACCCGCAACCGACAGCAGCGTGCGTGTGGTAAGCCGGGGCGCGGCCACGCTCGTGCTTGACGTGTTGTCGGATCCGGCTGCACGGTTGCCTGGCTTTGGTGAAACGACGCCGTTTGATTTTGCATTTCCGGTGGCCGCGAAAACGGGCACGTCGCGTCACTTCACGGACAACTGGGCCGTTGCGGTGGCTGGCAATTTCACGGTCGCGGTGTGGGTCGGAAATTTTGACGGGCATCCAATGGCGGCTGTTTCCGGAATCACTGGCGCGGGGCCACTGCTGCGTCGTGTAGTGTTGCGTACTGCAGCGCGAGTGCCGCCCGGTATACTCCCAACACCATCAGAGTTGGGCGCGAAGCGCGAGCGCGTGTGTCGCGTCTCTGGCCAGCGCGCGATTCCGGAGTGCCCCGCCATCGACGAGTGGTTTCTGCCGGGCACACACGCACCGACTGGCGAGAACTGGTATCGCGAGGGTGCGCTCGTGTTGCCGTCGCGTTACGCGGCGTGGCGTACGCGCAGTACAGGACAGGTGGGTGATGGTGAACGAGTGGCAACGGGCGGTGCAAATGTGGGTGTGAATGCCACCAATGCAGATCGCACAGATCGCACGCTCAGGGCGCTCACGATTGAGTCGCCGCGTAACGGTGATCGCTACGAAATACCGATGGGTGTTGAGGCGTCGGTTGCAACGATTTCCCTGCGGGCCGCCGGCGCGGATTCGCAGTCACGACTGACGTGGTCAATTGATGGAAAGCCGTTTGTCGGATCGCGCTGGAAGTTGCAGGCTGGAGAGCACACCATTGCGGTGCGTGCGGCCAACGGTCGCACTGCGGAGGCACGCGTAAGGGTGACGGCGGAGCGTGGCGCCAACTGAGCCGGCGCTCGGGAGGGTGCCGCGCGAGCCGGGTGGCAAAGGCACGATCGTCCTCGAGCACCCAGACGGCCGTGTGGACGTGGACCTCGGAGCATATTATACAGCTGATTCGTTGTCCTGAGCTGTATGGAGGATTAGATTGCTACGATCTCCTTCTCCGAGGTCGTCATGGCCAAAGCTCGTCCCCGCGCGCCCGTCGTGCGCAAGCGCAAAAACATCCTCGTCGATCAACGCAAACTCGACGCTGCGAAGACCGCCCTCGGTGCGCTGACGGAGACCGCTACGATTGATGCTGCCCTCGACTTGGTCGTCTTTCGCACGGAAGTGTTTGGGGCGCTCGATCGCGTCGCGGCCGACGGAGGATTCGCGCCGGCGGGACGCAGTCGCCGCGCCGGATGATCTACACGCTCGACACGAATATTCTAATCGACGCGGTGCGCCGCCCGGCGGACATGCTCGGGCTCAAAGACTTTCTCGAATGGGCGCTCCCCCACACGGCACTCTCGAGCGTGGTCGCCAGTGAGCTGTTGGCCGGCGCGCGCACCGAGTCCGCCAGGCGGCTCATCGAGCGCGACTTGTTGGGCGCGTTCGAGCGACGGGGGCGCATCCTCGCCCCGAGTGCGGCGGCGTGGAGTAAGACCGGGCTCGTGCTCGGCAGCAGGGCCACCGCGTCCATTGGCGTGTCGTGCCAGAACGATTTGCTACTAGCCCACACGGCGCGCGAATTCGGCTGGACGCTCATCACGCGAGATGAAGGTTTCACGCGCATTCGCCCGTCGGTGAAAGGGCTGCGAATCGAAGCGCCGTTTCCGCGCCGCCCCGGCATCGCGCGGGGCGCTGTATAACGAGCGTTGCTGCAGTCAAAAGCAGCACTCGCCGAATCCAACTCGTCGTCACGGCGACCAATCGCGGCACGGCGACTGTTGAACTCTCGTCGTCGTCGTCTTCTTGCCTGCTGCACGTCACTATTGAGAATGAGGCCAACACGGTACTACTGGATCAGCTACGGATGTGCCGCGACGTCATGAAAAGCATCTCGCTGGCCCTTGCGGCCGAGCACGCTGAGGTGATCGCGTTTGAGGTGGGAGACGACTCGCCCGTTCGACGAGAGCAGACGGCCTGTGCCGTGGGGGTCTTTCGTGATGGCGTGCCCGCTGTGCGCTCCCCTCCAGTTCTGCTTCGCCTCGGCCGCTGAGCGCTTCGGGCGCTCCCACCGGTACCGCAGCTTCCGATCGCTGTCGTGAGCGCTCCGAATGGTGAATTTTCGCACCGACTGCACATTGCATGAGCGCGTGCACCCACGCCAACGTTACCTTCGCTTGGCACAAGGGTCACGTCGTCCATCACCCCATTGCCAATACCGCCCATGCACAACGACTGCCGTCGCACGTGCTGTCTCGCGTGCTGTCTTACTGCACCCGCTAAGCACCTCGATACCAACAGCACGAGGCATACGAGGCGGCGCGCACTGCCCTTCGTTGTCGCGCTGATGGCCGCGTTCGCAGCGCCCGTTTCGCCGGTGCACGGGCAACGCGTGACCCCCACGTCAGCGGCGCGTGACTCGGCGCAGGCACTCGCCGTTTTTCGCGAAAACATCGACGCCATTCACAAGCGTGATCACCCACGTTATCTGCGCACTTATCTACAAACGCCCGGTCTCACGCGTGGTGGGCTGCGCGAATTGGGACGCGGGTGGATGGAATGGTCCGCGCGCACCGACAGCAATCCGGCGTGGCCCGACACGTTGATTGCCAATGAGATGCGCGTTGCGCCGATGTCGCCTGGCGTGGTGTACGGACGCTACCGTTATCGCGGCATCGTGAAGGGCGTGGCGTCAGTAGGGATCTCTGAGCGCGTCTTCGTGAAAACGGCCAAAGGGTGGAAGATCAGCTACACCGCGTCGTTCCCCGATACGCTGCCGCCGTGACCGACCGCCATGCGGCACGTGAACGCCCACGTCGACTCGTCGAAGGGTGCGCCGTCGTGTGCCTGCTATCGAGCGCGTGCGGCGGCTCTGGGACCGTCGTCGATCCGGTCGTGCCGTTCGCGCCGGTGCCCACTCGCGCGACTCTGAGGTCATCAAGTCTACGGCAAGACTCGAAACGCGCGCCTGGAGCTCACCGCCGATTCAGTGCTCCGGCGCATTGCTACTTCCAACCAATAGTCTCCATGGGCGAGATTGCCAAAGTCGAGGGTAATCGATCGAACTTGAATTGGTACACTGCCGCCTCCTGAAATTGCGGCAGGCGCGTTTGTTTCACGCCACGACATAGAAAGTGAGCCATTCGAGTTGAGGTTCATCCCGACGACGCTTCGAAGCGGCTGAAGGATCGAGCCACCATCGTTGCGCAGTACTGTCAAGGATATGGCAGTCGTGTCGAAAGAAGTAACGCCGTAGCTCTCCCACACTAGGCTCACTTTTCGACTCGAAGATGCAATGTCGGTTGTCGGCAATTTCTCACGCGTCCAATCACTCGCGGTACTCTCGCGTTCCGAAAACCCTTCCGCTACGAATGCCGGCTGAGAGACATCGATATCCCCTGCTGCGAGCTCGCTTAATGGTGCGGGGGGCGTTACGCCGAATCGAGCGCGAAAGCCAACGCGGTTCGCGCTCGTTGGATCGGTTGTCATCAACTCACCACCGATGAGGGTTGGCTGTCGATCAACGTTATTGCGAAGGCGTACGACGCCGTCCGCTGTCGCTTCGGTCGCAAGTGAGCGTACCACGGTCGGCGACGACGTCGCGAACAAGTGTCCAACGGCCGAGTCGTCAGGCGTGAGAGCACCTGCCGCTTCGGCGCGTGCCGCCGCAACAACGACGACCGCGCTGTCTTGTCGCCGCAACA
>Ga0209591_10004212_pt1 | contig 16396 bp, 17 predicted proteins | sample MAT01_FD_187207 | JGI IMG/M metagenome (GOLD analysis project Ga0209591, IMG submission 187207) | Freshwater microbial communities from Lake Fryxell liftoff mats and glacier meltwater in Antarctica - MAT-01 (SPAdes) (version 2) | ecosystem: Environmental > Aquatic > Freshwater > Ice > Liftoff... | reverse complement strand
CTTGGGAACCAGGACTCCTGCCCTTGGAGGGAATGTTAGACCAAAAAAACTACGGAGTAATAGATGGCTATTCCCGATGAATTGGGAAGCTCAGACTTCAGCCGTAGGCAAGTCTGAGTAGTTCACCAGCTTAATTACTACTATGTCACAGACTTTCCTACCGCCAAAATGGCTTCAACAGCTTTGTGATCCTTACGCTGTGCTAGGAATTTCTCTAATTGCTGATGATCATCAGATTTTTAAACGCTATCACACTTTAGCGAAGCTGCTACATCCCGATCGTCATGCCAAAAGCTGCAATCCAAACCCAGAAAAAGACCAATCCTAAATCAATGGCTAAAGCTATAAGTATTGCGGCTTTATTAAGTCGGTTTACGCAGCCGAAAGATTCTCAAGTCAAGTGTTGAAATTTCGGTAACAAACCGTACTAAAACCGAAGCTTCGTCACTAGATTACTCTCCTAGACTAAAATAATAATAGAAGTAAAACTATTAAGCTGCTGAGTCTGGACACTCAGTTTAATATAAGCAATATGGGATTCTTCGATTCTGAGATAATTCAGCAAGAAGCAAAACAGCTGTTTGAGGATTATCAAGCGCTAATCAAGCTTGGTAATAACTACGGCAAATTTGACCGTGATGGCAAAAAGCTATTTATTGAGCAAATGGAAGCCATGATGGATCGGTATCGCATCTTTATGAAGCGCTTCGAGCTATCAGAAGATTTCATGGCACAAATGACAGTAGAACAACTGAAAACACAATTAGGTCAGTTTGGTGTCACCCCGCAACAAATGTTTGACCAAATGCACCTTACTTTAGAACGGATGAAAGCCGAGCTAGAAAAACAAGCCTAGTCAATTTTAGATTTTGAATTTTGGATTGGCAATTAATCCAAAATCTAAAATCTAAAATCCAAGATTATTGTGACTTGGGCCGAGAAAACTGGGAAGGTGGCTTGAAGTTTTCTACTGGTACATTCTTAAGTGCCTTCTCCATAAAATCTTTCCAGATGGGAGCAACCATACCGCCACCCGTAGCACGGCTAGCTAATTGTCTGTTGTCGTCTCTTCCCACCCAGACAGCAGTTGTTAGTTGTGGCACAGTGCCAACATACCAGATATCCTTTTCTGAAGAAGTTGTACCCGTCTTACCAGCACTTGGACGAGCTATGGCAGCACCTTTACCTGTACCATTAGTAACTACCGATCGCATCACATCGATAATTGCTGCTGAGGCCCAAGGATCGAGAACTCGCTGGGGCTTGGGAGTGTTGTCAAGCAACACGTTACCACTACTATCGGTGACACGGGCAATTACAGTTGGTGGAGATTGCCAGCCATAATTAGCAAAGGTTGCATAGGCACTAGCCATTTCCAGGGGAGTAACACCAATTGCACCCAGAGGCAGGGAGCTAACAGGTTCCATCGGACTCATAATGCCCAAGGTGCGGCAGGTTTCTATGACTCTATTCATCCCCACAGCCTTACCAATCTTGATCACAGGAATGTTGCGTGACTGGGCTAAAGCCGTGCGGATTGGCATAGCTCCGCTAAAACCCCCATCATAATTTCTGGGAAAGTACCAACCGTTACCATCTCGATAACTAACTGGGGCATCTACCACCGTTGAGTCTGGCCCATACTTACCTGTAGCAAAAGCAGTATAATATACAAACGGTTTAAAAGAAGATCCGGGCTGGCGCTGAGATTGAGTTGCACGATTGAATTCACTGGTCTTAGAATCTACACCACCCACGAGGGCTTTGATAAAATGCGTGCGCGGATCAATTGCCACCAGGGCCATTTGATTCTTAGATAATCCTTGCCCCAGAAGTGTTTTATGCCACTTACTAACGGTTTCCTCTGCCATGATTTGGAAGTTGGCGTCAACTGTCGTTTGCACCCGCATCCCGCCTTTGAGCAGTGTCTCCCGCCCAAACTTTTTAGCCAACTCCTGCGCTACGGTATTGGTTATATAAGGTAGGGCACTACCTTGAAAGGATTTGATTTTACCAAGTTTGATTTCTTGTTTAAGGGCATTGTCGTACTCTGACTGGTTGATCCAGTTCAACTCCAGCATCCGTCTTAGCACTTCTTTTTGTTTCTGTTTTGCCAGCTTCATACTCGCAAACGGGCTGAATTCTTCTGGTGCTTGGATCAAACCCGCCATCATTGCCGACTCACCCAAGCTTAAATATTCTGCTGACTTATTAAAGTAACTGCGGGCTGCCGTTTGTACACCATAATTGTTATGACCCCAATAAACTTGATTGAGGTACATTTCTAAAATTTGGTCTTTAGTGAGAATTTGTTCTAACCGAATTGCTAGCACCCCCTCCGCTAACTTCCGGGTAAAGGCACGTTTGCGAGATAAAAATAGATTTTTTACCAATTGCATAGTAACAGTAGAGCCACCTTCTTTGACTCCACCTGCTACAGCGTTAACTACTACAGCCCGGCCAACACCAGTGGGGTTAATACCGTGGTGATCGTAGAAGTGGCTATCTTCACTTGCTAATACTGCCCGTTTTAAATTCGCGGAAATTCTATCCAGGGGCACGACTTCCCGGTTGGCTTCCCCGTGGATACTCGTTAAAAGTTTACCCTTAACGTCATAGATGTAAGTTGTTTCTGAGGGAAAGAAGTTACGTAGCTGTCTTACATCTGGCAAATTGCGGAAACTAATGGCTAAACCAACCAGTCCTCCGGCTACAATGGAACTTGCCAGCATGGTCATTGAGAGGAGAGTACCGCCAGCTACCTGACCGACTCCTTTCAAAAACTCAAAACCTGATGAAGCCCGACGTTGTGGCTGTTTATCTTCAAAAGTCCTAGAAGACGACACGGCGATTTCACTTCCTCACTTGTAAATTTAACTGTAATTGATTGGACGAAGCTAGGGGGTTAATTTTTTGCAATTATAGTAGTTTGGCAGATGAGAAAGCGGACAAATTGCAAGTGTTTATAACCAACTTAACTTCTAGTGTGCAAAACATAGCTAATAGTGGATTTTCTAGTATGACGCAAGATTTTGCTTGGCTGCGTCGTGGTGTGGTAGAAGTTTTCCCACAACCAACTGATGTTAACAGTGAAAATCTAGAAAAGCGCTTGGTAACTACAAACCAACCTTTGAGGATCAAATTGGGCATTGACCCTACAGGTACTGATATTCATCTTGGTCATAGCATACCAGTACGGAAACTGCGAGCGTTTCAAGATGCAGGCCATATAGCAGTTCTGATTATTGGCGATTTTACCGCACGTATTGGCGATCCGACAGGTAAATCTGAAGTGCGTCGTCAGCTTACAGAAGCAGATGTAGCCCAAAATGCTCAGACTTATCTTGACCAAGTACGTCCTATCTTGGATTTTGACACACCAGGAAGGTTAGAGGTGCGTTATAACTCCGAATGGCTCTCTAAGCTCAACTTAGAGAAAATTTTGGAGTTACTCTCCACGATGACGGTGGGGCAGATGTTAGCTAAGGAAGGATTTGCCGATCGCTATAGAAAAGAGAATCCAATTTTTATCCATGAGTTCCTCTACCCGTTAATGCAAGGTTTCGATTCCGTTGCCGTTGAGGCAGATGTGGAATTGGGAGGGACAGATCAGAAATTTAACATCGCTGTGGGCAGAGATTTGCAGCGCCATTTTGGTCAAGAGCCACAATTTGGGATGCTAACGCCGATTTTGATTGGCACGGATGGGGTGCAAAAAATGTCCAAGTCTTTAGGTAATTATATTGGGTTGTCAGAACATCCGGGGCAAAAATATCAAAAATTACAAGGGGTTCCAGATAATCTGCTGGAGGAGTATTTTGAACTGCTGACGAATTTACCTTTGGATAATCTGCCAGAAAATCCCCGCGATCGCCAGACACTTTTAGCATGGGAAGTTGTCAAACAGTACCACGGCGAAACAGCAGCCCAAGAAGCTAAAGAAGCAGCCCAAAGCGGCGGAAAAGAAGGTGCAGTTCCAGAATTTTCTCTAGCTGAGGTATCGCATCCGGCTAAGTTAGCATATATTCTCAATGTCACTGGCTTATGCAAAAGTACAGGTGAAGGAAAGCGAAAAATTCAAGAAGGTGGAGTGCGCTTAGATGGCGATCGCATTACCGATGTTGATACTACTTTTGCTTCTGTTGCTGAATTACAAGGTAAGGTTTTACAAGTTGGGAAAAATAAGTTTGTCCGTTTAGTGCCTTAAATGGGGAGTGGGGAGTAGGGAATGGGGAATGGTGGACAGGCAGAACAACGAGTTATTGTGGCATTGGATGTGCCAGATGAACAAAGTGCGATCGCTCTTATAGATCAGCTCCCGCAAGTGGTTTGGTGGAAAGTTGGCTTAGAGTTGTTTACCAGCACTGGCCCGAAAATTCTAGAAATGCTAAAGTCCAAAGAAAAGCGCATCTTCCTAGATTTAAAGTTTCACGATATCCCGAACACAGTCGCTGGTGCAAGTCGTAGTGCTGCTCGTTACGGGGTAGATTTATTGACAATTCATGCAGCATCTGGTAGAGAAGCTCTGAAAGCTGCAACAGAAGCGGCAGAAGAAGGGGCAGCCCAAGCGGGTGTAAAACCGCCTAAGTTAATTGCCATTACTTTATTAACGAGTATTTCTGCTAGACAACTGGCGTTTGATTTAAAAATTCCCCTAGAGTTACCAGAATACGCGCTAGAAATGGCACTGCTGGCTCAAGAGGCGGGATTGGATGGGGCAGTTTGTTCGCCCCAAGAGGCGGCACAGTTACGACAAACTTGTGGAGATGACTTTTTGCTTGTTTGTCCGGGGGTTAGACCAACTTGGGCTGATATTGGGGATCAACAGCGATCGCTCACCCCAGCACAAGCAATTATTGCTGGTGCAGATTATCTAGTAATTGGGCGTCCCATTACTACTGCTACTGAGCCGCAGTTAGCCTGGAAGAGGATTTCTGAGGAGTTAACCACGGTGGCATGAAGCTAAAAGTCAGTAAGAAGCCGGGGAATAGGGTGCAGCGTGTAGGGGAGAAAAATCTTACCTCTTCGCTCAAAAAGAAAAATTATAGTTGGCTTTTAGCTTGTGGCTTCTGGATTTTAGTATCAAATAGCCTTCCTTACCCAGCGTTCTCGATAAACCTCACCCCTAAACCCTCTGCGATCGCAGAAAAAGAAAATGTCAACGGTGGCGTGAAGTCTTTGTGTTCTGAGCAAAATTTAGAAACATTAACTATACAGCTACTGCAAGATTTACCTAGTTATACTAATCGCGCTAGTCAACGCGCCCGCCGCCTCAGCAGAAGCAGCGATGTTTACAGTTATATCCTAGTGGCAGGAAGACCTGAGTTTATTCCTCTGCCCCTTAACCTTGAAGAATATAGTGCAGATACGTCTAAAAGTTCTGCATCAGGAATTGAGCAAGTTTTCTTTACTACTTTGGAGCGGCAATACATAGGAAAGAAAGCGGTAGAATTGCAGGAATTCCACTGGCTGTTGTTGACTAAAACTAAAATTGGTTGGCGTTTAGTGATGATGTTTTCTCGAATTGGTTCCTATTCAGGACAGCAGCCATTATCCCCGCCACGCGATAGTAGTAAAGGTACTGTTGCTCAAGGGATTAAAACTTGGTTGCGCGATTGTCAAGCTGGAAGTATACGTCATTGAAGAAGAATTCAGAAGTCAGAATTCAGGAATCAGAATCAAGACGCTCTATTCGAGATGCTGCGCGTAGCTTGCTTTCCCGTAGGGGTACGCGGTACTCGCTAACGCTGCGCTATCAAAATTCATTCTGTTAGCGGTAGCGGGGCGTTTAGCCCATTCTGGCTCCTGACTCCTGAATTCTGTTTTGATAAGTAGGTAGGCGTAATTAAATATAAAATCAAACCTCACCCTCAATCCCTCTCCTTACTAAGGAGAGGGAAGCCGGAGGCAGGGTGAGGTTTGATATTTAATTTGAACCACTTACTTAAAACCTAATTCCAAATCTTTGTAAATTAGGAGAATATTAGATAATGTCTAAAATACTCACTCAAATTATTTATGAACAGGATTATCACTTGTGGTTAGAAACTACGTTGAAACAATTGCAAGAACGAGATTTAGAGCATCTTGATTGGGAGCATTTGATTGAGGAGATTGAAAGATTGGGTAATGAACAGAAACACAAGCTCGAAAGTTATCTACTGCAACTTCTCAAACATCTGCTTTTGTATCAACATTGGAGTCTTCCTGAATGTAAAAATCATTGGGAAGTAGAAATTGATAATTTTCGGGTGGAACTCAGGAAATTAACCAAATCTAAAAACCTCTACAACTATCTGCTCACGGTGCTTGAAGAAGTCTACGTTGATGCACTACGACAAGCAAAAAAGAAAAGTGGATTGAATTGTTTTGGGCAAACTTGCCCTTATAGCATTGAGCAAATTTTAGATGTGGATTATTTACCACCATTTATTTATTGATAAGATATATCACCCAACTAGCTTGTATCAGTGTAATTGCGCCTATATCTTTGGGAGGATTTTGAGGAAAAATAGCTGATAAATAGCGAAAAAAAGCAGAAATTATTTAAAAACGAAGGCTGGCTTGAATTTAATCGTTGTGACTCCCGTTTTTTGGCGATAACATGTAAATAAGTTTACTTCAAGCTTCTCAAACCGCGTTTGGCATCAGTTTTTTATGGAGATTCAGTTAATCAATATCGGTTTTGGTAACATCGTGTCTGCCAATCGAGTAGTTGCCATTGTCAGTCCAGAGTCTGCCCCGATTAAGCGGATTATTACCGATGCACGGGACAGGGGTCAACTGATTGATGCAACTTACGGTCGGCGGACTAGGGCTGTAATTATCACCGATTCCAGCCACGTAATTCTGTCCGCGATTCAGCCGGAAACAGTAGCGAATCGCTTTGTGATTTCCCGTGAGCATCAAACTGTAGATAATTGATTAAGAGTGGATTAACAATCTCACTTCTATTTGCACCACATCAGCAGTACTATGTGAATTAGACAATTTTTCTGTCAGCCTTGCTACAAATTATTTAGTCACTAGTGGACTTGGCCACGAACACAAGACTAATGAATAATATCTATTGATTGATTCACAGATTGAGGGGATGATGCCAGTTTTACCCATCCAGAGTATTGCTACTACCGAAGAACGCTTACATTTAGGCAGGTTGATTGTCTTAACTGGCCCTAGCGGGGTCGGTAAAGGCACTTTAATGCGATCGCTCCTAAAACGCTATCCAGAACTGTATTATTCCGTATCCGTAACGACTCGTTCTCCCCGTCCGGGAGAAATCGATGGCAAAGATTATTCCTTTATCAGCCGCAGTAAGTTTGAACAATTACTTGCTGAAGGTGAATTTTTGGAATGGGCAGAATTTGCTGGTAACTATTATGGCACTCCCCGTGAAGCTGTACTTAACCAAATTAATTTTGGCAAGTTGGTGGTGCTAGAAATTGAGCTAAAAGGAGCAAGACAAATTCGTGCTTCCTTCCCCACTGGCTTCAGCATTTTTATTTTACCGCCATCTTTTGATGAATTAGAGAAACGGATACGCGATCGCGCCCAAGACTCTGAAGAAGCGATCGCCCGTCGTTTACTCCGCGCCCAAGAAGAAATTCAAGCAGCAGATGAATTTGATATTAAAATCGTTAATGACGATTTTGAAACTGCTTTAAATGACATTGAAACGGTTTTGTTTAAATAAGTTAAGAGTTAAGAGTTAGAAGTTAAGTAAGTGGGTCAAATTAAATATAAAACCTCACCCTGCCTCCGGCTTCCCTCTCCTTAACAAGGAGAGGGATTGAGGGTGAGGTTTGATATAGATGTTTAATTACGCCTACCTACTTAGGAATTTTAACTCCTAACTCCTAACTCTTCATTCCAAAATTAACCAAATAAACCTTGAATTACTCCCAGATTGCTAGTCAAAAAGTAAGCAACTACTGCACCACCAATACCACCAATTAAAAAAGAACTGGCGAAGTTGTTCCAGCTTTCTCTAGAGTTAAAAGCATCTACTGGAGGGTTGGGTACATTAACACTAGCAAGCGCTTTGGGTGGATTGCTATTCGCATAGAGGGATAGACCCGCCGTAAAAAGAACAATCAAGCCAAAGGTTGCCAGTAAACCAGCTAAGTTCGCATTATCTGTATCCCTTAGTGGGCCCAATTTGGCAAAGGGGCCAAATATCCAGTAACCATGAGCCATACCAACTTCTAAACCGCGTCTGGCAGGAGCGAGTCCTGGGCGATAGGCTGGTAGGTTATTAATGAACCACTTGCTCAAGGGAGAAGCATTAATCGGGGTTTCTAGGTTGCCCAGTTGCTGATCGCGGAATGCGGGAAAAACAACTTCCCGATTTCTGGGATCGCTAGGGAGATTTTTTGATGCATCTACTGCTTGTGCCATATTTTATGTTCGCCTCTAAATTTAAAGTGGTGGCATTTTTATATTAATAATAATTGAGGCTAAAGATACTTTTTGACTGGGAAGTTTAGAAAAGTTAATTTAGCTGCTTTCAAAACTATGAAACTCGTAAGCTGTTCCCAGCATCACGAGTTTCAAAGAACTATTTTGTTAGTAGTTAGTAGTTATTAGTAACTACTAACTAGTTAATTGTCAACCAAGAGCTAACAAAATTTTTAAATCCTCTCTTCAACTTATGGTAGTGGGTGGAAAAGCAGGTCAGGAAACCAATAGTTGAATAAAATCAACAAAACGGCTGTCAAAGACAAATTGACAAAAAGCAAAACTGGCCCCAAGGATAGATATTTGACGAAATAATTTTGCTGCATGAATCATTCTCCCAAATAAATCAAAAGTTGTCGGAAGGGTTAGCGTGGCGAAATGGGGATTTCTGTATCTTTAGCTGTTAATTCACCAGACAGAAATTCTTTTATGGCAGCTAGGGGCCAAGTAAAGCCCGACAGCATAATTCGCAATGCCAAAGGAACATCAATGATTACTTCTTTCAATTCCACGCTGCCACCTTCTTTCTTGATCGCTTGTAGATAGGCACGACCTACCCAACCAATCCAACCAGCAATATAGAGAAACAGAATGCTGGGGATCAAGAAGTCACCAGCATGATCTAGACGACCATCAACAATCAAGTGAGGATAACCCTCAGGCCCGCAGAGCGCCTGAGAATAACGCTCAAACCGCTTTATCCCTGATTGGGGGTCGGCGGTGGTATTACGGGCATTAGCAGCTAGCTGTTGAAAAGCGGGATTATCCTTACACGGTGTCAAATTAGCCCCTAAAGCTTTTGCTGGGGAGGCAAAATTGAACCAAAGACAAATCGCTAAAATCAAAGCAAACAATCGTCGCATACAGTTGTTTCCTTTTACTACAAAACAAAAAGTTTTATGTACAAAACGAAGCGGCTTGTACAGTTGTTTATTTGCATAACTAGGAAGTCATCATACTCTTGGGTGGGAACCGAGTAAAGTTTAAGTAAATAAAAGTTAAAGCTTCTCAACCAAGTCTTTATCGAGTGCTAAGTGGTGAGAACGAATCTTGAGTATAAGAACTGTTGTTGTAGGGTAGTAAAGAAGCAAGATTTTGTCTCTAATACTCAAAACTCAGCACTGGGCACCCTCAATGGCAACCGTTTTAGCAATAGAAACCAGTTGTGATGAAACTGCCGTCGCAATTGTTAACAATCGTAAAGTTTGCAGCAGTATTGTAGCCTCGCAAATTCTAGTCCATCAGCAGTATGGCGGGGTAGTGCCGGAAGTAGCGTCTCGTGAACACTTGGAAACGATAAATGTTGCGATCGCTCAAGCTTTAGAGCAAGCCCAACTAGACTGGGAGAAAATTGACGCAATTGCCGCCACTTCTGCCCCTGGACTCGTAGGAGCGCTGTTGGTGGGGTTAACTGCTGCCAAAACCCTAGCGATGGTACACAACAAACCATTTTTGGGAGTTCATCACCTCGAAGGTCACATTTACGCAACTTATTTGAGCGAACCAAGTTTAAATCCCCCTTTCTTGAGTTTATTAGTTTCTGGCGGACATACAAGCTTGATTTTTGTCAAAGATTGTGGTAATTACGAAACGCTAGGACAAACTCGTGATGATGCTGCCGGTGAAGCCTTTGATAAAGTGGCGCGATTGTTAAAGCTGGGTTATCCGGGTGGCCCAATAATTGACAAGTTGGCACAACAGGGAAATCCCCAAGCCTTTGCTCTACCAGAAGGAAAAGTTTCTTTACCTGGTGGGGGGTTCCATCGTTATGATGCGAGTTTTAGTGGATTAAAAACGGCTGTATTGCGTTTAGTGCAGCAGTTAGAGAAAGATGGTGGACAAGTACCAGTGGCAGATGTAGCAGCGAGCTTTCAGGAAACCGTCGCGCGATCGCTAACCAAAAGAGCGATCGCCTGTGCCCTAGACTATGGTCTAGACACAATTGCTATTGGTGGCGGTGTAGCAGCTAATAGCGGCTTGAGAAAAAACCTCCAAGCCGCCGCCGTTCAACATAACTTACGCGTCCTATTCCCACCTGTAAAATTCTGTACCGATAACGCCGCCATGATCGGCTGTGCCGCCGCCGAACATCTATCTCGTGGTCATACATCCCCCCTCACACTAGGCGTTGAGTCTAGGTTAGCCCTTACCCAGGTGATGAAGTTGTATCAACCTATTGAGTAGTCATTAGTCATTAGTTATTAATTAGTTGTAACCGCCAATAATCAATAGACCTCTAAAAGTCCCTAACACCCCACCCCCAACCCCTCCCCTTGCTAAGGGGAGGGGAGACAAAGCTACGCTTTGGCGGGGTGGGGTTCTTTTTTTTGATTTATGCCCCATGCCCCATGCCCAATGCCCAATGCCCAATGCCCAATGCCCCATGCCCAATGCCCAATGCCCTATGCCCTATGCCCTATAACTATTGCTCGGATGTGATCAGCCACTGCATCCGGCTGTTCCAACATAGCCAGGTGTCCACAATCAGGAATTTCCAAAACATTGTCACCACAATATTGGAACAGCCTGTGAAAGCTAGCTAAATGGCGCACATACTTTGGTTCCATAACCTTATCTTCGGCACCAGCCAAAAAATAAACTGGCTGCTTCAATTGGGATACTAGTTCAGGTAAACGATTGATTTCTTCTTCGGTTGTGGAATCTAACAGACTTCCCAGAGCCGCTTCTGGGTCAGCCACGACAAAATCTATTACCCGTTGACGTGCCCAAGAGCGCCCCAAAGGACGAGCTACACTGGCTCTGGTAAACAGCAAATCAATCAAAGGTACTTGGGAGAGCCAGCGCGGGCGGACTTGCAAAAATTTCTGACCGGCCGAGCGAAACTGCTCAAAGGCTTCTTTGAGGTAAATACCGCCGCCAGCGTTGATACAGATAACTCCCTTAACACACTCAGGTATTTGATCTGCTCCCCAAAGAGCGATCGTGCCTCCCAAAGAGTGACCAATGAGCCAAGCACTGTTAATATTAAGCTGTTTCAGGAGAATTGCTAAATCCTGAGCATAGGCAGCAGGAGTATAAAGAGAATCGATTGTTGAGCCAAGCGCACTACTGGAGATGGGCGTCAGGCTCAAAGACATTTCTGCCCGACTAAAATCGGTTTTTACCTGAGACTGGGATTCACCAAAACCCCGCAAATCATAGGAAAGGCACTGCAAATCATCTGATAGGCGGGAAATCACAGGTTGCCAATATCCACGGCTATTGAGCCAACCGTGGATAAATACTAAAGCATGGGGGCAGGGAGTGGGAGCCGTTAGCTCGTATGCGTGTGGAACGCCCAAGATTTCGATAGTAGCCATACTTATATCGTAACCTTAAGGGCGGGTGCGACTAAATACGAAGTGGGAAGAGTTAGGAGTCAAACAATTTTGGATTTTAGATTTTAGATTTTAGATTGACCACAGACCTGAAGGCAGTTGCTCTGAATATTAAATTTGGGATTTTGAATTTTTAAATCCAAAATCCCAAATTTAAAATCTAAAATTCGGTGAGGAGTGTTTTCATTTATCCAGCAACCTCTGTCGCACCCCTTCAGCAATTTTGTGACCCAGATATTCAGGAATAAGACTTTCATTCGGCCCCAACAAGTAGAGAATTAGCCGTGTACGTCCGCGCCAAACCAGTAAATTTGCATTGACTACCAGCAGGTCTTCCTGCCAGATGGCGTACATCACTTTGTAGAATAATCCTGGTTGATTATCGGCTTCAATCATTAGGGCAGGGAGATGAAAGACCGGATCGACATAGAACTCAGTTTGTACCTGCTCTAAGCCAGTGTCAAGATTGAATTCTACTGCCAGCATTTCTTCTACCTCAAACCGACCTCCTAAAGCTTCGCGAATAGCACGACAGACATTTTCTGCGGTTTTCTCGGTCAAGGCTTTACTACCACGAGATACCAACAGTTTAATAAAAACTAACATTGGCGGACGGATCTGACCGTATAGACTCAGACCGTGAATAGTCAACCCATAAGCTGCTAGTACACCAAAAATATCGCTGAGAAGAAAAGACTGGTTGCGGTAAGCAAAATGCAGGGCACTTTTGCTACCTTCAGGTTTTAGCTCAATAACAGCGCGTCTAGTTTTATAGAGACGGTAGGCTAGCCGCAAATTTTGCAGTTGAATCTCACTGCTGACGAATTGCTCATAAAACTGAGGAAACGCTCGGTTAAAGCGTTTTAGGAGTTCCAGTGTCGAAGATTTTAAACCAGAAGCCATTGTTAAGAGTAAGACTCGCTTGCTTTGATCACTTGGGGACTAGGGGCTGAATGTTGGGGACTAGAGACTGGGGAAGAATTTTATCAAATACTCAATCTCTTGTATACAATTCACTCTTAAGCTAACGTGCATTTAAGCTCCATACGAGCAATTGCCAGGATTAGGTTCTTCCATTTTGAACTTTGAATTATTTATATCCTTACCCTTTTGGTGAATTTCTCCTAGCCTCTACAACAAAATGCTAAAGTTGAAAATGATTGGTGTGAAACACGCCCTAACTGGCTCTTACCATTGCAAATCCCGAAAACAACCGAAAAAATTTGAGTGTAAAAGGTAGTAAATGGGGTAGCTATGTTAGACGTGAATCAACACTCCTGAGAGTGGAAACCAATTCAGTTATACTACCCGAACCACGTTGGCATGGGTTTTTGGAAAACTTGGTTTAGTACTCCTGAATCTGTAGCGGCAACTAGGACAAACTCCTTTGAAGAACATAGAGCGGATGCTGCGGGCAACTCCAACTCCAGTAGCCTTAGCGAAGCTTCTTTAAAGGAGACTCGCATCGTCTTCAGTACGGAACGAGACATTGACCTGTATGAGCTAGAAGAACTCTGTGATGCAGTTGGTTGGTCGCGTCGTCCTCTAAGAAAAGTGAAAAAAGCTATTGAGCATAGTTTTCTTGTCGCCTCAATGTGGCAGGTGAGAGGAAACCAAAAGCGGCTCATTGGTTTTGCCCGTGCTACCTCAGATCACGCGTTTAATGCCACTATTTGGGATGTTGTGGTTCACCCAGACTTTCAAAGTCAAGGACTGGGCAAGGCACTGATGAAATACGTTCTCAAAAAACTTAGGAGTGAAGAAATTAGTAATGTCACTCTCTTCGCCGACCCCCATGTTGTAGATTTCTACCGAACTATGGGGTTTATGGCTGATCCGGAAGGCATTAAAGGTATGTTCTGGTATCCTCACTAGCCCTTAATCAAAATAAAACCCGATTTACACAAGAAAATCAGGTCAAATGGTGAAAAGCTATTATTTTGATGTGGTTTTGCTTTTTTCTGCCGACGAAGGCGCAAGTACATATCTTGTAAAACTAAGTCGGCAAAAAACCTTTATCAGTGTAAAAATGTAATCTATCTTGTCTTTGGCAAAAGATAAAAAAAATTAGGCATAAGCGGTCTGATGTGATATAGTTACCTTAATGCCTTTGGTAAAGGGCGATCCCTTTGATGGGATAAAACCAAACCACAAAAAGCAGATAAGTCGAAACGGGATGTAGCGCAGCTTGGTAGCGCGCCTGCTTTGGGAGCAGGATGCCGCAGGTTCAAATCCTGTCATCCCGATTTTTGAAATAATTAATATGCTTAACAGCTAAGGCGGATTGAATCAAGCTTTCTTGCTAAGATGTGCAATTAAATTGTACGTTTTTAACGACAAGAAGAAATTGCCTGTTATAGTGTTAATTTCACTGTTGAAGCCTAACAGGCAATTTTCCTCTTTATGCAGTAAGATATTCCTGACACTAAGCTTTGTATAGATTTGAGAAAATATTAAAGCAAGGGCGATGGAACGATTAATTAAGTAATAGCGTCACCCGATATTAGAGAAGGCCGATAAAATGGCATTTATCATCTCCAAGTCGAGAGACAGAGAGACTTTTGACTGTTTGAGAAGACATATAATAGGCATCTACAGGATTTCGTAGTGAATAGCAAAACGAAATCGATAAAAACACAAATTTAGCACAGTCGATTTTTCAAAATGCTACTATAGCAACCCTAAATAGTTGCGGAATATTGGATTTTGACCGTTGAAGCTTAATACCCAGCCTCAACGCGCACAATGAATTTTTCACAATTTAAATAGATTGCTATATAACTAAAGCTAGTTGGTGCTGTGCAACATCCAACCATTTGTTTAATTTAATTGGACTATTGATGCGAGGAGCAGTCATGAAATCATTTATTCGCTTGGGCGCAACATTGGGTATAGCTGGCAGTGTATTTTTAACGGGGCTTTTAGGAATAGGCAATTTACCAGGAATAGGCAATCAAGAGGCGATCGCGTTGCCACAAGATCAGGTAGTGAAAAAGCTCCAAGAAGTACCTGTATTCACGCTCACCAATCCTAAAGGCGAATTCGTAGTACTTTCGAGGAACAACGCATCCAAGCCAATCTCGCAAGTGGGATTTTTTATTAGCAAGCAAGATGCTCAAAAATTCCTTGACAATCGGCTCAAAAAAGAAAACCCCCAGTTGGCAAGCACACTACAGGTAAGACCTTTGTCTTTGGCAGACTACTATAAAATAGTCCAAGAAAGCAAAAAGAAATCAGACTCTGTAATTTATACTTTAGTACCGACGCAAGCACAGGTAGCTTCGGCAACAAGTATGCTGAATCAAAATGGTAAAAAAGGGGAGCAATTTAATGGTATTCCCCTATTTGTACCCAAATTTAAGAAAGATAATAGCTATTTGACGATTCCTGTCCCCAATGGCAAAGAGCGGTATATCCCTTTCTTTTTTGAGAAAGAGCAAGCAACGGCTCTGTTAGACGAATTCAAAAAAGCCGTGCCAAAGGAAGGAGCCAACACTGAAATTCAGGTGGTGGATTTGTACGGTGTTATGGAGGCTCTCAATAGCAGTACTGACCCTAGTATAAATAAAATTGTTCTCTATCCATCGCGGGAGTCGATCAATTTTATTCGCTCACTTGCACCGAATCAATCTCCAGCTGCCAAGCCTGCTGCTGCGCCTGCTCCGAAAAAATAACGGTTATGCACTCCAAGGTTGAGGCATGGGGGAGAAACATCTGATATCTGGTTTACAACTATGGCAGTGGCGCAATACTGCTCACCAAGCAGCGATCGCCACTGATGTCCCACCAGCCGAGGTAGATTGGCTGCTCCTAGAAGTTGCTGGGTTAGACCGCTTGGCACTGCGTTTGGAGTCTTTTAAAAACTGGCCGCAAATTCAGCTGCAATTGCCTCTAGAAGAGTTAAATCGTTTGTGGCAGAGGCGATTAAATGACCGCTTACCAGTGCAGTATATTGCGGGAGTTACACCTTGGCGTAACTTTAAAATCGCAGTGTCAAGTGCGGTTTTGATTCCTAGACCAGAGACAGAGAGCTTAATTGATTTAGCTTTAGCATCTGCCAGTAATGCTTCAGGACACTGGGCAGATTTAGGTACTGGGAGTGGAGCGATCGCACTGGGACTAGCAGATGTCTTGCCAAAAGCAAAAATTCATGCTGTTGATTACAGTTTGGAAGCTCTGGCGATCGCCCAAACCAACGCCCGTAATTTAGGTTTTGCTGACCGAATTAAATTTTATCAAGGTTCCTGGTGGGAGCCACTGACATTTCTCAAAGGTCAGTTCAGTGGTATTGTGTCAAACCCCCCTTATATACCCACCAGTACCTTACCTACCCTGCAACCAGAAGTAGTTAACCATGAACCACATCTAGCTTTGGATGGTGGCACTGATGGCTTAGATTGCATTCGCCATTTGATAGAAATTTCTCCCAGCTATTTGCAACCTGGTGGCGTGTGGTTAATTGAGATGATGGCAGGACAGGCGGATACAGTGCGAGAACTTTTGCAAAATCATGGTAGCTATTGTAAAATTCAAATTCACGCTGATTTAGCTGGAATTGAACGCTTTGCTGTAGCTTATAAAAGTTAGGAGTTATGAGTTAT
>Ga0209591_10004205_pt1 | contig 16407 bp, 12 predicted proteins | sample MAT01_FD_187207 | JGI IMG/M metagenome (GOLD analysis project Ga0209591, IMG submission 187207) | Freshwater microbial communities from Lake Fryxell liftoff mats and glacier meltwater in Antarctica - MAT-01 (SPAdes) (version 2) | ecosystem: Environmental > Aquatic > Freshwater > Ice > Liftoff... | reverse complement strand
GACTGGCTTATCCCCAAAGCTGATCGCGCCGGTCCAGTTGTCGGCCAGCTTTCTTTCCTGCCACTTCAAGAGCGTCTTGTCGCGTGGTGGTGCCGCAGGCTTCGGGTCGTAGATTTCTGAATACTGCGACCAGTCGACGTCCTCTGGTACAGCGGCACCCTCGGTCTGTTTCTTCAATGCTTGAAAGAGTTCCAACTGTTGCTTGGCTTCATTCGCGCGGTTGGCCTGACGGTACATATTGAAAAGCTGGAAGTGCGCAGCCGCAAGGTTCTGATCGAGCTTTGCCGCCTGTTCAAATGCGGCCGTAGCTCCAGCGGCATTGCCTAGTTGCTTGAGCAATACGCCGGCGTTGTAGTGGAGGATCGGCTCTTTCGGGTCCAGCTTCACTGCTCCACGCATCTGGTCGAGCGCCTTCTGCGTCTCACCCTGCTTCTTGTATTCGATGCCCAGCGTAAACCACGTATGTGGCAGCTCGGGCTTCTCTTTTTGCACTGCAAGCAGTTCGACAATCGCTTCTTGCGCACGCCCGGCTCGCAGCAGCCCGAGCCCATAATTCAAGCGTTCTCGAGATGACTTTGGCGCCAGGTCGTAGGCCTGTTTGAGTGTCGCGGCAGCTTCTTTCTGCGTCGTCGGGTTCTCATAGAAAGCCTTGCCCAGATTGCGCAGCGCTTCGAGACGCGCATCCTGCGCAAATGCCATCGAGGCAACCAACAAAATTAGAAAAGATTTCATACTTCACTCCGGCTAACGCTGGCAGATTCAAAACTTGCCATGTCGTGATAAAGATTCATCGCACACTTCAATAGATGCATTCCGAGGATGGCGCCACTGCCTTCTCCCAAACGCATCCCCAGATCCAGGATCGGATCGCCATCCAACTCTTCGAGCATACGGCCGTGACCACGCTCGGCTGAGCGGTGCGAAAAAAACAAAACCTCTCGCGTGGCCGGTTCCATCTTGACAGCCACTAGAGCTGCCGCGCAGGTGATAAAGCCATCCATCATAACGGGCAGCTTCAGCCTTCCCGCTTCCATCAGAAATCCTGCCATGCGCGCAATCTCAAAGCCACCCACTGTCTGAAGTACCTGCAATGCCGGTGCCCCCTGCAGTGCATGTTTTTCGAGAGCCGCATCGATCACTTGAGCTTTGTGTCGAACCCCTTCATCATCGAGACCTGTTCCACGACCCGTGACTTCCGCAGCGGTGTATCCACCAATCGAAGCCAAAATCGCCGCTGCTGAAGTCGTATTGCCGATTCCCATCTCCCCCACACCCACCAGCTCATATCTGCCTGCTGCCTCGCGCGCATCTACCCGGCCTGCCAATAAGCGTTCAGCGCATTCTTCTTCGGACATCGCTGGCACCTGGGCGAAGTTCTTTGTCCCTTCACCGACGCCTGCGTCAATCACTTTCACCTCAACTCCATGCTGCCTTGCCAGCACGTTCACCGCGGCTCCACCGGCTTCAAAGTTGGCAATCATCTGCCTTGTAACGGCCTTCGGATAAAGGCTGACGCCCTCCTCGGTGATGCCATGATCTCCGGCATAAAGATAGAGCCCCATCTTTTCGATCCTTGCTTGCGCGAGTCCCCGAATCACGCAGTATTCCTGGGCCAGTTCTTCGAGCCGGCCCAGGCTTCCCTGCGGTTTGGTGCGCGAATTCCATTGCGCCGCGATTTCATTCAGCAATTCTTGTTTCACGAGTTCAGCTTCACAATCTCACAGTAGCCCTGCTGAAACTCGAGTTCTGGCTCGCCAGTCAGCAATTGACGGATCACCGAGTTAACTGCCAGGTGGGCAACGATGATGCATGGCCTGGCGCACCCAGCCAATGCCGCTGAAACGCGCGAGCGAAAAGTACTCCACGCCTCTGCCTCTTCGATGGAATATCCCAGCCAGTCTTGTAGCTTCTTTTGCGCCTCGGCAGGGTAGCGTGCTTCGATCTCAGCCCAACTCAAACCTTCCCAGGGTCCATAATCAATTTCTCGAAAGTCATTCACTGCTTCGTATTTCAATCCAATAGCTTCTGCTGTCTCAGTTGCCCTACGCATCGGGCTTGCATATACAGGCCAATCGAGATTGAGATGCAACGTACTTGCCTGACTGCGCCCAGCCTCGCTCAAACCAGGATCGGTCGAACCCAAAAAGACACCCCGAAGCGTCGGTTCTCCATGCCGGATCAGCACTACTTCGGCCATGCAAAAACCACCAGACAATAAATCACACTAGCCTGTTGCAGTGCTCCAAAGCAGTCGCCTACAACACCCCCCAGCCGGAGGATAAAGTAATGACGTGCCAGCAGGACCAAAAGAACAAGGCCCCCCAGCATCCACGGAATCAACTGCAAACTAGCCATCCCCAAAAAGATAGCCGCCCAGACGATAGAAGCCAATAGTGTAAAAGCACTACGGTTCTCGCTCAGATACGCGCCCATGCCAGGCTTGGCCGCAGGCGTTATCATCCCCAACCAGAGGATCGCGCATCGCGACAGGCCCTCACTCGCAGCCACAACTCCCATCACCTGCCACGGCGACGCGAAGTTGTTCCCAACCGCCTCAAGACCCTGCCATCGCAGCAACAACCCCACACACAGGGCCGATGCCCCGAAGCTGCCCACGCGGCTGTCTTTGATAATCTCGAAAATCTTCTCGCGGGTTCTTCCCGCTCTGACTCCGTCTGCGATGTCGGCCAACCCGTCTTCATGCAGCATTCCAGTGATCCAGAGTTGAAGCATCAGAACAAGAGCCGCCTCAATCCCCGCTGGCAGCGAGAGCCAGGCCATCGGGATCGAAGAGGCAAGCCCAATCAGCCCCCCCACCAAAGGAAAAAACGGTGCCGATTCGTGAACCGGCACCGTTGATCTTGAAACAGGTACTAAAGTGAGAAACTGCACAGCGCCCAGAAAGCGCAGCGGCAGATTCCAGTTAAAAGCCATCCTCTAGTCTTAACGCATGTAGAGGGTGGTGCGGTTCGATTTCACACCCAGGTACTCGATTTCGAGGGGCTGAGCGCCGGTCAAACCTGCAGGAGTCATGAAGATGGTCTGGCTGAATCCGACATAACCCGGAATCAGGATCGACATCATTTCAGTTGCTGCACGTCCACCAACTGTAACTGTGACGCCGGTGAAGCGCTCCGTCGGGCCACGAACGACATCGCCAGTCTGCTGGGGGGGAGTGCTCAAGCCAAAGCCAGTGGTGAAGATGCCCACGGCCGTACCAGCCGCTGCCGGATTGTCTTTGGTGATCTGAGCGCCACCTGCCAGATTGTAGGCAACGGCTCGGTTGCCATCGCTTGAAATTTGGTCAAAGAAAACTGCCGGTGCGACGCGGGCTACCGCGACGCGGAAGCTGTTGCTTGTGCCGTTCGAACTCTTCACTACCAGATCTGCATTGCCGATGGCTACATCGACTGGAGCTTGCGCCAGGATCGAACGTGGGCTCACACTCAGGATCGCAGCAGGCCTACCGCCCAAATCAACACTCGTGCCATTGAGCGAAGGAGGAATCCGTCCAGCCTGCCAGCCATCGAGGTTACCCGGAAGCTTGGCAAGATTGGTGCCAAAGATGGTCATCAAGCCACCCGGGGCCACACTACGAAGGTTGATGTCCGATACTGCACTGATCACAGTTTCAATCGAAGGCAGAGCGGTATTGACAGGCAGGATCTGCGAGCGAACTGCCCCACCCGGGTTCACCGTCGTGTGGAGATTCAGATAGTTGTTGTCGGTGTTGGTGAGTATGTTGTTGAGGCCAGCCAACTGGGCATCGGTAGACAGGATTGCCGTCCGGTAAATGTTGCCCACGCCTGTTTCGCTCAATACAGTTGCTCCAGCACGAATGCCGCTATCTAAAGTAACAGGGCCGTTCGCTACGGCAGCGCCGTTATGCATATGCAGACCTGTGAACGTGGTTTCACCAGGGAAGCGATGATTCACTGAGAAGACGCCGTAGGCTGCCATGGCTGTTCCATCTGGCCGACGGAGTAGATTTGCTTCGAATGATCCAGCGGCAGAGGCATTCAGCCCAACGATGGCAGGTACTTCGTTGGCCGTGCTCATCTGAACTGAGAAGGAAAGTCGTTCCGTTTCGCGTAACTGCGCACGAATCTCGCCGCCAGCATTGGCAACGGTATGAAGGTTCCAATAGGCGGATCCGGCATCTGCCCAGACTCCGAGAATCGTGTTTGCGGCAGCGGGAGCTGCTACGTTGACGTCAATGGCATAGCGCAAGTTTCCAGCCCCACCCGTTCCCGCAAGTATGTTTTGTGCGCGAGTCAGTGTACTATCCAGGGTTACCGGGCCGTTGGTGCCATTGGTGCCAGTGTGGATATGCATCCCCGTGAACTGCGTGCCCTCGGCAAACCCCGTGTAATTGATGTCGAAAGTGACTTCGCTGCTTATCAGTCTTCCCGCTTCGAGCGATGCAAGGATCGTCAAAAATCCTATGCCGCGCGCGTTCGATGTCACGGCGGGAACTTCGTTCTCCGGCAGCATCATGACGCCATAAACCCGGCGCTCAGCGCGTATCATTTGCGCACGCACCGCTCCGCCGGGATTCACCGTCGTGTGCAAGTTCAGATAAAAGCTGGAAGGGCTGGCGATCATTTCTTCAAGCACCATCGCGTTGGCCGATCCTGCGGCCACTTCTGCAGTTCGCTTGATCTCTCCGCGACCTGTTGCATCCACAACGGGATTCGCTCCGGTAATCCGGCTGTCCAGCAGCACAGGGCCGTTGGCTCCGGCATTTCCACGATGGATATGCAGGCCAGTGAAGGTTACTTCACTCGGAAACTGGTAGCGAACCCCGAAGTCTACGGTGCCGCTGGTCACTTTGCCCGCAGCGTCTCGGACAACGTGCACCCAAACGGTGCCAAAGCCTGTAGCGGCCAGGCCTTCAATCGCCGGCACTTCATTTGCCGGACTCATATTGATCCGGAACGGAATCGATTCTACGCTCTGCCCAAATGCAGAGGGAATCATTGAGACGGTGGCTAACAGAGCCAGACCGAGGACTTTTCGAAACATAGGAACCCCTTTACCAATAGTTGGTGAACAACAAATACCAGATGTTGCCTTTGGAAGCAATGGCGTACTATTTCAACTACTTGCCCCCAAAGTAGTCATTGCAGCAGTCATTTTTACAAACCTGGAACAAACAAGACCTTCACTGGCCTTGACCTTGCCTGAATGGGACTAATGGGCAGAAATCACCCATCAGAACTTTCACTAAATATTTACAAAGACGTGACAAATCAGGCTTAGCTGCGGGCCTTGCCAACCGCACTTCGCCAGCCGTCGAGCAGCGCTCCCCGCTCTGCAGGCTGCATCGCCGGTTCAAAGCGCTTCTCGATCCTCCAGAAACCCTCAAGCTCTGAGGTCTCCTTGAAGTGGCCAATCCCGAGGGCTGCCAGATAGCAGGCCCCAAGCGCCGTGCTTTCGATATCCATCGGCCGCACAACAGGACAACCGAGCAGATCGGCCTGGAATTGCATCAGAAAGTCATTGGCTGCCGCACCACCATCCACTCGCAATTCCTTCAGCGCCTGCCCCGTATCGGCCTTCATCGCTTCAAACAAGTCGTAGCTCTGGTAGGCAATGCTCTCAAGGCCGGCCCGGATAAGCTGGGCTCGGGAAGTGGACCGCGTCAGCCCGCAGATCAGGCCGCGTGCGTCCGGGTCCCAATAAGGGGCACCCATACCGGTAAATGCCGGAACCAGGTAGACTCCGCCTGTATCGGGAGTAGTAGCCGCAAGTTCCCCCGTCAGCGCCACGTCGCCAAAGAGCCCTAGATTGTCGCGCAGAAACTGCATCGCTGCCCCACCGACAAAGACACTTCCTTCGAGCGCATACCGAGGGTCGTCTCCTCTGCAAGCTGCGCGTGTTGCCAGCAGGCGATTGGCTGACACAGGCCTCTGCGATCCAGTCTGCATCAACGCAAAACAACCTGTGCCATACGTGTTCTTGGTCAAACCGGGATGGAAGCAAGCCTGGCCAAAGAGGGCCGCCTGTTGGTCCCCAGCGATCCCGGCAATCGGTATCTCGGCGCCAAAGAGATCTCCCGATGTAACCCCAACTACTTCACGCGAACCAACAATCTTCGGCATCATCACTACGGGAATATCGAAGATCCCGAGCAACTCCTCATCCCATGCGCCCGTCTCCAGATTCATCAGCATCGTCCGCGATGCGTTCGTCGTATCCGTGACGTGAACTTTGCCTTCGGTCAGCTTCCAGATCAGCCAGGTGTCGATGGTGCCAAAAAGCAGTTCGCCATTGGCTGCACGGGCTCGTCCATCGGGAGTCTGTTGGAGTAGCCAGCGCAGTTTCGATCCCGAGAAGTAGGCATCAATCACCAGACCCGTGCGTTCTTCGATCATCCGCTTGTGGGGCCCGCGAGAAAGTTCCTCACAAAAAGCAGCAGTCCTGCGGCATTGCCAAACGATGCCAGGGCCAACCGGTCTGCCGGTCGCCTTTTCCCACACTACGGTCGTTTCGCGTTGGTTGGTAATCCCGAGGGCAATGATTTCCCTTGGGTCGATCTTTGAGACGTCCAGCACTCGGCGGGTTGCTGCCAGTTGGGCACCCCAAACCACGTCTGCATCCACTTCCACCCAGCCCGGATGAGGATAATTCAGATTGAAACTGACTGATTCCAGCGAGCCACGTTGAGCCTGTTCGTCATAAACGGCGGCGCGTGCGCTCGTCGTTCCTTCATCGAGTGCAAGTAGATAGGACACTCTGGGATTCTATTCCATTAAGGGATCGGAAGGCGACGGCCAAAGCCACCGGTGTTCGATTTTTTGTTGTTCACCGGTCCGCTGCCGTCGCCGCTGCGCCGGTAGTTGCCGCTCCCCTGAAACTCCACTTCGTCTTCGGTGAAGCTCAATTGCCGGTCCAGCAACATCTCAACTGTCGACCCCTTGGCCAGGACGACGTCCGGCCCGCGAGTCAATAAGACGGCCATAAGCCCGGCTGCCGCGCCCGCACCTGCTCCAATCCCCAAACCCATTCCTGCGCTTCTTGATACTGCTCCGCCAATTGCGCCTACAGTTGCGCCAGTTGTCGCTCCAACTCCTACTGTTTGCGCGTCCCCTGCCTTACTTCCCTCGCCCTTAATCCTGCCCTCTTCCCGGTCGAAGCCCTGATTGTCTCGCCCGTCAATCGAACCCAATCTCGATTTGAAATCACGGGTCACTCCGTTCGGTAGTATAAGCGTGTCAAACCGAACGAAAAGCTCGCCCTTCCCCTTCACCTTGCCAGGACGCTTGAGGCTCGTTACCGTGCCTGCAACGCTCGATCCAGGCGGAATGATTATCTTCCCACCCACTACAACGGGGAATAGCGTCTCAAGATAAATGCGATCTCCCTCGCCTGTATTCCGCGTGCTGACACTATTCAGCATAGTCAAGGGAATCCGTGTGCCTGGATCAACCGTAAAAGTCTTTTCCACCGGCACCGCAGCATCCTGGGCTCCCAGGCTCAACGCAACTAAACCTATCAAAGCACTACGCATGACTTTTATCTTAGCCTCTATCGGTTTAACGCCGATGACAGTCATTGAGTTGCGATTTTCTTCGTATTCAGCCGCAAGTCGCCGCCACTCCAGTTGCCGCCAACACCGATTTCGATCCGCACATTCTCGCCCAGCGGCTTCGGCAGTCGCAGATTCGCCTGAAAGAGTCCTGCATAAAACGGTGTCGCTCCCACATAGAGCAGTGCCTCGGCTGGCAATTCCTCGCCTTCAATCCGAATGCGATAGTCTCGCGCCCGCAACACTTGCGCCGGCCGCGATGGTGCCAGCACTCCATTCTCAATCGCCCCAACAGCTCCAAACCCAGTCCCGTAGACCACAACCACCTCGTCTTCTTCGGCTGGGGATTCTGCGGTAATTACCCGGCCATCGGCATGGGTCGCTGCGGCAAACCCTGTCCCCACTCGAAAGAACTCTGGCGCCTCCGCCTCCACTCGAACGCTAACCGTTGGCCCGCCCACCAGATCCCGAAACACACGAACTGTGCGATCTCCAGGCAGGACATCGGCAGGAATTAGCGCGTTGATTTGCTTAGGAGAAACAAAAAACAAGGGGATGCGGCGTCCCTGCAACTGCACGTACACCTCGCCAACCGGTGTCGATGTCGGTAGGCTCTGGTTCACAATCTCCTGCGACGATACTGCCCAGGTAATGAACGACAAGTCTGTCCCGTAGATCGTAAAAACCGTGTTCGGAGCCAGGCGGCCGGCCCGGGTACTCGCAGTGCTGGCAATGCTGGCCGCTGTGTATGTCGGAGGCAACAATAAAGATTGGGCGGTAACAGGTTGCCCCGCTACCGCCCCAAAGAATGCAATTAGGAAAATCGACAGGTTGCTGCTTTGCACTGCTGATCTAGTGCAAAGAGGCAATTAAAATTCTCAGTTTCCGACGACAGTAGTTAGCGTTTGCGCTACTGCCACACCGTCAACCGTGATCGCAAGGCGAACATCGCCCGCTGCGACGTTCGGCACCACTATATTGAACTGGTAGAGGCCGATCGCACCCGGCGCAAGGCCGGCGTAGCTTACCATTGCAGGCGCATCGCCAAAGCGAACAGTGGCATTGGTCAACAAAGGAGTTCCACTGACAACAGTACCCGCAGGAACCGCCGGATTCGTTGCTCCAGCACCAACAAGATAGAGGGTGATGGTCTCACCGGCTCTTGCTGGGCGGCTGGTCACACCAGCGATTTCACCGCTTCTGCCTACAAACGTGGTGTTGTCGCTAAAGAGTGCAACTGCAAGTTGCCGGCCGCCAACGTTGAAGTTGGCCGGAGCCAAAACCCCAGGAGCACGCGCCACACCAGTCATCGGAATGTTCGCGCTAGCGCCAGCTTCATTTGTTACCACTACGTTCACGGGGCCTGTACCAATTCCGTCCGGCACCTGAACGTTTACCTGTCCGGGACTCACAAATCGAACAAAAGCATCTCTGCCCCCAACCGTGACGCCAACTCCTTCCAGTGATTTCGGTGCGTTAACACCGGCAAAGTCCCATACCGCCCATTCCCGTGTCACGTTGGTCAGATTTGCACCAAAGATTTCGATCCAGCTTCCAGGGGCGATGTTCTTGCCTCCACCGAAGCCCTGCAATGCCACGCCGCTGTCATTGCTCACAGTTGGGCGGGCAAGTGCCCCAGCCTGCGAAATCTTCAAGCTGCTGGTAAAGATGCGGTCTCCGGCATTGCTACCGCCATTGTCGGCTGCATTGCCCGCTGCATATAAAACAACTTCGCCGGTACCAGCTTCGGGCGGGGTCCATTCCACGCTGTAAGTAGCCAATCCAGCCGCTCCGCTGCGTGTCGACGCAACCAGATGCGTGGCAAACTCGCGGTCTGTCCCGCAAGGCGCGTTACCACCTGGATCACAGTTCACCTGAACATTATCGTTCGGGGTGAATACCCCTGCTTTCACATTCTCATCCCTGGTCTGGCGTGCCGTGAGCTGAAAGCCCCAGCGAGCCGCATCCGGGTGAAAAACCTGAACCCGAATTGTTTGTTTCTTCCCCGGTGTATAGTTCACCGCACTGATGCGAACATAGCCGCGCGAATCTGGGTTTGCTGCAAGCCCACGATGGCAAGCCGTACAATCGGTGCCTCCATCGATAGCAGCGCCGGTGCGCCGGATCGGCGCACCCCCACTGCGGGCAAACATAATCAGTGGGAGCGCCGACAATACGGCGCTCCAGAATATTCTATTTAACATCTTGGTTAGACCCCCATCAAATGGATTGGTACTGCGAGACTACGGCTAATTTGCCGTAGTCAGAAAGACCCCGGATTGCGTTTTCACGCCATCCACTTCCATCGTAATTTCCTGATCGCCCGCCTGAACATTGGGCATCACGATGTTGAACTGATACAGGCCCACGAAATTCGGCGACAAGCCCTTGAATTCTGCCACTGCTGCTGCTGAGCCGATCTGGACTCGATAACTGCTGCCCAGATCTGTACTCACTGTTACGATGTTGCCCGCCGCAACTGCCGGAGTAGTTGCGCCAAAGCCTACGCCGTAAATAACCAGTCTATCGCCAGGTCGCGGCGTGCGGAATGTGACGCCACTGATTAGGCCCACACGACCAGCAAAAGTACCGTCAGCAAACTGAGCGACTACAAATTGCCGTCCACCCACGAGAAAGCCCGGCGTAGCGAGAATTCCGGGTGATCGCTTGGCTCCTGTTACGCTAATCGGGTCGCTGCTGCCTCCCGCATTCCTTACGACTACCTGAATTGGGGCTTCTGCGATTCCATCCGGCACTACCACGTTTACCTGCGTTGGGCTGATGAAGTTTACAAAGGCGGCCTTCCCATCTACCGTCACCTGCACGTTGTCCAGGTTGGTCGGGGCCACACCGCCGTTGAATTCACCACCAGCCCAACTCCGAGTCGTCAGCGATAAGTCGCGACCGAAAATTTCCATATAAGTGCCCGGAGACACTCTCGTGCCGGCACCGAAATTCCCAACTTGGACAGCGCCACCCTGGCTGATCGTCGGCCTGACTCCACCGCCACCAGCACCCGGCTGCAAGCGAATGTTCTTCAAGTGAATTTTTGCGCCGCTCGGTGCGGGGCCGTTGCTGGCATTCGCAGCAACATAAATTATCACTGCGCCAGCAGACTGGTTCGCGGGCGGCGTCCATTCAAATTCAAAGGTGTTCCCGGTATTTGGCGTGCTGTGGGTGATGAACTCCACTGGTGCAGATGCCGGACACCCAATCGCCGGACGGTCTTGTCCGTTATCGCAAATCACATAGGTTGCAGTGCTGAGTGGCCGAAACGATCCTGCCTGCCCATTGATCGTGCTGCTCTCAAGACGTGCTGACGCTTGAAAACCATAGCGCCTTGCCGTATCGGTAATTCTAACCGTAACCTTTTGCCTCACTCCGGGCTGATAGTTAGCTCCACCCTCCCACAGGATCTCAAGATTTGGCGAATCATTGGTACGAGTCCCCACATGGCAGCCACCTTGGATGCAAGTTTGATCTCCGGGTGCTCCAGTGCTCCTTTGCGGTGCTCCCGAACTAAAGGCCCACAACATAAACGGCGCGCTCAAGACGGCCGCAAATTTCCCTGTCAATATCCACTTCTTACGATTCATAAATTCAGCTAACCCCTTCATTCCGCTCTTGTCGCGGATCCAGTTTTAATAGTCTTAGACTCTTGCGAAGTACGGTGCTTATCGGCAGATCCTTCAATTAGTCCAGTCGAACCAATTCAACGAGATCCCCCGCACATCCTTGCAGTTTCGCCTTTCTTAAAATTATTCGATACTTGTGGTTCACAATGGAATGAGAAAATTCACCCAGTTCGCCGAACAACTTGGCTTGAGTTAATCTCTCGGGTTCTGGTAATTCCCAAAAGCCAGCCAGTCGCTTGCTCCCCGGCGATCGTTGCCAAACCAGCATCTCGTCGCCTTTGCGAATCCACAAAACCGTCCTCTCCTCGGAGATTGAAGTCCTATTTTCTATCTGTATCGGGATGGTGTGCTGAAGCCCTTGAAGCCTCGCGCCACAATCCCCGTTGATTGGACAATAAAGGCATTTGGGTGCCTTTGGCAAGCAGATAGTCGCACCCAATTCCAACAACGCCTGCTAATATGTGCCAGGATTCCCTCTATCCAATTGATTCTGTGCCACTTGCTGCAATCGTGCGCGAATTGTAAATGTTTTTACGTCCCCCGATTCTGCTATCCATCGTGCCATTATTCGCTGGTCGCCGCCTCATGCAGACAGGCTCTGCCAATCCAGTTGATGGGGGTAGTAACCAAGATGTTTACCAAGATATTTTGGAGCGCCGTGTTGTCGGCGCTCCCACTGATGATGTGTGCTCGCAGCGGAGGTTGCAGCGAGACTACGGCTAATTGCCCGTGGTCAGAAAGACATTGCTTTGCGTTCTCACCCCATCTACTGTGAAAACGATTTCGTTATCTCCTGCTTGGATGCTTGGCACAATTATGTTGAATTGATAAAGCCCAACCGCGCTTGGTGCGAGACCACTGTACTCTGTGGTAACTGGAGCATTTCCCAAAAGCACTTGAACGCCGGGAACGTGACTTGCAACTGCAGGAGCGGTTCCTGCAGCAATAGCCGGACTAGTTGCCCCAAAGCCGACTCCGTAAATCACTAATCGGTCACCGGGCTTTGGGAGCCGCATGCTCACACCAGCGATCGAGCCAGGCATCCCTGCAAAAATCCGGCTGTTTGCGGTGCTATCGGGAAACTCTGCGACAACATACTGCCTTGCAGAAGCATTCCTGAAAGCCGGTGGTGCAAGAATTCCTGGAGAACGGGGCCGGCTCGTCACAACCAACGGCACACTTTCCCCTGCCGATGTGATCAACTTCACTTCCACTGGAGATCCTGTCGCTATCCCATCGGGAACTTGAACGTTCACTTGGTTCTTGTTCACAAAAGCGATGAAGGCTGGCCTCCCATCTACAGTCACTCTTGTGTTTGCCAGACTCGTCGGAGCGACACCATTGTTGAATGAGTTTCTCCATTCGGCAAACGCTTCGTTCGGCGGAAGATTTCCCAAGTCCTGACCAAAAATTTCGATCCATGATCCGGCGCTAATGATGCTCCCTGCGCCAAAGGCGCTAGCCTGTACCACTCCACCTTGGCTGATGGTTGGTCTTACTCCACCGCCACCCGCACCGGGCTGCAAGCGAATGCTCTTGAGGTGAATTTGTGCGCCTCTCGGCGCTCCCGCGCCAATGCTGGCATTGGCGGCAACATAAAGCATCACCCAGCCGGCAGACTGGTTCGCTGGCGGCGTCCACTCAAATTCAAACGTATTGCTCGTCGATCGACCGCTGTGAGTAATGAACTCCACCGGCGCAGATGCCGGGCACCCAGTCTCGGGGCGGTCTTGTCCGTTATCGCAAATTACATAGGTTGTAGGACTGGGCGACGGCAGCGGTCGAAACGATCCCGCCTGCCCGTCTCTGGTGCCGCTCTCAAGACGTGCTGACGCTTGAAAGCCGTAGACCCGGGCCGTATCATTGATTCTGACCGTAAACTTTTGCCTCACACCGGGCTGGTAGTTGGCTCCACCCTCCCACAAGACCTCGAGGTTAGGAGAATTATTAGTTTGAGTCCCCACATGGCATGTACTTTGTATGCAGGTGTTATCTCCCGGCGCCCCGGTGCTCCGGTGAATTGCCCCACCGGTATTTGCCCACAATACGAGCGGCACGCTCAAGACGGCCGCAAATTTCCCTGTCACAATCCACTTGTCGCGGTTCATAAGTCACCTAATCCCCTTAGTAAGCTCTTGTCGCGGATCCAGTTTCATTAGTCTTAGACATTTCCGAAGTATCGTGCTTATGGGCAGATCCTTCAATCGGTCCAGCCGGACCCATTGCAAGATATCCCCCACGCCTACACGCAGTTTCGCCTCTCTTAGAATTATTCGATACTTGTGGTTTACAATTGTGTGAAAAAATTGACCAAGTTCCGCAGCTAGCTGAGCCTGCTTCAATTCCCCTGGTTCTGGCAATTCCCAAAAGCCGGCTAACCTTTTGCTCTCTGGCGGCCGTTGCCAGAGAAGCAGCTGGTCTCCCTTACGAATCCACAAGACCGTTCTCTCTTCGTAGATGGAAGTCGTGTTTCTTAACTGCATCGGGATGGTGTGCTGCAGCCCCTGTTGCCTGGCAACACAATCGTCGTTTATTGGACAGAAAAGGCATTTGGGTGCCTTTGGCAAGCAGACAGTAGCGCCCAATTCCATCAAGGCCTGCTTGTAGGTGCCAGGATTCCCTCTATCCATTTGATTCTGTGCCACTTGTTGCAGTCGTGCGCGAATTGTAAATGTTTTTACGTCCCCCGATTCCGCCGTCCATCTTGCCATCACCCGCACAATATTTCCGTCGAGTCCAACCCGCGGCAAACCGAACGCAATGCTCGCCACAGCGGCCGCCGTATAGTCTCCTACCCCCGGCAATTCATGGATTTCCTCATAGGTCTTTGGGAAGCCCCCCTTCTCCACCATCATCCGTGCCGCTTTCTGCAAATTCCGGGCCCGGGAGTAGTAGCCCAAGCCGCTCCACATCGCCAGCAATTCCGATTCGCTGGCCGCCGCCAAAAGCTCATAAGTCGGAAAACGCTCAAGAAAACGCTCATAATACGGAATCACCGCCGTTACTCGCGTCTGTTGCAGCATGATCTCCGAAAGCCAGATCGCATAAGGATCTCGCGTCCTTCTCCAGGGCAAATCTCGCTTGTTTTTTTCAAACCAGTCATGCAAACGTCGGGCTAATGTCATCGCGTTGGTATACTCGAAAAATCAGGAAAGAAAAAGCGAAAACGCGGGTGGATTCCAATTCGATTGAGATCCTCGGTGCCCGTGTTCACAACCTCAAGGATATATCCCTTAACGTCCCGCATAACGTGTTGACTGTAGTTACAGGTGTCTCTGGATCCGGCAAATCATCGCTGGTTTTTGACACTGTCTACGCCGAAGGCCAGCGCCGTTATGTCGAGAGCCTATCCGCCTACGCGCGACAATTTCTCGAGCGCATGGAAAAGCCGGATGTAGACGACATCTTTGGCCTTGCTCCGCCCGTCGCCATCAAGCAGAAAAACACCACCCGCAACCCGCGCTCTACTGTCGCGACTTCGACAGAAATCTACGACTTTCTTCGCTTGCTCTATGCCCGCGCTGGTGAGACCTGGTGCCCAAAATGCGACATCCCGGTAGTGCGGGATACCGTCGATCTGGTGGCGCATCGACTCATGGAAGAATCTGCCGGCACTCGCTGGTACGCTCTCTTCCCGATCACCCAGGAAAAGCTCAAGTCTGACGCCCTCCGTGACCGCCTCTTCGATCTAAGGTCGAAAGGCTTCACCCGCCTTTACCAAAACGGCCGTATCTTTGAATTCTCAAGCCCAGAGTCGCTTCTGGAACTAAACTTCACCGCCCCGGTCTTTGCGCTGGTCGATCGCCTCGTCATGGCTGCCGACATCCGCTCCCGCCTCGTCGACGCAATCGAAATCTCTTACCGTGAGGGCGGAGAACTGATCTTTGAACAGGCTGGCACCGACACCCCGCGCCAACTGCGTTTCAACGAAAAATTCCAGTGCAAAACCTGCTCGACCGAGTTTCAAGATCCAGAGCCGCGACTCTTCAGCTTCAACAATCCCTTCGGTGCCTGTCCCACCTGCCAGGGTTTCGGACGCGAGATGGATTACGACCTTGAGAAGGTCATCCCCAACACTGGCCTCGCATTGAATGAAGGAGCCATCGACCCCTGGACCAAGCCGATGTACCTCTTCTACTTTGAAGAATTCAAGAAGACCGCAAAGGGCAAAGTCCGCCTCAATATTCCCTTTGCCGACCTCAAAGACGACGAACAATATTTCGTGATGCAGAGCATCCGCAACTTCTTTGAAAAAGTGGTTGAGCCCAAAAAGTACAAGGTTCATGTCCGCGTCTTCATGGCTCGTTATCGTGGCTACACCACCTGCCGCGATTGCCTCGGCACCCGGCTTCGGCAAGAGGCCCGCAATGTCCGCATCGACGGTAAAATCATCAGTGAAGTCACGCGGCTCAATATTCGCGAGGCAATGCATTTCTTCGATGGCCTCACCCTCCGGCCTGAACAGCGCGCCGTCGCCGACAAGATCCTTCGCGAAGTCCGGCAGCGCCTCCGCTTCCTCAATGACGTCGGTCTCGACTACCTCACCCTCGACCGTCTCTCGATGACCCTCTCCGGCGGCGAAGCCCAACGCATCACCCTCGCCACCTGTCTCGGCTCACGCCTCGTCGGTGCCTGCTATGTGCTCGACGAGCCCTCCATCGGCCTCCACTCACGCGACACCCACCGTCTGATCAAGATCCTCAAAGACCTCCGAGACCTGGGCAACACTATTCTCGTCGTCGAGCACGATCAGGAAGTAATGGAAGCCGCAGACCACGTCATCGACATGGGGCCCGGCGCTGGCGAACACGGCGGTGAGATCATCTTCGAAGGTCCCTACGGCGACCTGCTCAAGCCCAAGAAATCCCCGAAGTCCCTGACCGGAATCTATCTCCGCAACGAAAAGAATGTCGCCCCGCAGCGGGTCCGCCGGGTTCCGAATTCCAAGCGCGAAATCGTCTTTCGTGGTGCCCGCTCTAATAACCTTAAGGGCATTGATGTGATTATCCCGCTCGGCCTGATGGTCGCAATCACCGGCGTCTCGGGCTCTGGCAAATCGACTCTCGTGCATGACGTGATCTTCAAGACTCTCGAACGTCGTCTGAGCCTTGGCGCAAATAAGAAACCCTCCAGCCGCAAGAAGTCGAGCGAAGAAAGCACCGACGAGACTCCATCAGTGGAAGTGCAGCGTCAGACCTGCCGCTCAGTCGAGGGCGATTACCACTTGAGCGACGTCATCCT
>Ga0209591_10004203_pt1 | contig 16411 bp, 14 predicted proteins | sample MAT01_FD_187207 | JGI IMG/M metagenome (GOLD analysis project Ga0209591, IMG submission 187207) | Freshwater microbial communities from Lake Fryxell liftoff mats and glacier meltwater in Antarctica - MAT-01 (SPAdes) (version 2) | ecosystem: Environmental > Aquatic > Freshwater > Ice > Liftoff... | reverse complement strand
CTTTTTTCGCACGATCAATCGTGATGTTGGCGCTCGACGCGAGAATGGCTTGTACAAATACGGGATCATTGAAGAAGTCGTGCACCTTGTTGTTGATCACCAAGCCGAACGCGTAGCCATTGCATTGGGCGTGCCCGGCACTCGCCGCATCAAAATTTAAATTCGCCTGCGCGCCCTCGCGAATCGCTGCCATGACGGTCTGTGGATTGACAGCCACGCGTCCGCGCGCGTCGTCATGCCCCTCTACGCCGCGCCCCATATCCGCGCCCACTTGAAATGAGGCAAACCGCACGACGTCGTGGTGGCGCACGAAGAATTTAGCGAGCGCCGGTATTTCGTGAAAATTATCCGGACAGACCGTCGTATTGAAGATGACCGCCAGCGGTAGCCCGCGCGCGCGCTCGATATATTCTTCACGAACCGCGTTCAGATCCGCTTCAGAAGCATAGCCGGCGCGCTCTTGCGTTTTATCGACGTGGAAGGCGACATCCTCGAGCCCGGCGTCACACAATTCCGATAGCAGCCCGCGCGTAGCCTTGATGCCATTGGTGAACAGCGAAGCGCGCATGCCTTTGGATTTGATGTATCGCACGATGGCAACGAGTTCATCGCGCTTACGCAGAGTCGGGTCGCCGCCGGTGACCTGGACATCCGTGTTCGGGCCGTAGTGCGCGAAGATCATGTCGACACGACGTATCACCTCTTCGAGCGGGATGTCTTTCAACGCTTCCGATGACTCGGATAGATAGCAGTAAGAGCAGTCAAGGTTGCAGCGCTGCGTGATTTCGAGTGCGACGCAGCCAATTGCCATCCGCCGACCGATCATTTGCCACGGCGCCCACTGGCCGGCCGCCTTGATCCGCTTGACGGTGCGCTGTTTGGGCGTCAACCCGTCGCTGGCGTCCGGCGGCGGGTACGGCTGCCATGCGCTGATCTCGTCGGCCGTGAGATACGTCGCGTTGACAAGGGGGGGTGCGGGCGCAGGTGCGGGTGCGGGTAAAGGCAACGCACCACCCTTGGATGGAAGCGCGTGGCCGTTGTTGATCCCCAGACTGGTCATATGTCTATCCATTTGTTATGTCTTTTCATGGCTTGCTTGCGCGGTCAGTACTGGTTGTTCGTCATCCGACGCGGCGACGTGCTTCAGACTTCACTTCGAATCTGTGCTGCGATTGGATGCCCGCCCAAATCTCCTTTGGGCTGGCGTTCTACACGCATCAACGGGGACGACGACTAACAGGCTAACGGCACCGCCTGTATCGGCTTGCCGGTCTCCGGCGAGAACACTACAAAATTCACGCGGCGCGGATGCGCTGGGTCTGCCGGGCCGGCGTCAAAGCGTAGTTTGGCGCTACCTCTTTGCGTCGGCACCGTCACGTATTGGCGCACCACAAAGTCATGCCGCAACGACTCCCCGCGATTCTCACCGGCCCGCACTTTTGTTGAGTGGCCGTCTTCGGTAACGGTCCAATACGCCGCCCACGCTTCGTATGTGTTTGCCGGCGTGACCTCAGCACGAAAACTGTTGTTGGCCTCGCCCGCAACCACGACGTTGAATGCTGCGGGTGATTTCGGCGCTGCGGGTTTCGACCCAAAGCCAAACAGCGAGCGCAACGGCGCGTCGCTGCCGTTGTTCACAATCTGCGGCGTGTAAACCGAGCGCGAGCGTTGCCACGCCGCGATCTGGCGTTGGCGGGCGTTGAATTCGGGTTTTGCAAATCGATCAACCCAGCCCAAGTCGTCCCAATAGCTCACGTGGAACGATTGGATCACCGCGCCTTCGTAGGTCTTGTCGTTCTTCAAGCTCGACAGCCATTTGTCGGCAGGCGGGCACGAACTACAGCCTTCGGACGTGTACAGATCAATCACGCGTGGTGCCGCCATGGCGCGCGATTGGCAAACTGAATCGGCGGCCAGGCTCAACGAAGAGACCGTTGAAAGTGCGGCAAGCAGGGCCGCGGCAATGGCGTTGAAGGCGGGGGTTTTCATCGGCATCTTTCGGTTGTGAATCAAGCATTACGAGCTTGGTCGCAAAACGGATGCGATGCTGACGTACTATTCACTCGCGGGCGCACGCGACGTCGAAAGAGGGAACTTCTAAAAACTACTGTCATACCGGCGAAGGCCGGTAACCAAGTTTCGTAATCCGTTTATATGTCGACGAACTTGAACCCCGACCGCAGCCTGCCCTCGAATGATTGAATCGGGGGCCGGGGAGACAAAATTTTGCGGTTATTAGAAGTTTTTATGGGGCGCTTGTGAGTCGATTCAGCCCGCTACTCGCTACCGCAACCGCCCCCACCATCGCCGCCGCTCCAGCTGCCACCACCGGCTTAACCTCATCCCACACCCACGCCGTCGACGCACAATGCGCGACATCGACCACCTCGTGACAGGGTTTCTGCAATCCATCGTCGCACGCGTACAACGTCAGCGCCGAACGGGTAGATTGCACCTTTGCGCAATTGGTGGCGACATGAACACAGTTATTCTTCTCGCGCGCTGTGCAGGCATCGCCGCGCTCCTGTTGCACGCTGCGGCTTGGTCACAACCAGCAGCACAACCACCTGACGCCGCCCTGCGTACTCTCGACGAAAGCTTCACACAAACACTGCAGCGCGCCGGCGTTCCAGGCGCGGCAGTGGTGCTTATCGAAGGCGGTGGCGTCGTGCTCGAGCGCTACCACGGCGTGGCGGACTTGGCCACGCGCCGACCCGTAACCGCTGAGACGGTATTTCGCGCCGGCTCCATTAGCAAGACCTTCACCGCCATGGCCGCGCTGGCACTCGCCGAAGACGGCCGCCTATCACTGCAAACGCCGCTGGCCGAACTGCTGCCTGAATGGCGCCACGACAACTCTTGGGCGGCAAGCCACCCGGTGCGGCTCGTGCACCTGCTGGAACATACGGCCGGCCTAGACGACGTGAGCTACCGGCATTACTTGATCGACAGCGCGACGATGCCGCTGGCGCAGGCGCTGCCGGCGTTCGGGCCCTATCGCGTACGCTGGCGTCCGGGAAGCGGGACGGCCTACAGCAACGCCGGCCCGCTCGTGGCCGGACGCGCCATCGAGCGCGCCGCAGGCATCGATTTCGCCACCTTCGTCACCGCGCGACTGACCGGCCCGCTGGGCATGACAAGCGCACGCTGGACGCGTAGCGACGACATCGCGCCGAAGCTGGCGCTAAGCTATGCCGCAGACGGCAGCACGCCCGAGCCCTTCGTCGACACGCCGGCCCGCCCCAGTGGTTCGCTGAACATCACGGCGCGCGATCTGGCGCAGCTGCCCCGCTTATTGCTGGGCCGGGGCAAGTTGGACAACGTGCGGGTACTGCAAGCAGCCTCGGTGCAGCGCATGGAGACGTCGGGCAGTAAGGGGCATGCGCTGGGATGGGGCCCCGGTCTGCAGGCCGATGCTGATGGGAAAGCTGTCTTCTACGGCCACGACGGCAGCATCGACGGCTTCGTCGCGCACTTCGCCTACGCGCCCGCACTCGGCGCCGGCTACGTGGTGATGGCCAACTCGCTATCGGACGCACCGATAGATGTGGCACGCCAGTTGCGCCGCTACCTCGAACGCGCATTGCCGCCACCGGCCACCGCGGGCCAGCCCGTCAGCGCCACACAGCGTGAAAAATGGGCCGGCCAGTTTCAGAGCGTCACGCCGCGCCAGGAACTGCTGCGCGCCATCATCGGGCTAACGCAGTGGGAGGGCGCGGTCTTCGACGGCGACGTGCTGCGTTATGCGGGCAAGCGTTGGCTGCACCAAGGCGAGGGTGTGTTTCGCGCCGAAGGCGCGGCGGCGGCGGGGCTGATCTTCTCGCCCGGCCCAGACAGCGGTCTGCGCGCCATCACGCGCGACGGCGAGCGTCGCCGAGTGCCGCGTTGGGAAGCAACTGCCAAGATCGGCACACTGACCCTGCTGGCGCTGGCACTACCGCTGACCCTGCTGCTGGTGCCGATGTGGCTCGTTGCGGTCTGGCGCGGGCGGCTAGCACGCGGCCACGCGCGGCGAACGCGGTTCTTGCCGGTGCTGGCGCTTTGGGCTGTCGTGGCGCTGCCGCTCGGGGTGCTTTCACTGTTGGGCAGCGCCGACCTTGCCTGGCTGGGCCAGCCCACTGTGGCGGGCTGGGCGCTGGCTGCGCTCGGCTGGGTGGCACCGGTGCTGTGGCTCGCCGCAGTCATCGCACTGGTGGTTGCTCGCGGTGTAGGCGGCTTGCCGCAGCGCACGCAACTGCTCGGGATGCTGCATCTGCTGTTGGCCGCGCTGGTGCTGGCGTGGTTTGGCGCGCACGGCTGGTTGGGGCTGCGCATCTGGCAGTGAGCCGGGCGGCGGCGGCGCGGCGAGCCAGCAGGTAAACAAACATAAACGGGTCGGGGTCGCGTGGCACTACCTAAAGCGGAATTAAGTTGGTAGCGAAAGAAAATTGTGGCAGGGCTACCCATCTCAATTCTGTCATCCCGACGAAGGTCGGGGTCCAAGTAGGTCGTTTCATTAAATCAACGAAACTTGGACGCTGGCCAGAGCCTGCCCTCGAATGATTGAGTTGGGGGAGACATGCTTAAGGTAGTGCCATGAGGGTCGGGGTTGATTTTGGCTAAAACTCCAGCACCCTCGGGCGTTTTCAGGCGTTTTTGCCTCAAAACACCCGCCAATAGGCGAGTTTGATGCCGGGCACTTTTGGTTCGATGCGGCCCGCCACTCGCTCCGGCACTCGCCACCGCCACAACCACCCCCGCCCCCACCATCGCCACTGCTATCGCCGCCGCCATCGGCTTGGCCACAAATGGTGCTGATGCCGCAACCTTCGCTTCACCCACTACCGCACGCTTGCCGCTCGACTTCGCTTACAAACCCGGCAGCAACATGGGCGTAGTTTGGCGGTAAGCGCGGTAGTTAGCCCCCAGCTCTTCCTCCAGCCCACGTTCCTCGAAATGAATGCCAATGAGAATGTAGGCACTCATGCCCACCGCCAGCACCAAGCTGCCAACGGTCATGGTTGGGACAGACCAGAACGCGATTAAGAAACCCAGCATCATCGGATGACGGACCAACTTGTAGAACAGCACCAAGCGAAATTTGCTCGGCGCCATCGCTTTGTTGAACAGGCAGGCGGTGATTTGTTTCAAGCCGAACAACTGGAAATGGTCAGTGAGAAACGTTGAGATAAGCAGGAGCACCCAGCCGAAGGCAAACACGCCGTACAGGAAGGTCTGCGCCATACCTTGCGCTTGCCACACAACCGCACCGATGGGCTGCCATTGCCACATCAAAAACGCCAGCAAGGCATTGGCAATCCACATGTAGGTGGAGCGCTCAATCGGCGCCGGCACGGTCTTGGACAGCCAGCGTTTGAAGCCGGTCCGCGCCATCACGGTATGCGGCAAACCGAACAGCACAATCAGCAGCAAGTTGACGACCACCGATTCCAGCGTGCCGCCAGCTGCGCCGCTATTGACGGTTTTGGGTACCGCAAAATCCCCGACAAAACCGATGAACCACAAAAACACGACGAGAAAAGCGACATACGCGGAAACGCCGTAAACGAATGCGAATAGTCGAAACATGACGGGCTCCTGAAACGATGAGGAACCATCATAGCCCTCGGGCTTGCCGCCGTCATGCTGCATTTGTCCCGCGCAAAAAGATGTTTGACCTGACGTTCGGGACAAAATCACCTCGCTGCGACAAGTCGCTGACCGGTGCCAAGCGAGACGCCAACTCAATTGCCGGCCAAGCGTCAACCTGTATCAGCGACGGCCGCGCCCGGCTTCTTGCATCAGCACGATCGCACGCGCACGCGACTCCACGCCCAGCTTATTCAGCAGTCCGCTCAAGCGGTTGCGCACGGTCTTTTCACTCAGGCCCAGCTGAGCCGCGATCTGATGATTGTCCAGCCCCTGCGCCACCCACCCGGCCAGCTCATTTTCACGCGCGGTCAACGTTGGCATCGAAGCCGGCAACCCGCTGGCGGACGCCTGCGATTGCAACATGACGTCGCGCGTGAACTCGCGAACCTGCTCCATAAATTCGCCCCAGGCGGGTTCGGTATTCACCAGTACGTGATTACGGCAGTCAAGCGGCGAAAAATGCGCGCCGGGGATGAGTGAGGCCAACTCGCGCCCGAGTTCAAATGGAATGCGCGCATCGTCATTGCTGTGCAGCACTAACGTCGGGCACCGCACGTCCTTCGCCAGCGCACGAACATCAATTTGGCCGAAACCGGCGACGATACGCGTTGCCGTCTGCGCGGAACAAGAGATTCGCTGCAAGGCATCGAAGGCACGGATCTGCTCGAGCGAGGCCTCCGGCATGAACAAAGTCGTGAACACCTGACGGAATGCAGGCGTCTCGGATCCCCAGCCCAACTCGATTAGCTTGATCAAGGTTTCCTCCGCTTCCTTTTGACGCACCGATAGCTCCCGCTTCATCCGGCCGGCCGCATATCCGCCCAGCAACACTAGACCCATGACGCGCTCTGGATGGCGCGCTGCGTAGGCAATCGATATCGGTGCGCCTTGCGACATGCCAAACAGAAAAAAACGCTCAAGGCCGGCGGCATCGACGACCGCTTCGAGGTCGGCCACCCACGCATCGAGTGAGATATCGTCAACGTCCCTATCCGACAGACCACAACCGCGCTGGTCGTAGCGGGTGAAGCTGAAGTGCCGCGAAAATTCGTCGATCCACGGCCGCCAAATTATGTTGCTGTGATCGTGCTCAAGGTGGCTGAGCCAATGCGATGCACGAACCAGCGGCGGGCCCTTTCCGGTGGTCGTGTAGGCAATTCTCGCGCCGCCGAAGCCTGTGCAAAAACGTATTTTCTGAGCTGATGTGGACACGCTAAGGCTGCCTCCGGATGTGGCGGTTCGGTTCCCGTGTAGCTGGTAATTCAATGCTGCTACATTTTATCTGCCAATGGATGGCACAACAATCGAAGAAAGACCGTCGTGGCACTACCTTAGGCGTGTCACTCCGGCTTACGCTGGAATGACAGGATTGGGATGGCAATAAAGACGGTAATTTTCGTTCGCGATCGACTGAATTCAGCTTAGGGTGGTGGCACCAGAGACAGCCCACGATTTCCGTCGACACCAGCATCCGCGAGCGTTTCCAGCCGCTTTTGCCTGAAACTGTCCGCTCACCGGCGTTTCCAAACTAAGCGTGCAGCGTCATCATTTCTTCGCGCTTGGCAAAACAACTGCCCCCGTTGTTTCGTTACTCGTCTTTGGCGACTTGAATCGCGTTTGCCAGTGTGTCGCTAGAATCAGGCCTTGCGCGCCGCTCACGCGAACCTATTCCTCTTAATCAATTTCATGTCTTCGCTTCTTGAACGTGAACAATTCATCCAGGCACTGGCGTCTGATCTTCAGCACGCGAAGACCTGCACGGGCCGAATTGCGCTGGTGTGCGGCGAAGCCGGCATTGGCAAAACCACGCTGCTCGAACACTTCGTTCGCGTGCATCCAGACGCACGCCATCTGCGCGGCGCGTGTGAAGCGCTATTTACGCCAAACCCACTCGGACCGTTGCACGACATCGCAAGAGATGTTGGTGGCCGACTCGCGCAGACGCTGGCAACCGGAAATCGCGCAGCGACGTTTGCGAGCACGGTGGATGAACTAATGTCCCTACCTTCGCCAACGGTGATGTGCATTGAAGACGTGCATTGGGCAGATGGGGCGACTCTCGATCTGATCAAATATGTCGGCCGTCGTATTGCACGTGCGCCAGCGCTGCTGATATTGAGTTACCGCGACGATGAAGTTGATCTCCGACACCCCTTGCGTGCGGTACTGGGCGATCTTCCCGCCACATTAGTCACGCGAATCGTCCTCTCGCGCCTGAGCCGTAACGCGGTCCAGACAATGGCCAAGGTGGCGGACCGCAGCGCTGAAGGGCTATACGATGCTACGGCAGGAAACCCATTTTTTGTCTCAGAAGTATTGTCGAACGCGAGTCCTGCCACCGGCACCCCCGGCATTCCTATTGCGGTTCCTGCGAGCGTGCGTGATGCCGTGTTGGCGCGCGCTGCTCCCCTTTCAGCCGCAGCGCGCGAGGTGCTCGATTTCGCATCGATTGTTCCCCGCGCCATCGAGCTAGCACTGGTGCAAGCCGCCATCTCACCGGCTGCATCTGCGATCGAGCAATGTCTTTCAACCGGCTTACTACTCGCTGACAAGTCCGAACTCAGATTTCGACACGAACTCGCGCGCGCGGCAATCGAGGAATCGCTCAGCCCACCGATCGCCCAAGCGTTCCACGCACGCGCGTTGGCAAGCTTGCAAGCGCTAAACCAAAAGAGCGGTCGTGCCGCATACGTGCCATTGGCGCGCTTTGTTCACCATGCTCAATGTGCGGGCGATGCGCCAGCTGTTCTGCAATACGCACCGCAGGCAGCGCATGAAGCCGCCGCGAACGGTGCCAAGCGTGAAGCCGCGGCACACTGCCGGGCGGCGCTGACGTTTGGCGAACACATGACGGATGGGGCGCGGGCAGCGCTGTTTGAAGAGTATGCAACGTACTGCTTTGAGGTCAACAACATCGATCTAGCGATCGCCGCACGCGAATCGGCAATCGCGTTATTCACCAGACTGGGCGACAAAGCCAATGAAAGTCGATCGTTGGCCGCGCATGCGGTCTCTCTAGCGCGCGTACTCAAGAATGGAGCAGCTCATCATGCGAGTGGGCAAGCGATAGAAATCGCTGAAGAGTTCGCCGATCAAACGGCTCTTGCAAAGGCATATGCAACCAAAGCCTATTTGTGCATGCTCGACCGCGATTGTGACGAAGCTGTGCAGTGGGGGGAGCGAGCCATTGGCATCGCGCAGCAGCTTAAGGATGACGCAATTTTGGCCGGCGCACATAACGCAGTCGGTGCGGCGCGCTTGTTTGCTGACTATGCGCGCGCACGCGAGCAAATCCTGACCAGCATGCACATCGGCAAACGATTGCACGATGGCGGCAGCGCGGTGGCGAACGCCTACCTTATGTTGGGAACCGGCTCTGGGGAAGTCTTCGAGTTGGCTGACGCGCGTCAGTATCTGATCGAAGGCATCGCATTTGCACAAAGTCACGATTTGGATCTGGTCAGCAGTTATATGGAGGCTTGGTTGGCACTGGTGGACATGTACCAAGGCAAGTCGGAGGAAGCAGGGACGCGCGCCAATGCCCTTGTTGCGCGGGAGCGGTCTGGCTCCGCTACTCGTGTCATGGCGCTGATCGCGTTAGGACGACTGCGTGCCCGCCGAGGGGACCCGGGAGTGGATGGCGTACTTGACGAAGCCTTGGAGCTCGCAACACAAAGTGGCACGCTGCAACGCATTGCCCCGGCTCGCTGCGCGCGTGCCGAGCATGCATGGTTGATCGGCGACCTTGCCGGCGTAAAGCGCGAAGCGCTGGCGGCGTTTAACTTCGCGTGTCAAAAGCAGCACGCTTGGTTCGCCGGCGAGATGGCGTATTGGCTTGCGCGCGCCGGCGAACGCACCGCGACGCCGGATTTTTGTGCGCGGCCTTGGGCGCTGCAGCTGTCGGGCGACTGGCAGGCAGCCGCGCGGGCTTGGCAATCAATCGGCTGCCCGTATGAACAAGCTCGCGCACTGGCAGAAGGCGATATCGATGCCAAGATGCTGGCGCTGACGATATTTGATTCCTTAGGGGCGCGGCCGATGAGTTCAACGCTGCGTGCCGAACTTCGCCGTGCCGGTGCACAGGGTGTTCCGCGTGGACCGCGACCCATCACGCGCGCCACACCTCACGGACTGACCGCGCGCGAAATTGAGGTGCTGCAACTAGTTGCACGGGGGCTGCAAAACAACGAGGTCGCCGCGCGACTGTTTCGCTCAACGCGAACCGTCGACAACCACTTGGCCGCTATTCTCAAAAAAATTGGCGTGTCGTCCCGCGCTGAAGCCGTTGCGCACGCAAGCCGCCTTGGGCTACTCGGCGGGGTTGGGAGCACCACAGACAGGGGCCCAATTTAGGTATCGACGCGACTCAATATAGGTGGCGTACACCGCTAAAGCGCCGTGCACTTGTCGTATCGTGTGAGTCTGGATTGCGACGCGATCCATCAACGAATAAAGGACAGCAAGATGCCACGCTATTTGATCGAACGAACATTTCCAGACGGGCTATCCATTCCCATGAACCCTGAGGGCGCGAAGGTGTGCAGCACCGTCGTCGCCAACAACGCGCTGGACGGGGTAACTTGGGTTCACTCGTACGTCAACACGGATCGCACCAAGACCTTTTGCATTTACGACGGCCCCAACCCCGAATCGATCCGCCAAGTCGCGACGCGCAATGGCCTACCGGTTGATGGCATCACTCAGGTGAACGTGCTCAACCCATATTTCTATCAGGGCTGATTGGTAATGTCGTTTGCACCGAGCGCGCAACATTGAGGCGCTTGGTTCAAAAAAATCGGCGAGCGGCCGTCATTTTTCATCAAAACCCTAGCATCTACGGGCGTGTTCAGCCATTTATGCCTAGAAACTCCCGCCAATCGGCGAGTTTGATATCGAAGGTTTGTGGCCTGATCTGGCCCGCTGCTCGCTACCCGCAGGTCAACCTTACTCCGCACTGATCTTCGCCGTTTTGATGATCTTGCCCCAGCGCTCCAGTTCGGCATCGGTAAATGTTCCGGGCACCGATTGGCTCATGCAGACCACTGAGCCACCCTGTTCGTCAGCCTTCTTTTCGAATTCACTGGATTCGACGACGTGTTTGATGGCGGCTGCCAATTTGTCGAGTACTACAGCAGGCGGGCCGCAGCGCATATACAGCGAACCACGAATCAAGCCGCAACTACGGGTCGCCCGCTTCTGCAACGGTCGGCACGTTTGGTAATGCGCTGAGGCGCGATTCACCGGTGGTGGCGAGTGCGCGGAGTTTGCCGCGCTGGCCTTGGCGAGGTAGGCGGTACCGATGTTGCCGTCGGTTCCCGCGCGGTTGTCGACTGTGATCGATTGTCCGGGTATTTTTCCGAACAGATGTGGACACGCTAAGGATGCCTTCGGATGTAGCGGTTCGGTTCCCGTGTAGCTGGTAGTTCAATGCTGCTTTGTTTTATCTGCCAATGGATGGCACAACAATCGAGAGGCCAAGGTTTCGGCAAACCTCCAGCATACAAGGGCTCTTCCCGCAACTTTTGCCTGAAACTGCCCGCCAATAAGCGTCGCCAAATTATCGCTGCCAGCGTTATCGATTCTCGAAGCTTGCTCTCGCAGCTGGTCATCAGACGCCGCCTTGCTCGCCACATCGGCGGTCTAGCGGACCGGCGTGGTCTATATAAGTTCCATCCCGATATAAGCAGTCTCGCAACGCTTATTTGTGCCCCTAATGTTCGATGGCACACGGTGTTAATGCATGGTCCCCGCTAACCTTTTCTCTGGAAGTCGCGGTGGCATTAGGAACGCAATGTCCTTCGATGTTGCGACACATGCCCGGCTGACTTCCTCTTTTCTATTGTGATGACACAGGAGTAATGCGATGAATCAACTGCAAACGTTTTCAAACTCACCCGTTAAAGCGTCAAGCATTATCGGCACAGACGTAGTCAATCCAAAGGGCGATGGCCTTGGTGACATTAAGGAAGTCGTGATCGATCCCAATACCGGCAAGGTCGCGTATGCGGTCGTCTCGTTTGGCGGTTTCCTGAGCATGGGCGAAAAGCTTTTCGCCATTCCGTTCAGCGCGTTTAAGTACGACGATGCGGAAAATGAATACATCCTCGATGTCTCCAAGGAACGATTGGAGGCCGCCCCGGGATTCGACGCCGACAATTGGCCGTCAATGTCTGAAGAAAAATGGAATCGGGATGTGTACAAGTACTACGAGCGTCCGCCGTATTGGGAATGACATTAGCCAATCGGTGATTGCGCCAGAAATCCTCAGCAGCGGGGATTTCTGGCGGGCGCTTGTAATGAATGCGACTAGGTTCTCATGGCGCTACATGAAGCGCCTCCCCCGCCGAAGGCTGGGGATCAAGGTTAGTGAGTTCGAGTAAACAACTAGCTCGGTTCCGTGCACAAGGCGACCATTGTGGTTGTTCGCTGCGATGGCAGCATCAACACTTCCACGTGCTATCGCTTCAACCTCCCGCGATCAACTGAACGACGCTTGCGGCGGGGCCATGAGCACCAGTCTCTTATTTCAATAACTCCAACCAGCTTCAAGTGTCAGGGTCAATTTCTGTTCCATCGCATCTCGCTTCTCACTCGCGCCAGCGCCCCTCAAAACTGGTCGACCACTTTTATCGCTCGCTTCACCGTGAAGTTCCATTTCAAGCGGACGGGTTGAATGCTCGATGACGAACAGACGATGCAATCAAAAAAAAAGACAATGCTAGAACTTGGACGGCGCAAGATTCATCTGATCGACGTCGAGCAGCAAGAAACTTAGGACAGCCCGCAGACAAACTTACAGCCGCAACAGCGCCAACCGTTTCAACGACGGAGAGACTTATGCCCAAATGCGATGCGTGTGGAAACGAATACGATAAATCTTTTCAGGTGATCGCGCAGGGCAAAACTTACACCTTTGACAGCTTTGAATGTGCGATCCACAAACTTGCACCCACCTGTGCGCATTGCAGCGTGCGCATCATCGGGCACGGCTTGGAAAGCGGCGACCGGATGTTTTGCTGTGATCATTGTGCCACCAAGCAAGGCGTGACAGAACTACGCGATCGTTCATGAACTGCGCCATTTAATGATTGAACCAAGGAGATAAAGATGCAGACACTCAAAGATTTGATGAGCCGCGATGTACAAGTGATTGGTCCGGACGAAACGATCAAGGCGGCAGCGCTACAAATGCTCAACGGTGACTTCGGCATGTTGCCCGTAGGCGAAAATGACCGAATGATTGGAACGATATCGGATCGCGATATTGCGATTCGCGCTGTGGCAGACGGTAAGAACAGCGCCACCAAAGTTCGCGACGTTATGTCGGACGGCGTCATCTGGGCGTACGAGGATGATTCCGTAGACAAGGGCGCAAAGCTCATGAGCGAACACCAGATTCGGCGGCTGCCAATCGTGAACGTCGAAAAGCGACTGGTCGGAATCGTTGCGCTGGCTGATTTTGCCGTTGAGAGCGCCGATGTCAAAACCGCAGGCGAAACGCTTTCCGAGATTTCGAAACCCGCTTGATGCAGTATGGAGACCGTCACGGACGCTGGTGGTCGCGGTCTGGTTCAACAGTGTGTAAACAGGTCAGCACTTTTTAGGAGAATGCCATGGCAAAGCAAGGCAAAGAATTCAATCCACAGCAGCAGCATTCAAAACCTCCGCGCGTGGATGAGGTCGGTAGGCAAAAGCAGAAAGCAGAAGAGCAAGAAGTGGCGGGCCGCCATAAACAAGACGGCCAAGATGACCATAAGGGCAACCGGCGGCAACCCGGAACACACCGCGATAACCATTAAGTTCAGCCAACAGCGCAGTTTCAATAATTCGCCGGCCAGCGTGGGCTGGCTTTCGCATAAGCACAACGAAGCCCCCGATTTAATTTTCAGGATAAGGCAAGTAAATAGCGTCGGCTTGCCGCTTGAGCGCGATGCTGAGGCCTGTTTTGCCAAACCCTCCATCCAAGATTGAGCGGTGCCACCCAATTAGTCTCTTTCTCCAGTTTTTTTCAAATCAGGTTTCATATCAAACCTGACTGGGTCGCGTCCTGTAGCAGCTTGACGCGTGCGGCCGGTCACCCAGTGAACGGATTTCTGCAATCCATCGCCAAGCAAATGCGAAGTCGCCACCGTGCGGCTAGATTGCACCTTTCCGGAATTGGGGGCCGCATGAACACATTTTTTCTTCTCAGTCGCGGTGTAGGCGTCGCCGAGCCCCTGTTACACGCTGCGGCTTGGTTCGCGGCGTTGCGTTTGGCTTCGATGGCCGCGATGGTTTGTACATCGTGTTCGAAGCCGCCCTCGACGGCGAGCGCGCTGTGGATGCCGAACAGTAGCGGGATGCCGCCGAGCATGGCGACACCGGTTGCGGTGCCTTTGCGCGCTTTAATCGCTTGCAGCGTGTTGCCGAGCGCGATGGGCATCGAGACTTTCATCTCAGAATCAGGCGCGTGGTGCAGATAACCGCCGAAGGCCTTGTTGCAAAAGGCAGTGTATTCGCGCGAGATGAGCATGAAGTCGTGCCAGACGTCGTCCACCACTTTTGATGGCATGCCGACGCTGCGGCTGCGCTTCACCGCGCCAGCTTCAAGGCACGCTTGAAAGTACTGACGCAGCGCCCGAAAGACGAGGTCAAGTTGCTCGGAATTAAGGTTCGCGTGTTTGAGCGCCAATTTGCCGCGCAGCGTCGCCGGGAATTGGTAGGCGTTGATGTATGCGACGCGAGTCCGGTCCGTTTGGCGCTTGCGTAGGCTCGACCAGATGGTGAAACCGGTTAAGGTAACGACGACGACGAGGAAAACGAGGGGGACAAGATAGACAGAGTTCATTTGAGGGTTCCTTTTAGTTTTTTATTGGTTTTGGAATCTTTTTTATTTGCTACGCTTACGACGCTACCCGCGCTTGATGACAGCCGCATGACAGGACGGCCTGACATTTCTGGGCGGGCAAATTTTGTCAACGACGCGCATGTGACGGCGGCGCTTTGCTCCGCCTGCGGACGCTGCTGACGAGTCCATAAACCACCAACGCATCCAATAGAATCGCAACCACGCCGAATACCCTTCGCCCTTCGGCCGCGTCGATCGGTGTCCTACCAGTCGAGGACATTGCAATCGCGGCAGAGTTGGTGCGCTTGGTGAACTTGAGCTCCTCCGGACCGAACGCAACCCAATTCGTACACACCACGAACGCGGCCATCGCGCATAGCCCGAACGCGGCAGCAAATATGCGCATGAATGCGAATGCGATCAGCGCCAATCCGGTGAAGGCGAACACGCTGCCAATCAGCGTTAGAGAACCACGGGCGCTCACCCGGTTGGCACCATCAGCATCCGAAAAAGCGCCGAACGCGGCGGCGATCACAGTCGCACCGATGGCCAGCATCAGGGTGCCGAACAAAACGGCGATAGCGCGGACAAATGGGGATGCTGCAGGATTAGTTTTCATGGCACCACTTTATCAAGACTCATCAGGCGAAGGTACAGGCATAAGCGTTGAGCCGAGCCCGACCATTTTTTCACTCAGCGCCCAAAGCCGCGCTGCACGCGCATGGTCGTTCGCTTTTGCGGTCAGCGGCTGTGAAAACGGCTGGCGCCCCTCGACCTGCCGATTGCCCCAGCTCCAGTGCACACCCGATTGCGCAAACCCGGCTTCGATGACGACTTGAGCGACGCGATCGCCGGCGAGCGCCTGCGTGACGTGGCCCTTGGTGATGTTTTTCTGGAACCACGGAAAGATGGTCTGAAACGCTTTCGGTGTTTCGCGAAACAGCGCCGTGTCTGCGACGCAACCGGGATAGAGCGTGTTAAAGATAATGCCGGTGCTGTCGTGATAACGACGGTGCATTTCGCGGCTGATGATCATGTTGCACAGTTTGCCGTCTTTGTATGCCTTGCCGGGTTTGAACCGCTTGTTGTTGATCATCGCCACGGGCACCTTGAACCCGGCTTCCAATGTCTGCAAGTCACCGAGGTCCGCAGGTGCGGGGATCGGCACCTTGCCGCCGAATTCTTCAGTTTTGGCCGTGGCAGTGCCAAGCGTGATGAGTCGTGCGGGGCTGGCGGAGGTTGACGCCTTTTTCAAATCCGGCAGCAACAACAGGCTCAACAGAAAGTGGCCGAAGTGATTGGTCGCCACGCTGATCTCATAACCTTCAGGTGAGCGCTGCGGTTCTTTCAAGCGCGGCAAATAGACCGCGGCGTTATTCACCAACACCTGCAACGGCCGCCCGGTCGCGTGAAAGTCATCGACAAATTTGCGCACGCTTGCCTTCGAGCCCCAGTCGATATGCATTAACGCAATGTGGTCGCGCGAAATGCCGAGCGCGTCCGCGGCTTTAGTGGCTTTAGCGGCCTTGTCGAGATCCCGACAGGCCATGACGACAAACCAGCCACGCTCGACTAGCGACTTGGTGGCATATAAACCAACGCCTGACGAGGTACCGGTGACGATAACGGTAGGTGCGGAAGATGTGGTCATGTGGCTTCCAGCAAATGAACGTCGCGAGAGTATCAGTTTCTCGGGTAAAGCGGGTACACCGGGTCGTTGTAGCCCGGTGACGACGGATGGCCTGGCGAGACCAGGGAGTCGACCAGCGCTTCATCTTCGGGCGTGATGACGCAATCCAGCGCCGCATAGTAGTCCTGCCACTGCGCCAATGTGCGCGGCCCGGCGATGACCGAGCTGACCGCCTTGTTGGCCAATACCCAAGCCGTCGCAAAGTGCGCGAGGCCCACGCCTTTTTGTTGGCAATGCTTGGCGAGCGTTTGCGCGATTGCAAG
>Ga0209591_10004201_pt1 | contig 16415 bp, 15 predicted proteins | sample MAT01_FD_187207 | JGI IMG/M metagenome (GOLD analysis project Ga0209591, IMG submission 187207) | Freshwater microbial communities from Lake Fryxell liftoff mats and glacier meltwater in Antarctica - MAT-01 (SPAdes) (version 2) | ecosystem: Environmental > Aquatic > Freshwater > Ice > Liftoff... | reverse complement strand
AAATATAAATAATTGGCGTGGGTATAAAATACAGTCTCTCTGTTATTTCCTTGGTTATAAATGTGAAACAAACTTCCTTCACTAAACTTCATACGTTTTCAATTTACGTGTGGCACATTTTAAAATAATATTCCGGGATATAAAAATCACTCTCAAATGTGCCACACGTATCTCAGACTATCTTACTTACCTTGTTCCTTTTAATAAATTTTCCATAGCCCTTCTTCACCTGCTCCTTTCCTTTTTCTATCACCACCTTCCCTCTCAATACAACTGTTTCCACTTTACCTGTCACATTCCATCCTTCATAGCCCGAATAATCAACATTCATATGATGTGTCTTCGCAGAGATCTTATGCTTCTTGCCGGGGTCAAATACCACAAGGTCGGCATCTGAGCCGATTCCGATAGTCCCCTTACGCGGGAACATCCCGAAGATCTTTGCAGCATTTGTTGATGTGACTTCAACAAATTTATTCAGGCTTATCCTGCCTTTCTCGACACCTTCGGAATACAGCAGCTCCATCCTGTGCTCGATAGCCGGGTGACCGTTGGGTATCTTTGAAAAATCCTTTTCACCCATCAGCTTTTTCTTCCATTCAAAAGGACAGTGATCGGTACCGACAAGTTCAACAAGCCCCTGATTTATTCCTGCCCATAAGCTTTCCTGATCTTTCTTCTCACGCAGCGGCGGGCTCATTACCCATTTTGCTCCTTCGAAATCTTTTTCATAAAGGGAAGCGTCAAGGATCAGATACTGAATGCAAGTCTCAACAAAAATTTTCTGATTTCTCTTTGAAGCGTCACGGACCTGATTGAGCGCACCTTCGCAAGTCATGTGAACAATATACGAAGGCACGTCAGTATGATAAGCCATATCTGCAAATCTTCCTGTGGCTTCGGCTTCGGTTATTTCCGGCTGTGATAAGTAATGATAAAGCGGGGAAAGCTTACCTTCTCCTTTATGTTTCGCTATCAAAAAATCGATCATGTCACCATTGGTCGCATGAACTGTAACAAGCCCGCCTCTGTCTCTTACTTCATTCATCAATCCGACCATCTGCCTGTCATCGATCATCAATGCTCCTTTGTATGCCATGAAAGTTTTAAAGGAAGTTATACCTTCTTTGTCAATAAGTTCTCCTATCTCTTTCTTAGTGTCGTCATTAAAATCAGTTACAGCCATGTGAAAGGAATAATCACCATAGCAGTTTCCGTCTGATCTTCCTCTCCATTCATCCAGCGCTGAATGCAGCGACTTTCCCTGAGTCTGCAAAATAAAATCGATGACCATTGTTGTTCCGCCGTGAAGGGCGGCAAGGGTTCCGGTTTCATAATTATCACTTGAGAACGTTCCCATGAAAGGCATGTCAAGATGAACGTGCGGATCAATACCCCCCGGAAAGACAAGTTTGCCTTTTGCATCAATTTCTTCATCAGCTTTGACCTTCAAATTTTTTCCGATCGATGAAATTTTTTCGTCTTCAATGAATATATCCGCAACGTAATCTTCTGAGGCTGTTATAACTCTTCCGTTTTTAATTAAGATTGACATAATGTTTAATTGGTTTATAATTATTTTAAATTGATGCGAAGTGTATTTTAAATTATTACCGGACTACCTGACCTAAAGGTAAAGTTGTCTCTTTAACTTTCCTCACTAAGATTATATTCACAACAAACGAAACTTTAAACCCTACGAACCATTCATAGCTTGCTCTTGCGAGCATGTACTTAGGAATGTATAGACTCATGCTTATCCATAATGCAGCAGAGTACCAGGTATTCCATGTTCGTTTTGATTGTGGAATGGGAGCGAGGTCTTCGCTGTAAAGTGATGATGAAGAAATTTTTTCTAAATCAGGATCTGCTTTAATTGTTTTCCGCATAATCTAAAATTTCTTTTGAAAATTTTCTATGATTTTTTAAGGATCTTACTCAGCCATTCCGCTTTGTATCCAAGCATTAAGCTTTAGAAGATCACATCCTTCAAGCTTACCGGCTTTTGCCGGCATCTTTTTGAATCAGGCAAGATGATTTATTGCGCCGAACAATTTTCTTTTATTTTCATAATATTACTTTAGCTTTTTTTGAAACGGGAAAGTACTTCAGGCAATTCCGTAACGTTATTAACCATGAATGCAATGTCCTTAAACTCAGCCTTGCTCAGATGATCCTTCACCCAGTCAGGAGTATATGTCTGAACTCTCTGTATCACTTTCAGTTTGGAAAATTTTTTATCATTCATCCTCAGATGGAGCGGCAATGCAATATCTAATGAGAAAACATCACCGATCACAAAGTCAGGCTTCTCTTCAATAAGGATCTGGTGATAGTTGCTTCTTCTCAGCGGCACTTCTATTTTATGATTTATCTTATAACCTTTTTCAAGCGTTGAATCTGAATTATAGACCATATATTTTTTGGCATCCCCTCTTGCATGAACCTTCTTTCTCTGAGCAAGCGGATCACTTGATACCTCTACTGAAGCTCGGGAAAAAAGATATTTTATTTTATCAGTGGTAGAATTTGAAACCACGACAATGTCAATTCCAAGAGAATTGATCTCCCTGACAATGGCTTCAGCGTTTGAGACCGGCTCTAATCTTCCAAGACTTTTATAATAGCCCGTAGCAAGTGTAAAACATTCCTGTGAAAAATCAGAGAGAGATTTATATTTTTTAATAATTGATTCCCGGATGACAATTAATTGCTCTGCAAAATCAGCTGAAAGCTTATCGGTATTTACCTTACTGATGTAATTGAATACTGCATTGTTGTCCCCGTAAGGATCTTCGGTATAAAAACATGCTGCGTCATCACCAATGAACCATCCATGCTTTTCAGGATTTTTGTTCATCTCCAGTTTACACTGTTGCAGGAAAAGCTCCGTACTTTTTCTTTGATAACCTGACAGTACAGTGACGGCGTCAATAATATAATTCCAGACAAAACCCGCTTCGTCGCCTTGTTCGGTCCAGATGCCGTCAAAATCTGAGATAAGTTTCATTATAATTTTTAATTTTTAACAATACTGAGTCAATACTAAGAAAAAAATAAGAAAAATTATGCAGCTTAAAAAAATTGCAAGCACTGCAGTAAGAAGAGTCCATATTATTTTTTGCTTCTTTATGTAAAGGTAAGGCATTACAGCTGAAGCGGTTATTAAAGGTATAGGATTACCCTATGAAGGCTATCATAAAAACCCAGTCGGGAGGACTCTTCCGGCATCCCATCACAATCACCGAGACCATAAGCATTGCTGCGGCATAAAATCCTGCTGATACGATCGGCATCCCTGCACCGTAAACAATTGCAATTACGATCCTCTTTTTTTCAGGATTGATGTTAACTGTTTAAATTTTTTGTGTAATATTAATTCCTAATTCTTAATTCTTAATTCTCAATTCCTAATTCTCTTCTTAATTCACTTCCGCGTCAGCTATCTTAAGTGCTTCTGAAATAATTTCCAGACCTTCATCAACCTGCTCTTTAGTTACACAAAGCGGCGGGGCGATGAAAATTAAATTCCATCTGCCGAATGTGTACATACCAAGTTCATTTATTTTAGCAAATACCTTGTTCATGACCTCCATCTCCGTCGGAGGCGCGTTCCATCTTACCATCGGCTCTTTCGTCTTGCGGTTCTTGACAAGCTCAATGCATCCGAGCAATCCCGTATTTCTCCAGTCCCCTATCGAGGGATGCTTCGTAATCATCTCATTCATTTTCTCATCCATATATTTTCCCACCGCTTCAGCATTCTCAATTAAATTTTCTTCCTTATAAATATCGATCACTGCGTTCGCTGCAGCAAGTGAAACAGGATGAGCTGAATATGTAAGTCCAAGCATCAAAGGCTTATCATCAAATGTCTTTGCAATTTCTTCGCTTACCATCATGCCTCCTAAAGGAAGATATGCTGAAGTGATACCCTTTGCCATGCACATTATGTCGGGTTCAACTCCATGATGATCAATGCCAAACCATTTTCCGGTTCGTCCAAATCCGCTCATAACCTCGTCATCAATTGTAAGTATACCATACTTATCCGCGATAGCTTTTACTTTTTTCCAATAACCGGCAGGATATTTTATGCAGCCTGATGAACCCGATTCACCTTCCATCATTATCGCTGCCACACTGTTCGGTCCTTCATACTGTATCACTCTTTCAAGATGCGCTGCTGCATTCACCGCGCATTCTTCCTGAGTATTACTGTTCCATGGGCATCTGTAGAAATATGGATTTTCCGCGTGAACAAAATTCGGTGCCTGCTGTGCATCGATAGGAAACTTTCTCGGATCACCGCCAACTGTGGATGAAGCATAAGTCGCCCCGTGATATGACTGGTACAATGAAACTATCTTATGCCTGCCTGTGTAAATTCTCGCAAGCTTTATAGCATTCTCAACAGCTTCAGCTCCGCCAAGTGTAAAGAATGTTCGGTTCAATGATCCGGGTGAAATTTCCGCGAGCTTTTTTCCAAGCTCTGCACGAACCGATGTTGTCATTCCGGGATAAACATAACTCACTTCGCTCATCTGCCTTGCAACTGCCTCCGCAACTCTCGGGTGACCGTGACCGATATTTACCGCAATAAGCTGCGAAGAAAAATCTATATATCTCTTTCCGTCGGCATCATAAATATAAACACCTTCACCTTTTTCAATGACCATGGGTTTCACACCACGCTGCTTTGACCATGAGGTCAAAGTGTATTTCATGCTGTCGTTAATGATCTGTTCTCTGTCAGTTCTTTGTGCTGTTTCAGTTTCCATTATTAATTAAGATTTAATTCTGTGCTTATGAGAAAAATTATTTCAATTTCATAATTTCATTTTTTTGTAATCTGATAATCCTAAGACATCCAGTTCTTCTTCGCTTCAGGATTCCATTTCATCGTGGTCTTCTTCAGCAGTGTCCAGAACTCTATCGAACTCTTCCCTGTAATGTCACACACTCCGAACTTGGACTCATTCCATCCGCCGAATGAAAAAGGCTCTCGCGGAACCGGCACTCCTATATTCACGCCGATCATCCCTGCACTTGCCTTATCCATTATATATCTCGCCGCGCTTCCGCTTTGTGTAAAGACCGAAGCCGCGTTACCGTATTCCGAACTGTTCTCGATCTTTATTGCTTCATCGATGTCTTTAACACGAATGATTGCCAGCACAGGACCAAACACCTCTTCCTTTGCGATCGCCATTTCCGGAGTTACAAAATCAATTACAGTAGGACCTACATAATATCCGTCTTCCTTTCCTTCCACTTTTACATTCCTTCCGTCAACAAGTATTTTCGCTCCGTGCTTTTCAGCTTCGTCAATGTATTTTTCAATTCTGTCTTTTGCTTCTTTTGTAATGACCGATCCGAGATTCTTTCCCGGTATGATCTTCTTTGATTCTTCTACAATCTTATTTACTATGTCTTCAATGTTTCCCACACCAATCATCGCCGATGCAGCCATGCATCTTTGTCCAGCACAGCCTGACATAGAAGCCGCAACGTTGTTGGCAGTCATATCAGGATGTGCATCAGGCAGAACTATTAAATGATTTTTTGCGCCGCCGAGTGCAATGCACCTTTTTAAATTCGAAGTAGCTCGCTTATAAACTATCTTCGCGACATTCGTTGAGCCGACAAACGAAACCGCGGCAATCCCCGGATGGTCACAAATTGCTTCTACAATTTCCTTATCACCGTTCACTACATTAAACACTCCGTCAGGAAGTCCGGCTTCCTTCAACATTTCCGCGATCTTGTTTGAACTGATAGGTACATGCTCCGAAGGTTTCAGTATCATGCAGTTTCCTAAAGCCAACGCGTTTGGGATTGTCCAGTGCGGAACCATGTGAGGGAAATTAAAAGGCGCGATGGATGCAACGACACCCAGCGGCTTGTGCTCGATCCTGCATTCTACTCCTGAACTTACTTCAAGCAGTTCACCCCCGACAAGCTGAGGCAGTGAGCATGCGAACTCCGTCAGCTCAATGCTTTTTTCAACTTCAGCTTTCGCTTCATCAAGTGTTTTGCCGTTCTCAATATGTGTAAGTTCGGCAAGCTCCATAAGATTTTGCTCAAGGAGGGTTTTATATTTATAAAAGACCTGAACCCTTTCCTTTATCGGCATTGCCGACCAGGCAGGAAATGCTTCCGATGCCGCCTTTACAGCTTCATCAAGGTCTTTCTTTTTTGAAAGCGGAACGGTGGAGATCTTTTTTCCGTCAAGCGGACATAAAACATCAAGTGTCTTGTGACCGTTCTTTGTAAAATGTCCTGCGACATAATTTTTTACTTCGGGATACATCGTATTCATTATTATGTTTTTTTGTGAGAAAGAAAAGTAGAAGTTTTAGTTTTTAATTTAAAGGTGATTTTCTGATTTGTGAATTTAGATGAATTTAGATTTGCTTTAAGAGTGAGTAACAACGTTTATATCTTAGTTCGGTCTGAACATTTTTTTAAATTAAAATGAAAACGTCAGAGTATTAAAAAGGCATACCCTGACGTAGTAAAAAAATAAATTTCCCGGACCTCTTATTTAACCAAAATAAATTTCTTCACAAGACTAAATTCCCCGGACAAAAGTTTATACATATACATTCCAGAAGAAAGTTTTCCCGCATCATAATTTATCCTGTATGTTCCATGTGATTTAAAGTCATTGAACACTTCATCAACTTTCTTACCAAGCATGTCATAAACTTCAAATTTATAATTCCCATTGTTCTTAATTTCAAATTCTATCACAGTGCTGTTATTGAATGGATTAGGAAAATTTTGTTTCAGTGAATAATTTTCCGGTACTGATTGTGAAATTTGGGTAATACCGACAGGACCAAGTGTACCGTTTAAATTAATGTTCTGAGCATAAATACTTCCGTTTTCCGGAGTCGGCGCCCCTCTTGAATCTACCCAGCATACCATTGTCATTCCGGAAGAATTCATAGCCGTCTTTGAATTCTCTTTATAGCTCGAAGCGGTACTTACATCAAGCGTCGACCCGTTCCAGTTCTGATTTCCGTTTCTGCCAACCGAGATCGCCTTAACCAGAGTTATAAAGGAAGGCAGTATGGGACCATATTCAAACGTCACAACAACGTTTGTATCCTTTGCTAGACAGTTAACACTGAAAAGCTGTACACTGTCAAGTGGTGTATATGCTATACCGCTGTCCCCCCAAAGTCTTGTACCTGTTGATGATAATTTCTGTCCCGAAAGCTGAAAGTGATCCTGAGTAAACGCGTCCTTCTGCGACCAAAAGACAAATGTTTCACCCGTACCCGGGACAAATGCGATCGAAGGACCAACTCTGTCATAGCGTGAATTAAGTGAAGTGCTTGAACCGTTTGAGGGAAATAAAAAAGTCCCTGATGAATTTATTCTTTGAACTCTTGAATCAAGAGCTGTCTGGTTCAGAATATAATATGAATAGAATGCTCCTCCGTTCCCATCAGACTGAATTCGCGGAGCCATGTAAACGGGAACATTTTCACCCGAAGAAGTATAGACCTTAGGAAGAGTATTCCATACCGGATTGCCTGAAGAGTTATATTTATTTGTAAAGATGGTAATGTTATTCGGAATAAAGCTGCCGCCGGTATCAAGCGGACCATATACCCAGCTCAGAATAAAATTACCGTTTTCCGCGGCGCAGACATCCGGATACTGGTAACGCAGACCACCCGGATCCTGTATTGCTATCGGAGTTGCGAATTGAGTTACACCCGCGGCGCTGATCTTCTGCATTGTAATCCACGTGTTATGCTGTGCCGGATTGAAAGTCCACCATGCCACGGCAGTGCTGCCGTCAGAAAGAGCTGCAACCTTCGGCCACACCTGATAAGAGCCGGTATCATTTGTAAGTGTAACTCCGTTTGCTCCCCAAAGAAATTGTCCGGTCGAAGATATCTTGTATGCAAAAGGATTTGCAATAGTATCTGAGGTTGAATTCCGGATGTCTGAAAAAACAAGCAGCGCATTATCCTGTCCGTCATTCTGAAGATCATAATCTCCGAGCCAGCTGTTCTGCGGCTTGTCACTTATCAGAAGACCGTCACTGGCAAACTGCTTTATTCCCAGTGAATTTAATTTTTGCAGATAAACTTTGTACCTTCCGTTGCCGCGCAGATCAAACCAGCTTATGAAGCAGCCGCCGTCACTCGTTGCAACGATTTTTGTCAATGACTGACTGAAATCAACAGAACAAACCGCAAGATTTACCTGAGGATTGGATGACCATTGTGCCTTTGTTCCTGAAATGAAAATAAGTGAGAACAAAAAAAGCATCAGTAATTTTGTTTTCTTGATTTTTCTTTAATAAAATTATTTTAAAAATATTTTGTGCTTTGGGGTTTAAATCATATATTTATTCCTCAGGAAATCATTGATTGAATTCCTTTGAAATTAAATTTAAGATATATTGCAATAATAAAAAAAAAATTGAAAGTAAAAAATTTAAGGATAATAAAAGACTGTTAGATTGTTCAGTCTATAAACAAACCTATTTGATGATAAAACTGGTTATTGCCGCAATGCTTTTCATAAGCTGTACAAAGTTCACTGAAAAAGAAGTCACAGATCCTGCCTCACTGAAAAAGAACGATCACATAAAAAACATCTCTCTGAAAAGTAATAACATCAATGAAGGGCTTATCAGCGCGGGTCCATTTGCGGGCGGGGTAACTGAGACCTCCGCTACTCTGATCGTTAAGCCTGTCAAGCCTGCTTTAATAAGATTTCAGCTTTCCCTTGACTCGGGTTTCAGCGTTCCTTTTTATACAGAAGAAATTCCTTCCGATAAAAACAATTACAATTATACCAAAATTGAGATCAAAGACCTTACTGCCGATACAAAATATTTTTACAGGGCGGTCATAGATGGTTATCTTACCGAACTCACTCATTACTTTAATACTTTTTCCACGGATAAGAAAAAGGATTTTTCGTTCGGCTTCGGTTCCTGCCAGCAGGGTCGCTCCGCCTCAACGCCCGATGTCTTTCCGGTCATCGGAAATGATTCAATAAAGTTTTTCATTCATCTCGGAGACTGGACTTATCCCGATTACAGGATCGCGCGTGACTTTAACACGAACTGGGATCAGCTTGAACAAAGCTATATGCTGAAGTATGACCCTGCGTATCCTTTTGTAACTGATGTTCTGAGCAAGATGCCTATTGCGTATGTTTATGATGATCACGAATATGCAGGCAATGACGCTGACGGCACGAATCCTTTCAAGAGTAATTCCATTAAAGCTTACTCAATGTTCTTCCCGCATTACAAACTGGAAAATCCGGATAACGGAATTTGGCAGAAATTCCGTTACGGCGATGTTGAATTCTTTATACTTGATCTGCGCTCCCAGCGAAGCAGCAATGAAAATGTTTTTGATGCTGCCGGCAACTTCACACCGCCTGAAGGTCATTCAATACTCAATGGCTTCAAGATCGACGGAGTTGATCAGAAGACCTGGCTCGAAAGCTCCCTGAAAAATTCCGATGCGAAATGGAAAGTTATTGTTTCATCAGTCATCTTTAATCCAAAATATTATGGCGCGCTTAAGGATCCGACCCTAACAAAAGCCTTTCCTCAAATTCAAAGAGGTGTCATTGATAAATGGGCGGGCTTTCCGGATGATATGAATTTTCTTATCAATCTCATAAAGGACAACGATATTAAAAATGTCATAATGCTCAGCGGAGATTCACATTCATCTTACATTGATGACGGAACAAACTCTTTCATACCGGAGATCAGCAGCTCTAATCTTGATACCAAAAATTCAAAGCTTGGTCTGCTTACCGCGCTTGCGGGGTACAATATCTGGAATCAGGGAAGCTTCAATGACGATACTGACGCATACGGAAGAATCAGCTTTCATTATGGGAATGAGGATTACGCGCTGCTTGAGATTGTCGATCAGAACGGCAGCAGTGTCCTGTCGTACAAACTTATTGCGAAATAAAATTAAACAACATTAAAATCCTTTTTTACTGAACACAGTAAAACAATTGCTTGCTGTCAAAGAAATGATCGTATGCTGAACACGATAACGATTTTATTGAATAAGTCACTTATACAATTTTAATTTTTTCACCGCCTTTCCAAAAGATGTTTACTGAGTTGTTAAAAGTTTAAAGTACGAATGAGTAAGTATGAATAACTGCTGATTCAGTTGGATTTATATAATTTCAAGCAGATTTATTTGTAGGAATTGTGAGAGAAGATTTAAGAATTAAAACTACGTCAGAGATGACCTCTCAGGTAATTGTCAGCTTCAACCCTGCTTTTGAAAATGACAAGGTTATGTTGATCGAATTTTATGTCCTCAAGTATTTCATACATCAATGGTCTTACTTTCTTATTAAAGGTCAGAACAAAACGGATGAATTCCATATCAAGACGCTCATCACAGCCTTCAGTCATATCGACCCTTTTATCATCTCCGAACTTACCCTTCAGATATCTTTTGATAATTCCTCCGAGAAGCTTATTCGTCGGAAGATCAAACATGAATATTCTGTCCGCACACATCGCCCTTTTTTTAAACTAGCCTTTGAAATTTCCTTCAATGATCCATTCATCTTTTGATAAGAGTTCATCGACTTTCCTGTTCCATTCACTCTTTTCTGTTTCGACCCATCCGGGCTTCCAGAAATATTTGTCAAGATGATGAACTTCAATTCCTGTAGCATTGCCAAGCTTTATTGAGAATGTAGATTTACCCGCACCGCAGCCGCCGACTATCAGTATCTTCCTTGCCTTATTAACGGGAAAGTCTTTCATGATTATTGATTAAGTCTGAAGATGCTCTATCCAAAGAATGTTCTAATCTCATACGTTAATCTGTCAACAGAAATTTTTTCAATGGGATGACGAGTATCAGGAATGATCAGCAGTTTGCCGTTCTTAAGGTGTCTGTATGCGTTCACTGTCTCTTCGATCGTGACCATTGTGTCAACGTCGCCGACGCTTACCTGAACTTCATTTTCAATGACTGACAGATCTGCATTTTTCAATCTGTTGTTTCTGCCAAGGTCCATCATCATTTCTGAAGTCTTACTCAGCACCGCCCTCCAGTCCTCAGGCGAATGTCGCTGCCTGAGCTGTTCCGCAAACTTTGGGATCTTATGAAGTATCTTATCAGGGTTCAATAGTTTCGATTCTTTGATTGAGCTTTCTTCTGTCCAGTCAAACTTAGTAGCGGTTGTAAATATCTTGTTTATTTTTCCGGGAAAGTTTTTTGCAATGTACAAAGCTACATATCCACCCATGCTGTATCCGTAAACATTAATTCCTTCGAGCCTGTTTTTTTCAATGAAATACAAAACATCTTCAGCGAACATTTCGATGCTGAACATTTTAACGGGAATTTCCTTTCCACCGTGTCCTGAAAAATTTAACAGGCTTACTTTGTAAAATTCTTCAAGCTTCTCTCCCAGCGGCTCAAGCTGAACAGATGATCCAATCGCTCCATGAAGCAATAATAATCTTTCCATACACGATAGATCTTAAATTATGATTTCACGCTGAAAATCCGGCTGCTTCTGTAAATATAATTTCCAGAATTCTTCAGCGATAAGATCCGGATCCCACTTCGTACCTGCTTTTACAAATCCGGTTACGGTTACGGTTGCCGCGTGTATTCCTTTTGATTTCAATTCCCCGTATAAACTAAAACACAAATTCCGGAGACCGGCTTTTCCTACTCCAAGCGAACTATAAACCGGCACCGGCTCAAGTGATAATCCGCCTCCGGTAAATAATATGCAGCCTTCTTTTCGTTGTATCATATCAGGCAGAACCAACTGCGATGAAAGTAATGCGCCGGCAACATTGATTTTAAAATCAGTTATCAGTTCATCATACTTCAACCTAAGCGGGGTACTCTGTCTCATTGCAAACACATTATAAAGTAATACATCCGTTGAGCCTGAATTGGTTTTTAGTTTTTCAAATGCCTCAATGAGCGAACTCTCATCCCCTGCGTCAGCCTTGTAAACACTCACTTCCACACCTGTCGATTCAAATTCCTCTTTGTATTTTAAAAGTCTTTCTTCATTTCTTGCAACTAATGCAAGCCGGAAGTCTTCTTTAGCAAATTTCCTGGCAACTGCGCTGCTTATGCCGGGTCCGATCCCCACTATGGTTATTAATTTTTTACTCATAATTTTTATATTAAATTGTTTTTAAATTTCTTTTTAATTTTCTTATTTTAAATACCATAAAGCTCTTCTCTTCTGTCCTCAAACAAATTATTTCTTCCGGTGACATTCTTATTCAATGCTTCATCCTGATCTATCTCAACAATTACACATTCGTCTTTATCCGCGCTTCCTCTTGAAAGATACTTTCCCTTCGGATCTACGATGACACTTTCACCCGTGAAAGATAATTCCTTATCTTCCTTAACATCTTTTCCTGTTCTGTTAGCGGTCACAGTAAATATCCTGTTCTCTATAGCGCGGGTGAACATCGCGTTCTGACAATATCCCAGCACAAGATTTGAAGGATGACAGATTATCTGAGCACCTTTCAAAGCGAGGGTACGTGCGGTTTCAGGAAATATCCAGTCGAAGCAGATCATCATTCCTATTTTTGCTTTACCAAATTTTTCGTTCTGTATTTCATAAACTTCCGGGCTTTTATCACCGGGCTTGAACCAAAGCTTTTCTTCATCGAACAAGTGGATCTTTCTGTAAGTACAAATTTTTCCGTCCGGCTGAACAAGCACAGATGAATTATAAAAATCACTTCCACCCCTTTCACATATTCCCGATACAACAAATGAATTCCTTTCACGACAGATCTTTTTCAGTTCATTGCAGAACATGCCGTTGCCGGGATCTTCGGAAAGTTTCTTCAGCTCAGCTTTATCACTGAACAAATATCCCGAGTTGGCAAGCTCCGGAATTACAAGCAGATCAAATTCCTCGCCTGATATCAGTCATATATTTTTTTAATGTTTGATTCCGGATCTCCGAATCGCGGACAAAACTGTAGGTAACCGATTTTCATTTCAGCTTTCCTTTATTACTTTAAAACAAATAAACCATGGCTTGGTCGATAGAACTTCATACGCGTCAGGAAATTTAGTCCTGCATTCATCCACAGGCAGCGGCTCAATTACTTCGTCAATCTTAAAGCCTGTTTCCCTCAGTATCGCGAACATCTCACTAAGCGATCTTCTGTAAAAAGAAACTTTCACATTGTAGGATGGCCATTCGTCCTTTAGCAGCTCACATTCAAAATAATTACCAGTGATGGAATTTTCAAAATCCATAAACGGATGATGCGAAGAAAAGATAAGTTCACCACCTGATCGGAGAACTCTGTTGAACTCACTGAACATAGTTTGCCAGTCCCTTACATAATGCACGACCATAGAGCACACGATAATATCAAAGCTTTCATCGGCGAGAAAATCCATCGGATGATTCAGATTTGCTTTATAGATCTTTGCTTTGTCACCGACCTTATCTTTTGTGAGCGCTATCATTTCATCACTGTACTCCACCGCCGTCACCTCCGCCCCGGCATTTAAAAGCCGGTCTGCATAAACACCCGGACCGCAGCCTGCATCAAGTACTTTTTTGTTTCGTACATCACCAATCAGTGAGAACATAGCTGGTCTCTCATAAAGCGCGTTGTGTGAATTATATTCTATCTTGTTCGCATAGCTCTCGGCGAATTGCCTGTTGTTGTAAACCTCAAGCGAAAGATTGTCAAGATTGATTGAATTATTTTTGGTATTTTTATCCAACAGGATTTTTAAAGTAATCTAATTATTTTTTTGATCATTCAAATTAATTCTTTATATCCCAATCAACAATAATAAAAAATGTCAGCTAACCGTTTAGTCTAATGAAAATATTTTATAACTTACTACTTATGCTTTTAATATTTGCAGCACCTTTGATGAGTCGCTCCTTCGCTACTGCCGGCAGTGCGTTTCAATAATGATGCACTGCAAGGGCATGAATGTTGAAGATGCTACAAAGTTTTTTATGGATAATTGCTATTATGAAGAGCAGCCTGCAAATTCGGAAGCCGTCCGTGGAACATACGATCCGGGATACCTTTATTATACTTTGGGTAAACTCATGCTGTTTAAATTTAGAGATGATTATAAAATACAGGAAGGTGAAAATTATTCTCTAAGGAAATTTCATGACAGCGTTCTGAAATACGGTTCTCCTCCGATCCGCTTTTAAGGGAAACAATTCTAAAGGATAAAAGCATACGCAATGATCTGTTTTAATTAATTCGTAATTACCTTAGAATAATTCTTCCGGCGGCTCCGGCAGCTCGAGCGCTTTCACAGTACCGACATCACTGCCGGCAAGTCCTTTAATGGAGCCGTACATATCGATAGTATTCGAGATGACTTTCTCGATCTGTTTCTCCCTGGATTTCCAGATCCTCTGCATCGCCAGCTTTTCTCTTTCAAGATCGGTCTTCATTCCGCTGAATCCTTCGACGATCGCTTCAACCTGCTGCCTGAATTCATTGCTGGTCATGTAGCCGTAAAGAAGCTCCATCTTACCTCCTTTGTTCACCTGAGTAATCTTCACCGAATGAGTTGTTATCAGCATTTCTCTTAGCACGAAGGCGAGACTTTTTATTTCCTGAAAGCTGCAGACCCATATTCCCTGTTTCAGACCAAAGCGTGTCATATCTCTGGGCATCGTTTCAGTTACAATTACTGCTATCTCTGCATTCTGTGCCTTTTGATCTTCCTTTAATTTTTCTATCCAGGTATCGCTGAAGGTCTTTGTTCGCTTGCTTTCATAAATGATCTTTCCGCATTCCTGCATCAGATTGTTCCTTACAATATGAATCACATCGGCACCCTGTGCGCCTTTCTTGACTTCCATTATCTTATCAAATGGAAATTCTTTCTTCATGAATTCTTCCAGCGCAAGCTCCTGAATTTCACCCTGCATCTGCTGCGAACCCTGTTCATACTTTCTCGTCATTTCATCCATCAGCTTTTTCTGATCATCAAGCATTTTATCTTTTTCCTTCATCTTAAGCTCAAGCTTTTCTTTTTCACGTATCAGCGCCTTCTCTTCAATTTCCGTTTCACGGTCAAGCATTTCCCTTTCCTTATCAAGAAGCTTCTTTTGCATCTCATGCTTTAGCTCCTCTTCCTTGTCCTTTAATTTTCTGTCACGGTCAAGTATCTCTCTTTCCATTTCAAGCCTCAGAGAGTCTTCATTCACCTTCATCTGATTTACCTTGTCGTTAATTTTTTGCTCCATCTCTGCCTTCAGATATTCCTCGCTCTCCTTCATCTGTCTGTCCTTGTCAGTCATTTTCCTTTCCATCTCCGCCTTGAGCTGTTCCTCGCTTTCTTTAAGCTTTTTCTGAAGCGATCTCATTTCTGCTTCTTTGATGTTAAAGTCCTCAATTAATTTCTTCTGTTCCCTTAGCAGGTTCTCATATTCCCTGATCTCAACTGAACTCCTTTCCTGCTCGCGTCTTGATACCTGTTCCTCCGTTTCCCTGATCTTCTGAAACAGCAGCTTTTCACTTTCCTCTTTTTCATGTTCCATTTTATTCCGCAGCTCAAGCTCATTGCTTCTCATCTCTGATTCCTTTTTCATCATGTCTTCGAGAAGCTTTTTCTGAAGCTCAAGCTCCTTATGATGTTCACGGTTCTTCAGTTCATTTTTTTCCTGCTCGCGTCTGATGGCTCTTACCTGTATATCCTTTTCACGCTCCAACATCTTTTTCTCTACATCGATCTCAAGCTGGTCCTGCTTCTCACGTATCTCACGTTCCTTATTTAGTATTTCGACTTCCTTTTTCTTAAGCTGTAAATTTTCCTTTGTCTTGATATCAAAGTCCTGCTTGATCTTCAGCATTTCAAACTCAACATCTTTCTTCGCTTTGAACAATGCTTCCTCTGCAATTCTTTTCTTTTCCTCTTCAAGCTTTCTTCTTATAATATCATCCTGATCTTCCTTAAGACGTTTAATTTTCAGAAGCTCTTTGTTTATGTCTTCCTTCTTCTGGTTAATTCCTTCAAGCTGTTCGGATAATTTTGCTTCATATTGTTTTTTAGCACGCTCTTCTGCCTGATGAAAAAAAACTTCGTCAGCATTAAAGTCGAATCCGCAGTTAGGACATTTTATTTTTGTCTGAGCCATTTTTATAATTTCAATGTTTGTAGATCAAAATTACTCACTCAATTTTAAAAATAAAATCCACTTAGATCAACTTCGGATTGGGGATTTCCATTGTCGTCCAAAACATTTTTATCAACATTTGAGTAATTTTACATTTATTCTGTTTTGGTAAAATTTTTGCACCAATATCGATCTTTAAAATTAACCTCTAAATAACCTTGAAGATATATTTATGCTGACAAAATAAATTTATGTTAACTCTGCTTTTAAAA
>Ga0209591_10004200_pt1 | contig 16416 bp, 15 predicted proteins | sample MAT01_FD_187207 | JGI IMG/M metagenome (GOLD analysis project Ga0209591, IMG submission 187207) | Freshwater microbial communities from Lake Fryxell liftoff mats and glacier meltwater in Antarctica - MAT-01 (SPAdes) (version 2) | ecosystem: Environmental > Aquatic > Freshwater > Ice > Liftoff... | reverse complement strand
CGGCCCGCGCTTCTTCGCTTGGGGCGGTTCCGGCCAGCGTGATCGAGCTGCCCTCGATTTTCAGGATGCCGTTGGAGAGCTGGCGCAGCGCCTTGAGGCCGCCCATAGCGGCGGCGGGCCAGTTCGTGGAGGGCGGGTTCGGCGCAACGCGGATTTCATCGACGATCTTCTTGCCGGGGAAGACGTCGCGGGCATGGGCGATCAGGCTTTCCTGCTCATCGAGGCTCGGCATGTAGCCGGTGACGGTGAGGGTCGTGCCGGTCCATTGGGCGCCGAAAATATAGCCGGCGCTGACCTGGCCGGGGGCCGGTGCCCCGAAGGCATCAACGACATTGCGCACGCCGAAGACTTCGGCCGCATCGACAGCGGCGGCGCGCGCAATTTCATCACGCGCCGGGCCGTTCAGTGTGACGGTGCGGCCGTGGATATTGGCCGTTGCATCCGTGATGCCCGCCGCCGCCAGTGCGGCGGTGGCGCGCCCGGTGAGGTCGCGCTCGATGCCGGGCGCGGTGGTCCAGATGCCGATGAGGGCGAGCAACGCCAGGGCTGCTGCGGCACATGCCGCAACAAGCCAGAATCTGCGCTGCCCGTTCTGCACGCCCTCAGCCTAGCGCGGCGCCATGCGGATGCCGCCGTCGAGGCGGACATCTTCGCCGTTGAAATAGGGGTTGCGCACCATTTCCAGCGCCAGGCCCGCATATTCGCTCGGATCGCCGAGACGCGAGGGGAAGAGCACCTGGGCGCCCAGCTTTTGCACAAACTCCGGGCCGCCCGCCTGCATCAGCGGGGTGTTGAAGAGGCCGGGCAGGATGGTGTTGCAGCGGATGCCTTCCTGCGCGAGATCGCGGGCGATAGGTAGCGTCATGCCGACGACGCCGCCCTTGGAGGCGGAATAGGCGGCCTGGCCGATCTGGCCGTCTTCGGCGGCGACCGAAGCGGTGTTGATGATCGCACCGCGCTCACCGGTCGAGAGCGGGTCGAGGGTCAGCATGCCTTCGGCCGAGTGCGCGATGCAGCGGAAGGTGCCGATCAGGTTGATCTGGATGATGCGGTCGAACTGGTCGACCGGGAAGTGCTTGAACGTGCCGTCCTTGGAGCGCGAGGCGGTCTTGAAGGCGTTGCCGGTGCCGGCGCAGTTGACGAGCACGCGCTCCTGGCCGATCGCCGCGCGGGCCCGCTTGAAGCCTTCGACGACGCTGTCTTCGCTGGTGACGTTGACATTGCAATAGACGCCGCCGATCTCGCGGGCGACTTTGTCGCCCTTCTCGGCGGACATGTCGAAGATGGCGACACGGGCGCCGGCCCGGGCGAGGGCGCGGGCGGTGGCTTCGCCAAGGCCCGATGCGCCGCCGGTCACGACGGCAGAAATCGTGGCGTTGATATCCATGGTGGTTCTCTCCCCAGAGCGGCTTGTGCCGGTGTCGATGAATGTCGTTAAGGCGGGCGGACTTAGCAGATCGGAAGGGTAGGGTTAAGGGGTTGCCGCCAGGATGCCTGGCTGACGCCCCAATTCAGCCACCGGGCCGATGTTCAACACGCCGTCGATCCGGCATAACAGTTCGAACGACCCAGGGATTTCGAGATTTCCATGCCGAAGACCTCCAAACGCCTGTCTTTGTTGCTGCTCGCCGGATCGGCGCTGGCCGCGATCCCGGCGTCAGCCGCCCAGCTTTACCGAACCGAGATCGTGCAGCAGGCGACGATCCGGTTTTACGATCTGAAGGGCTCGGACTATTCGGGCTGGCAGATGGTGGCGCCGCTGACCTTTGTCGGCACCTATCAGATCAGCCCGTCGATCGACGCCGATGTGCATCTGAAGAGCGCCTATGTGCTGGCGCAGGCCGATCTTTTCGGCAGCGACAACGATTATTCCGGCCTCTCCGACAGCGTGGTCGGCGCCACCTTCACCGGCACCGGCTATGCGAGCTGGCAGCCCTTTCTGACGCTCGATTTCAACCTCCCGACGGGCCAGGCGGATCTCGATTTCGAAGAGGCGGCAACGCTGGCCGATCCCGATCTGGTGGATCTCGCCCGCTATGGCGAAGGCTTCAACGCCAATGTCTCGGGCGGCGCGAGCTACTTTCTGACGCCGCAATGGACGCTGACGGCGGCGGCCGGCTTCAATCTGCGCGGCCAGTACAAGCCGTATTCGTCTTCAAGCCAGGAACTCGATCCCGGCGATCAGCTGACGGCCCTGATGCGCGTGCAATATCTCACCGATACGCACTTCGCCTCGCTGCAGCTGCGCTATCGCAGCGAGAGCACGAGCCAGTTCGGCGACACCGATTATATCGAGCCTGGCGACCGCTGGGAGCTGAAGGGCGAGGCCGCCGTCCAGCTCGATGAGATCTCCACACTCTCGGTTCTCGCATCGACGTCATGGTGGGACAAGAACGCCTATTACGACTTCTTCACCGACAACGCTGTGGTCGAGGCGACCAATTCAAACGGTGCGGTCTATTACGGCGAGATCAAGTATCAGCGCGATCTCGGGGCCTTGGATCTGCGGACCTTCGCGTCGATCAAGCGCCGCACCTCCAACGACTACGACACAGTCGACTTCCGTTTCCGGCCGGAACGCACGATCTGGCGCGTCGGCGCGTCGGTCGACTACGCGGTCACCGGGACGACGGCCCTGACGTTCGGTGCGACTGGCGGCCAGGTCATCGACGACGACGCCTTCTTTGGCGACTTAACCTATCTGAACTGGTCGCTCACGGCCGGCATCAGCACCTCGTTCTAAGGTTCATCCATCATGACCCGCAGCCTCTTTGTCCTTTTCGCCGTTGCCATGGCCATCGCGCCGGTGGCCGCCGCTCAGGCCGTCGGCGAGATCGCCGATGTCAAGAACGCTGCCTGGCGGACGCCGCCCGAAGCCACCCGGCTCGACGCCCGGACGCTCGATCCCATCGTGCGCAACGAAGCGCTGGAAACCGGCGGCGACAGCGGCCTGCTGGTGACATTCGCCGACGGGTCCGAGCTGACGCTGGGCGAGAATGCCAGCGCGGTGATCGACGAGTTCACCTATGCAGGCCCGGAAAGCGGCAGCACGTCGGTCAGCGTCGCCAAGGGCGTCTTCCGCTGGATCTCAGGCGCGATCCCCGAGGCGCGCGTGGACATATCGACGCCCAAAGCCTCCATCGGTGTGCGCGGCACGGAAATCTTCATGCTGGTGCAGGCCGACGGCTCGGCCATTTTTGTTACCGACCAGGGCGAAATTTCCGTGACCTCGAAGGTCACTGGTAAGCAGGTGATCGTTCCGGCCGGCTTCCAGGTGGCGATCGGCGCTGACGGCAATCTGAGCGATGTGACGGAAGCGGGCGAAGAGGCGATCATTCCGCCCGGTGTGCCGGTGCCGGGCAAGCTGTTGCCCTCGCGCACCGCATCGGCCGGGGGCAAGGCCTCGGACCAGTATCAGCGCAGCGCCGATGCCGGCGGTCAGACGCAGACCGCGTCACTCGCCGACTATCTCGTGTGGGAAGAAACGCTCGACCCCCGCCGCCGCCTCAACGGGATCGGCTCGGATATCGCCCGCACCCGTGCCGTCGCGGACCTTACCGAGACGACCTCGGCACTGCGCTCGGGCGCCGGGCGCTCGGTACGCCGCCCGCTGGAGGAAGACCGCCAGAATGAGACGGGCGACGTCTATGGCAGCGAGGGCCAGTCGGGGCGTTACGCGCTCGACTAACGATCCTGCGGCGGCGCTGAGCCGCAGCGGGGCAGCCGCCAGAGGGTGGCGGCGATGGTCTTTGGACGGTGCTCCGGCTGAGACAACGCGCCCCATTCGCGTCCGGTTCGCAAGGCGCTAAGCACAGCCCTGCAAGGATGCGGTTCATGGACGCGCAGGCGGCACGCGGGCTTTTACCTTCATCTTCTGTACGCGGCTTCTGGACGCGGTCAGTTTCGGGATCATCATGCCGGTGATGCCCGAGCTGCTGATGGAGGTGGGCAAGATGCCGCTCGCCGAGGCGACGCGGATCGGCGGCTGGCTCTTCATCACCTATGCGGCGCTGCAATTCCTGTGCGGGCCGCTGATGGGGCGCTGAGCGACCAGTTCGGGCGGCGGCCGGTGATCTTTCTCTCGCTCGCGGCCTTCGCGGCAGACTATGTGCTGCCGGCCGTCGCGCCGACCCTGCTGTGGCTCTTCGTGGGACGCGCCGTCGCAGGAATCGCCGGTGCCGTCTATGCGTTGGCCAATGCTTTCGCCGCCGACATCACGCCGCCCGCAGAGCGGGGCAAGGTGTTCGGGCGGCTGGGCGCGGCGTTCGGGCTGGGGTTCATCATCGGGCCGGCGCTTGGCGGTCTTGTCGGCGAACTCGAGCCGCGCGCGCCCTTTGTGCTGGCGGCGGTTCTGAGTGCAGCCAATCTCGTCTTCGGGTTTTTCGTGCTGCCGGAATCGCTGCCGCCCGAGCGGCGGCGGCCGCTGCAATGGAGGCGGGCCAATCCGCTCGGCGGCATCCTGGCGCTGGGGCACTATGGCGGGGTGATCGGTATCATCCTCGCCTATTTCCTGTTTTCGCTCGCCTTCAACGTCTATCCGGGCTCCTGGTCGTATTATGCCGAGGCGAAGTTCGGGTGGTCGTCCTCGACCATCGGATTGTCGCTGATGTGCACCGGCGTTTCTATGGCGCTGGTGCAGTTCGTTCTGACCAGGCCGATCATCAAGCGGCTGGGCGAGGCGAACACCGCGCTGTTTGCGATGAGCGTCGCGATCTGCGGCTGCATTGCCTATGCGTTCATTCCGTTCGGCTGGATGGTGCTCCTCATCCAGCCGCTGGTGTCGTTCCAGGCGCTGATCCTTCCCAGCATCAACGCGCTGGTCAGCCGCCGGGTCGCGTCGACCGAACAGGGCGCGCTGCTGGGCGTGATGGGATCGATGACGGCGCTGGGACCGGTATTTGGGCCGGTGATGCTGACGCAGACGCTGGCGCATTACACCGAGGCCGGCGCGCCGATTTACTTTCCCGGTGCGGCCTTTGCGCTCGCGGGCGCGCTGATGGCGGTCAGCCTGGTTGCGCTGATCCTGGAGCCGCGGCGGCAGAGACGGGCGGGCACATGAAAAGGGCCGGGCGCGAGGCCCGGCCCTTTCATCTCTTGCGCACCCGTACTCAGATGCGTTCGATGATGATCGCGGGGGCCATGCCGCCGGCGGCGCACATGGTGATGAGGCCGCGCTTGAGATCGCGGCGTTCCAGCTCGTCCAGCATCGTGCCGATAAGGATCGAGCCGGTGGCACCGATCGGATGGCCGAGGGCCATCGCGCCGCCGTTCACGTTGACCTTGTCGCGATCAAGTTTGAGGTCGCGGATGAATTTCTCGGCGACGACCGAGAACGCCTCGTTGATCTCGAAGAGGTCGATATCGTCGATGGTGAGCCCGGCCTTCTCCAGCACCTTGCGGGCGGCGGGGACGGGGGCGTTCAGCATCAGCGTCGGGCTGTCGCCGACATTGGCGACCGCGATGACGCGGGCGCGCGGCGTCCAGCCCTGCTTCTTGGCGTAGTCGGGCGAGGAGAGCAGCAGCGCCGCCGAGCCGTCGACGACGCCGGAGGAATTACCGGCGTGGTGGACGTGGTTGAACTTGAGATCGGGATAGACCTTGCGGATCAGCCCGGCGAGCGTGGTGCCCTCGTTGTCGAGCGGGAAGTCGGCCATCTGCGCGAAGGCGGGCTTCAGCGCGGCGAGGCCTTCGAGCGTCGTCTGCGGACGCGGAAATTCCTCATGGTCGAGGGCGAGCGTGCCGTCTTCCTTGTAAACCGGCACGATGCTCTTCTTGAAATGGCCGGCCTTGATCGCCGCGTCGGCGCGCTGCTGGCTGACATAAGCGAGTTCGTCGACCGCTTCGCGCGAAATGCCTTCCAGCGTCGCGATGGCGTCGGCGCAGACGCCCTGATGCGATTGGGGATGGCTGGCGCGGAGGCGCATATTGCCGCCGTCCATCAGCATCGGTCCGGCTGAGGGGTTCGCGCTGGAGGCGGTGTAGGACATCATCTCGGTGCCGCCCGCGATGATCAGGTCTTCCAGGCCCGACATGATCATGCCGGCGGCGAAGTTCACCGTGGTGATGCCCGAGCCGCAGAAGCGGTCGAGCGTGACGCCCGATGAGCGCACGTCATAGCCGGCGTCGAGCGCCGACATGCGGCCCATGTCGCCGCCTTGCTTGCCGCGCTGAGACGAGGTGCCCCAGATTATGTCGTCTACTTCTGCGGTGTTGATGTTGTTGCGTTCCTTCAGCGCCTTGAGCACCGTGGCGCCGAGCTGCTGGGGATGAATTTCGGCGAGGGCGCCCTTGCCCACTTTGCCGATGCCGCGCGGCGTGCGCACCGCGTCGATGATCCAGGCTTCACTCATGGTCGTCTCCTCGGGCTGTTCGCCGCCTTGAATTTTAAGAGGCGGAAAGAGACGGCTCCGGAGGCCGAAATGCAAGTGCCGCAAGGTCAAGGCGGCTGCTGGCACGTCTCGCAGGCATAGGCCTTGCGGCCTGCCATGACGATCAGGCGTACGGGTCCGTCGCAGGCGGGGCAGATGTCTTTCCCGAAGATGTTGACGCGCTCGCGATAGCGCAGCTTGGAGGGCGCGCCATGATCGACCGTGATGATGGCGTTTCGCTTCATGCCGATCGTCAGAAGTTTCACGCTGTCGGCCCAGATGCGATCGAAGGCGCTGCGGCCGATATCCCTGCCTGGCGTGAGCGGATGGACACGCTGCCGCCAGAGGATTTCAGTGCGGTAGATGTTTCCGATCCCGGCAATGACGGCCTGATCCATGAGCAGGACGCCGATGGCAGTGCGGCTGCGGGCGATCCGGGTGGATGCGGCGTCGGCACTGGCGTCGGCGCGCAGCACATCGGGTCCGATGCGCGCGATCAGCGCCGCAAGCTCTGCATCGTCTAGAACTTCGCAGGTGTTGGGGCCGTTGAAGTCGATGACATGGCTGTCACTTGCGAGGCGGACGCGAACCGCCCCGGCGGGCTCGTTGGCCGGGCGGCGCTGGGCGCGGATGCGGCCGAAAAGGCCGAGATGGATGTGCAGCGCGAGGCCGCCGCCGAAGCGATAGATGAGATGCTTGCCATAGGCCTCGACGGCTACACACACATGGCCGTCGAGCAGTACGGCACCGGCGGCGAAACGGCCTTGCGGCGAGGCTACGTCGACCGCCTTGCCGGCCAGCATCGGGCGATGGTTGAGCGCCGCGCGGTGGATGACGTGACCTTCAGGCATGTCTGACCTTACGCGCCGCCGGCGTTGGCGGTTCATGGTGGCCCGACGTATAAGCGGCCATGCCTGTCAGCACCCATCCAAACCTTCGCCGCGCTGCCGTGATCGGCGGCGGACCGGCCGGGCTGATGGCGGCGGAGACGTTTGCCGCGGCGGGCGTCGAGGTCGGCGTCTATGACCGGATGCCGTCGGTTGCGCGCAAGTTCCTGATGGCCGGGCGGGGCGGGCTCAACCTCACGCATACGCAGCCGTTCGCGGCGTTCCTCGCGCGTTATGGCGCGGCAGAGGCGCGGCTGAAGCCGATCATCGAGGCCTTTTCGCCCGAGGCGCTGCGGGGGTGGGCGAAGGGATTGGCGCAATCCTTGTTCGTGGGATCGTCGGGGCGGGTGTTTCCCATGGCGATGAAGGCCTCACCCTTGCTGCGTGCGTGGCTGAAGCGGTTGGGCGAAATGGGCGTGACATTTCACACGGGCCATGACTGGCGCGGCTGGGATGCGAGCGGCACGCTGCGTTTTCATGCGGTGACAGGCGATGTCGCGGTGCGGAGCGATGTCACAGTGCTTGCTCTCGGCGGAGCGAGCTGGCCGCGGCTGGGATCGGATGGATCGTGGGCGGCGATGCTTGAGGCGCGCGGGGTGGGCGTCGCGCCATTCCGGGCGGCGAATGCTGGTTTCGATGTCGCGTGGAGCGAGGTCTTTGCCCGGTTTGCGGGCGAGCCGCTGAAAGGCATCGCGCTCAGCTTTGGCGGCACGGTGCAGCGCGGTGAGGCGATGGTGACGCATTACGGCCTTGAGGGCGGCGCGGTTTACGCGCTGTCGGCGAGGCTGCGTGAGGCGATTGCGCGCGATGGCGTTGCGCGGCTCACTGTCGATCTCAGGCCCGAGATGCGCGTGGAGGACATTGCGCGAAAGCTCGAGCGCCCGGCGGCGGGGCAGAGCCGGAGCAATCATTTGCGGCGGGCGCTGGGCCTTGCGCCGGTGGCGGTCAATCTGATGCGCGAGGCGGGGCCTTTGCCGCGCGATGCCGGCGCTTTGGCCGCGCTGGTTAAGGCGGCGCCGCTGACGCTGACCGGCATGCAGGGCCTCGCGCGTGCGATTTCCAGTGCCGGTGGCGTGAAATGGGATGCGGTCGATGGCGGGCTTCAGTTGAACGCGATGCCCGGCGTGTATGTGGCCGGTGAAATGCTCGACTGGGAGGCGCCGACCGGCGGCTATCTGCTGCAGGCGTGTTTTGCGACCGGTCATGCTGCCGCATCAGCCGCATCGAAGGCCCTTGGCGTGGAACCGCCCACGCGATAGAGAACCAGTGCGGGTGTTCGCACCCGCAACGATTTCGCACCGGTGCCCGAAAGGGCTCTACGGGAACGCAGTGAGGGGGCGACCCCAAATCTGCGGCTGTCCCTGCAACTGTGAGCGGTGAGTACGATGCGCATCGTGATCCGGCCCTCGTCCGGATTGCAGCCACTGGAACGCAAGTTCTGGGAAGGCCGTGCATCGCATGACGACCCGCGAGCCAGGAGACCGGCCGGAGCGAGTCGCTCTTAGCCTTGGGCCAGAGGAGCCCTGGGCGCGGGATTCCGTCTGAGCGGCGAAGCGGCGAGGGCCGCACCTGGGATCGCATGGGCGCGAAGCGTCCGTTCATGCGCTCGCTGGCCGCGCTTGTGCGGAGGTCCTCGTCAGGTCGCTCAGACGCCCTGAGGGGATATCCCGTTGGTCAAGTCGGTTCGCCTATCCGTCTCCCTGATCGCCTTGTCTGCTGCGCTTGCTGCCCCTGCGGCGGCGCAGGAGATCAAATCCGACGAGGAAGTCGTCGTCACCGCCAGCCGCGCCAAGCCGCTGCCGAAAAAGCAGTATGGCGGCTCCTCCACGTTCATCTCATCGGAAGATCTGGAGCTGCGTCAGACGCGGCAGATCTCCGATGTGCTGCGCGATAGCCCCGGCGTGTCGGTCAACCGCTCCGGCGGGCCCGGCACCATCACGCAGGTGCGCCTGCGCGGCAGCGAATCCAGTCACACGCTGGTGCTCATCGACGGCATCGAAGCGAGCGACCCCTATCAGGGCGAGTTCGACTTCGCGACGCTGATTGCCGACGATGTGGCCAGCATCGAAGTGCTGCGCGGCCAGCAGAGTGCGCTGTATGGTTCAGATGCAATCGGCGGTGTGATTTCGTATCGCACGGCGTCAGGCAAGGAGGCGCCGGGCCTGCGCGGCCGCGTCGAAGGCGGCTCGTTCTCGAGCTTCGACAGCGCGCTGCGCTATGGCAGCTATGCCGGCGGTTTCGACTATGCGCTGAGCGCCGCATACAGCTCGACTGAAGGCACGCCGACCGCGCGCCTTGGCGTGCGCGATGTCGGCGGCAGGAATCTCGCGCTGGCGGGGCGCTTTGGCTACGAGGCGAGCAAGACCCTGACACTGCGCGCGGTGGGCCGCTACGCGCGGACCGAGGCGGACATCAACGACCAGTATTTCGACGACTTTCTCGATCCGCGCTTCGGCACGGTCATCGACAGCGACGACACCTATGAGAACAAAGTGTTCTACGGCCTCATCGGCGCTGATCTGTCTTTGCTGGACGGTGCGTGGACGCACTCATTGAACATTCAGGGCGTGGACTCGCAGCGCGAAACCACCTCCGGCGGCTTTCAGGATTTTTCCTATAAAGGCGCGCGGCTGAAGGGCTCGTATGTCACCGCCTATTCGTTCGGCAGTGATGAGCTGAAGCACACGATCACCGGCGCGGTGGACCTGGAGCGCGAGACCTTCCGCAATACGACGCCGTATTTTTCCGGCAATGTCGTCGAGAAGCGCACGCTCGATAACACCGGTTTCGTCGGCTCATATGATTTGCTCGTCGGCGATACCTTCGGCTTCGGCGCATCGGTGCGTTACGACGAAAACGACCTGTTCGATAACGCGACGACCTGGCGGGTGCAGGCGAGTTATGCGTTCGACAGCGGGACGCGGCTGCACGCCGCCGGCGGCAGCGGCATCAAGGCGCCGGGCGTATTCGAACTGTTCGGCTTCTTCCCGGATTTCTTCATCGGCAATCCGGATCTGAAGGCCGAGCGCTCGATCGGCTGGGAGGCCGGTGTCGGCCAGAGCTTCCTGAACGGCAAGGCGACCATCGACGTCACCTATTTCGACAACACGCTGGAAGATGAGATCGCGACGATCGGTTTCCCTATTTCGTCGCCGATCAATCTGGCGACCGACAGCAAGCAGAAGGGTGTCGAGGTTTCGGTGCAGGCGCTGATCGACGCCAACTGGCGCGTCTTCGCCAGCTACACATGGCTGGATGCCAGGCAGAGCGGTGTGGAGGAGGTGCGGCGGCCTGAACATTCCAGCAGCCTCAACGCCTCGTATCTCGCGGACGACGATCTGTGGAGTGCGACGCTGAGCGTCCGCTACAACGGCCAGATGACGGATTCCAACTTCACGAGCGTCGGACCCTATCCGGCGCAATTGGATAGCTTCACGCTCGTAAATCTCGGCGGCGATATCCGCATCACTGACAGCGTGCGCGCCTATGCCCGCGTCGAGAACCTGATGGATGAGAGCTATGAAGAGGTCTTCACCTATCGCTCGCCGGGCCGTGCCTTCTATGCTGGCGTGAAGGCCGGGTTCTGATGCAGGCACTCGGCGCCTTGCTGATCGGTGCCGGACTTGTGGCCGGCGCGGTTGCACTTGGGGGCAGCCACACCGTTTCGCCCGTCGATGCAGTGGCGGCAACGCCGCCGCGTCATCCCGTGCGGGTGATGTCGCTCAATCAATGCACCGACCAGATCGTTCTGGCGCTGTTGCCGCCGGAGCGCATCGCCTCGGTGACTTGGCTCTCTCGCGATCCGTTGACCTCGCGCATGGCCGCAGAAGCGATGCGCGTGGGGGCAAATTTTGGGCAGGGCGAAGAGGTGCTGGCGCAAAATCCCGATCTCATCATCACGGGCGCTTTCACGACCGGTGCGTTAAAGGGCCTGCTGCGGCGGCTGGGCTATCCCATTCTGGAGGTCGAGACCCCGGAATCGTTTGAGGCGATCCGCAGCGCCACGCGGGTGATCGCCGATGCGCTGGATGAACGGGGTAAAGCCGAGACGATGCTGGGGGCGATGGACCGCGAACTGGCCGTGGCCGCGGCGTCGCCGTCGTATCTGCGCGTGGTGGCGTGGGATGGCGGTGGTTATGCGCCGGGTTCGGGCACTTTGTATCACGCGATCCTCACCGCTGCCGGGGCGATCAATGTCGCGGCGGAGGCGGGGGTCTCCACCTATGCCGAATTCGATGCCGAGGCGCTGCTGCAGAGTGCGCCCGATGCGCTGGTGCAGGGTGTCAGCCGCGCCGATCAGCCGGGGCGGCGGCGCGATGTGGCGCGCCATCCGCTGGCACGACACGTCTATGGCGAGCGGACGGTGACGGTGCCGCAATCGCTCTATGTCTGCGGCACGCCCTATTCGGCGGAGGCGGTGAGCGTGCTGCACGCGGCGTTCGCGAAGCTGAAGGCGGAGGGGCTGGATGTGCCGCCCTTCGCGCGAGCGCGATGAAGGGGCGATGGCTCACGATCGTGCTGGTGGTGCTGCTGGCGGCGGCAGCGCTGGCCTCGCTATTGGCGGGGCGGGTGTGGCTGTCGCCGGGCGAGGTGCTGGCGTCGCTGACTGCGAGCGATGACTCGCTGGCGCGTCTCATCGTCACCGAGTTGCGGCTGCCGCGTTTGTTGCTGGCGATCGGGGTCGGCGCGTCGCTGGGGCTCTCGGGCGCAGTGCTGCAGGGGTTGCTGCGCAATCCGCTGGCCGAGGCGGGGCTGCTCGGCATTTCGACGGGTGCGGCGCTGGGGGCGGTGGTCGCGATCTATTACGGGCTGGCGGCGAGCTTTGCGCTGGCGACGCCCTTGCTGGGGCTGGCCGGCGGGTTTGCGGCGGCAGCGCTGGCCTTTGGATTGTCGCGCAGTGGCGGCACACTGGCGCTCATTCTGGCTGGCGCGGCGGTGTCGTCGGTGGCGGCGGCGGGGTTGGCGCTCGCACTGAATTTGGCGCCGAACCCCTATGCGGCGTTTGAGATTACGACCTGGCTGCTCGGGTCGCTGTCCGACCGGACATGGGATCATGTCTGGCTGGCGGCACCGTTCATGCTGGTGGGATGCGGCTTGTTGTTTCTCACCGCGCCAGCGTTGGATGCCTTGGCGCTGGGCGAGGCGCAGGCGGAAAGCCTCGGCGTGCGTCTGGCGCGGACGCGGCTGCTGGCGCTGACGGGGACCGCGTTCGCGGTCGGCGCGGCGACGGCGGTGACGGGGGCGGTCGGCTTTATCGGGCTAGTCGCGCCGCATCTGGTGCGGCCCTTCGTGGGCTACCGGCCGGGGCGGGTGTTGTTGCCGTCGGCGTTGCTGGGCGCGGTGTTGTTGCTGGTCGCGGATATCGCGTCGCGGCTGATCTCATATGACACGGAGATCAAGCTGGGCGTGCTGACCTCGATTTTCGGCGCGCCGTTCTTCCTGTGGCTGGTGCTTTCGATGCGGAAGCGCGCGCCATGACGCGGCTGGTGGCGGCAAACATCACGATGACGCGCGGCAGAAAGCGCGTGCTGGACGGCGTGTCGGCGGATTTTGCGCCGGGCACATTCAGCGTGGTGATCGGGCCGAACGGCGCGGGCAAGTCGACGCTGATGGCGATCCTCGCCGGGTTGCTCACACCAGATGCGGGTGCGGTGACAATGGGCGGCGTGGCGCTGGCGCGGATTGCGCCCAAGGCGCTGGCGCAGCAGCGCGCTTTTCTGCCGCAGAATGCGCGGGCGGAATGGCCGATCAGCGTGGAGCGGCTGGTGGCGCTGGGGCTGACGCCGCATCTGCCGTTCTTTGGCGATATCGCGCCGGACGAGAAAATGAAGGTCGAGGCGGCGCTCGTGGCGTGCGATCTCATCGGCTTGCGTGAGCAGGCGGCAACCACGCTGTCGGGTGGCGAGTTGGCGCGGGCGATGCTGGCGCGGGCGCTGGTTGGCGATCCGGCGCTGTTGCTGGTGGATGAACCGACGGCCGGGCTCGATCCGCGTCATGCGCTGGATGCGATGGTACGACTGAAAGCGAGAGCGGTGGCCGGGCATAGCGTAATCGCGGCGGTGCACGATCTGGGGCTGGCGCTCAGCTTTGCCGACCGGGTGATTGCCCTGCGCGGCGGCAAGGTGCTGGCCGATGTCGCGAGCGGCGATGTCGATGCGGCGCTGCTGCGGGCGCTCTATGACGTCGACGCCCGCATCGACCGTGACGATGCGGGCGTTGCTGTGCGGTATTTGTAGCCGGCTTAGTGGTCGCGACTTTTGGCGTTCTTGCCGAGGAAGCCGAACATGTGGCCGGCGACGTTGCGCATCTGAATCTGCTCGGAGCCTTCTGTGATGCGGTAGCGGCGGTGGTGGCGGTAGATGTGCTCGAACGGCTTGTGCCGCGAATAGCCCATGCCGCCATGGACCTGCATCGCCCAGTCGGCCGCTTCGCAGCAGAAGCGGTTCGCCCAGTAATTGCACATCGAGACCTTGTCGGAGAGCTGAACCTGAATTTCCGGCCCGGTCATCTGGTCCATCTCCCATGCCGTTTTCTGGATGAGCAGACGAAGCATTTCGGCCTGGGTCATCAGTTCGACAGTGGGGAACTGGATCGCCTGATTGGTCGAGAGCTTCTTTCCGAACGGGGCGCGGACATTGGCGTAGTCGATGCTCTCGTTCAGGCAGAAGACGCCGGCACCGAGCGATGAGGCGGCCTGACGGATGCGGTTTTCGTGGACGAAATGGCGTGCGAGGCGGAGGCCGTCATCGAGCGGGCCGAACAGCGCGTCGGCCGGTACGCGCACATCCTTGAACGTCACATGGGCGTGGTCGGTCGGCATGTTGAAGGTCCAGTAGTAGAACTCGATCTTCACGCCGGGTGCATCCATCGGGACCAGCAGGCACGAGATGCCCTTGGCGTCGCCGGGCTTGCCCGAGGTGCGGCAGAACAGCATGTCGTGGGTCGCGACATGGACGCCGGTGTTCCACATTTTCGCGCCGTTGATGACGTAGTGGTCGCCGTCGCGCACGGCGGTGGTTTCCATCCATGTCGCGTCCGAGCCGTGGCCGGGTTCGGTCAGGCCGAAGGCGGCGCGATGGGTGCCGGCGAGCGAGCCGTTGATCCATTCCTCGGCCTGTCCGGGCCGTCCGAAATCGCGGAACATCAGGATCTGCGGGAAGTTCCCGACGATCGAGGATTCGTTCTGGAGATCGTTGAAGAGGCCGAGGCCTTTCTTCGCCAGATGCTCGCGGATGATCGCCATGGCAAGATTGCCGATATTGCGGCCGCCATACTCCTCAGGCAGGGCGAGGCGCAGGAACCCCGCCTTGTCGGCGCGCTTGCGCATCTCGCGCAGCAGGGCCTCCCAGTCATGGCGCGGCATGCCGCCATTGTCCCAGTCGGTGCGGGCGTGCTCGCGGCGGTGGTCGAAAAAGCGCTCGTTATCGTCCTGAGCCTGCAGCGGCTTGATCTCGGCCTCAATGAAGCCGTCCATGTCGGCAATCAAGTCCTTGATATGCTGCGGAATTGCAAAATCCATGTGTTCCCTCACCTTTTTTGTATGTTGGTGGCGGCACCATAGCGTGCCCGCGCGGCTGCGCCAGTGAGGCATCGACGCGCCTTGCGGCATTGGCTATGCAGCGGGCGATGACCGATCCGTCCAGACGCTACGAAGGCCGCCTCGTCTCGTGGGACGATGCACGCGGCTTCGGCTTTATCGAGGCCGATGGACTGGCCGTGCCCGTCTTCGTGCACATGAAATTTCTGCGTGCCCGTCACCAGCGTCCGGCGGCCGGCGATGTGCTGCGCTTTTCGCTAGGCACCGGGCGTGATGGGCAGCCCGCCGCGGCCGATGTCGAGATCGCCGGCGCGCCGCCGCGCAAGGCACCGCCGCCCAGTCTGCTCGATCTTTCGCGTCTGTTTGCGGCGCTGGCGATCCTGATCGGAGCGATCATCGCCTATCAGATCGGCCGCGCCCCGCTGTGGTTTCCGGCGCTCTACTGGCTGATGTCGCTGGGTTCCGGTGTCGCTTACTGGCTCGACAAGTATTTCGCGCGCGAGAACCTGCCGCGGGTCCGCGAGACCTCGCTGCATTTCGCCGACGCCTTTTTCGGCATTGCGGGCGGCTTGTTCGCGCAACATGTCTTTCGCCACAAGACGCGCAAGGCATCGTTTCGTATCGTCACGCGGCTGATCTTCATCGCGCATGCGACCGTTATCGCGCTGGTGCTTGGCAGGTTTATCCATCTGCCGCCGGCAGTCCAGCTCTAGGCACAGCGGAAGGATCCTTCGCGGCGTGTGGTTACCGCGCTGTTAGGGCCTGTTGGGGCGACGTTAGGGCGCAACGGGTATGATGCAGCGTTGGAAATCCGTATCATGTCGCCGGCCGCATCCGCTGCATCCCGAGAACGCCGAGGTCTCCTGCGCCAGGTTCTGGTGCCGGTGGTGCTGCTGTTGCTGATGGCGGTGGCGCTCAACGGTGTGCTGATCGGGCAGATCGGCGAAACGCTAGATGAGCGCCAGAGCGTCAGCCAGAGCCAGTCAGTCGGTTCAATCATGAAGCGCCTGCGGCTGCGCCAGCAGAGCTTTGTGGGCGACTATGCTTGGTGGGATGACATCTATCTGGCAGCACGGGACGGCGATGCTGCGGCTTGGGGCCGTGAGAATCTCGATGCGACGACCCAAGATGCTTGGGGCAACACCGGGTCATTCATTTTCGACGAACGTGGCAAGGTACTTTACGGATGGAGCGCCGATGGTCCCGCCGCCGCTGGCCATATCGCAATCGGTTGTCCTTGATCTGGCTCGCGATAGCGAATCCGAAACAGTTTGCCTTTACCAGCTGGCCCTGATCCCCAGTCGGGACCGCCACTGTGGCAAGCGACAATCAAGTCGCCTTTGGGCGAGAGACAACAGTCGACGGTGAGCATGCCCAGGCAACCAATCAGTTGATTGGCCGCGATATACTCGCCCGCAGCATCTCGAATGACTTGCGTACGATAAAGTTTGCCTCGCGACTCACCGCAAACAAAGATATCGCTACGCCAGTTCGGCGGTCCAAAAATCGGTCCACCGGAATTCAACGGTAAATTGAACGCCAGACCGCACGTCGACTGATGCTGAGGTCGATAGTCGAAAAGACTAGGCTCGTCGAAAACGTTAGGCAGATGTTTGGGATGTCG